>ULTX01007400.1_pt1 | contig 10987 bp, 7 predicted proteins | sample 1958041 | NCBI WGS metagenome assembly ULTX01 (sample SAMEA4835747, study PRJEB28245) | human gut metagenome | biome: gut microbiome; material: fecal sample | place: Denmark | collected 2008
CGGAACGCCATTGGCATGTTTGCAGGCATGATTACCGCCCACTATAAACAAGTGTCCCCGTGAGTCCTGATTTTCCCGAATTATCTTCTCGGTCATATCAGCCATGCAGGTATCCCGATCCTGAAATGTATATCTTTCCCAGCGTTTAACATCATCCTCTGTTTGAATATCCAGCCATGACAGACCAAAATCAGGAAAGATGACCCGTATTTTCTTTGCCGGAGATAATTTTTGATTAACCTCCCAAAGAGCTATCAGGAACTCATACATTCCTTTATCATTCCAGCCATACTGATAATCACCGCCCAAAATATCCAAAAGCAATTGTCTGTCCAGCTTTTCTCCATTCATGAATTGATTGATACGGTCCTGATTCCCTGTTTTCATCTCCAGGAAAACAGTCCCGGCGGTCTCCGGAAACTCAGGCCTTCGGATCAGCCGTTTCATCAGATCCCAGGAAGGCTTATAAAAATGATGTTCTCCATATAGAACAATCCGATGTTGCTTCAAGGCTTCCAAAAGGAATTCTTCCGGCTCCCGGCCATGTAACTGGATATAACGGATAAAGGCCGTCGTATCTGTTGAAACATGCGAGATACGAGAAGTATATTTCGCATACCGGTCTAAAGTAGGAGCCAACTTTTCCTTTAACCAGAGCTGACCTTCCTCAATCGATTTCACAGGTTGTTCTCCGGCATTTACCCATCTACCATTCTCAAAGACTGAACCGGTCAGCATATACCCATATTCATCTCCCCAGCCCTCAAATGTGGAAATCACCCCTGCAACAGAATCATTGTAGTAGACAACCTGCTTCACTTCCCGGTTCAATATTTCCTCTTTTACTTCTGGCTGTACTTTACGATTCGGATAACTTTTGCCCAACGGACAAAAGCGGAATGTATAGATTTTATCAAAGCAAACAGAATCATTTCCCTTCACCTGCATATAGGCAGACGCTGTAAATGCACCTAATGGAGATGATAAATCAATCGTATCTTTCAATTCACTTACTTTTTTATCAACCCGGACGATATGACTGAATTCAGCTTTCATACCTATATTCCCCAAGACCAATAACCATAGTATCAAGACTACTTTTTTCATTGTAAGACAAATTTTACAGATAACACAAACAAATTATTCACTCTTCAGCGAAAGGACCGGATTGGCACGGGTGATCTGCAAACTGTTTATCACCACGGTGACGGCTACAATCAACGCAACGATCAGATCGGCAGCCAACAGATACCACAACGAAACAGTCACCTTCTCGGAGAATTGCTCCAGCCACAAACCGGAAACATAATACGCTGCCAGGTCACCCACTATGGCTGCTGCCAGTACCCACTTCATGATTTCACTGACAAAAAGAGAAAGAATTTCTGAAGAGGTAGCTCCATTGATCTTACGGATAGCAATTTCCTTACTTCTCCGTTGCGATTCATCACGGATATAGCCGATCAGACCCAGGAAAGCTATTACAATAGAAAAGAGACTGCCGATCAGAATTGTATTCTTCATCTTCCGGTTATCGTCATACATGCTTTGCATCACCTGCTTGTACGAAAATATTTCTATATCTTTTCCGGTAATTTCCTTCTGTACATCTTTCTGGATTTCCGATATGACTTCAGGAGTCAGCTGTTTTACCTTGATTAATACATAAGGCATAAAATCTGCATACAGCTCCGGATCTGCCGTAAACCGGATGCTGGGACGTTCATCATTACGCGTCAACAATCCGATCCGGTAATCTTCATAGACTCCTGTAATTGTCAGAATTCCCTGGTTCATCCCCGATGAATCAGAATGTTCCGTTACATAAATTTCTTTACCTATCGCACCGTCCTTCCAGTCGGCAAACTCCTTCATCTTCTCTACGAACTTCCGGCTTACAGCGACTTCCTGAATAGTCTCCGGTACACGTCCTTCCAGCATCGGAATCTCAAAGAAATCGAAAAATCCTTTCGTTCCGGCATATTGGTCAGCAATATTAAACAATTCCCGATCATCCCCCGGCAGATAAATATTATTTCCCGAACAATAATCGAAAGGAAGCCCGTAACAGCGTTCCACATCAACTACTTCCGGATTCGACGAAATGGCAGCAATGCTTCGGCTCGCCTGTAACTGATCCACACCCCGGACATTATAATAAAGAACATTCTCATAAGTATATCCCGGTCTGTCGTTCAAAGCCTTGTCGTATTGGGCAGCAATGACAAACATGAAGCACACCAGAAAGATATTGATCGTAAACTGCACCCACAACAAAGCCAGTTTCCATTTCCGTCTGTTCTCACGGTAATTCCGGAAAGCTACACCGACCGGAATCTTATCATACAAATAACCGGGAACAATCGTAGAAACCAGAAACAACAGGAATATGACTCCGATCAATACGCCAATGGTTTCAGGAATGAAGAGAGCTCTCAGACTCGCTCCCAGCAAATCTTCAACCAAAGGTTTGGCAGCCCAAACGAGAACTGCGGAGAACCCCAGTGCCATCAGAAGCACTTTCATCGTTTCTTTACACAACATCTTATAGATATCCCAGCGGCCTGCACCATAACATTTATGAACTCCAATCTCTTTCGACCGGCTTACCATTTCCGAGATCGTGATGAGGATATAATTCATCAACGAAATCAGAAGCAGAACCAACGAAACAATCGAAAGAATGACAATCATATTCCGCACCTGCGGATCGGAAGTATGCAGCTTATCAAAAGCCGACAGATAATACCAGATCTTCCTCCCGCTTTTTTCCAGTTCTTCCAAAGGCTGGTTCTTTTCCTGCATTGAATGGATCGCCTCCGTCAGGGAAGACGGATCAACTCCTTCTTCCAACTTGACAAAACCGACATAGCGGTCGTTTCCCAACCAATTCTCCCGGCTCCATTTATCATATGATGCCATGGAAAGCAACAGATCGCAATTCATGCTTCCATTTTCCGGGAAATCTTCATAAATACCACCGACCGTAAATTTCCAGCCGGAAGCATCTTCGTTATAAAGAACTTGTCCGACAGCTTTATCAATGCCTCCCATCTTCTCGGCAAACGAACGGCTTACCATCGCCATTCGTGGTTGCGACAGGACCTGAACCGGATCTCCTTCCAGAATATTCCGGTCGAATACATGGAAAAAAGAAGTATCCGCCAGAACCAGTTTGCCGGAAACCTGCCGCCTGTCTTCCGTATAGTATTTATCGCTTTCAAACAAGAAAGTCGTGCGGGTTGCATATTCCACACCGGGTACATATTGTTTGAATCCGGGTGCAACTCCACCACTAATCTGATTAAAATCATTTACTGCTCCTTGCCTGGAAACTCCGGTCTTGATGATATAAATCCGGTCTATATCTTTATAAAAGCTATCATACGCGGATTCAAAGCATACTTTGGCAATCAAGACACAGCCAATTGCCAGACCGACCCCCAGCGAGAAGACTTTCAATATCCAGTTTCTCTTCTTCATAACTCAAGTCTTTTACAATTCATTTCTGACATCACTGACAATCTGCCCGTCAAACAGATTGATTGTACGCTGAGCCACCGAGGCATCCTTCTGTGAGTGAGTTACCATCACAATGGTCGTTCCTTCCGAATTCAGTTCCGTCAGCAAATCCATAACTTCCTTACCGTTTCTGGAATCAAGATTACCGGTAGGTTCATCGGCCAGTACAAGTTTGGGATTTGAAACGACGGCACGTGCAATTGCCACACGCTGCTGCTGACCACCGGAAAGCTGCTGAGGGAAATGCTGGGCACGGTGACTGATATTCATCCGCTTCAGGATTTCCGTAACCCGCCGTTTCCGTTCGCCGGCTCCTATATTCAGATATTTCAGGGGAAGCTCCACATTCTCAAACACGTTCAGTTCATCAATCAGATTAAAACTCTGGAACACAAAACCGATGTTTCCCTTGCGGAACCGGGTACGGTCCCGTTCCTTCAACTTAGCCACTTCCTGTCCCATCAGTTCATAACTTCCGCCCGAAGGATTGTCAAGCAGTCCCAGAATATTCAGCAAAGTAGACTTGCCACACCCGGAAGGTCCCATGATGGCTACAAATTCACCTTCCTTGATTTCGAAGGACACACCGTTCAATGCTGTTGTTTCAATTTCTTCTGTACGGAAAATTTTACTAAGATCTGTTACTTTAATCATAATTGTCATTTTATTAATTCGTTCTACATTATTCATTTTTCAAAGCGTTCACCGGATTAGTATTTATGAGCCTGATCATCTGCCAGCTAATGGAAAGAATGGCCACCAAAAGCATTACTGCCACAGCAGCCCCATATACATAAACCGGATTGTCTATCCTGTAATTATATCCTTCAAGCCATTTGTCTGCTGCCATCCATGCCACCGGTAATGCTACAACCAGCGATATTCCCACAGACTTCAGGAAACCGGCTGATGTCTCAACAAAGAGTTGTAACCTGCTGCTTCCCATCACTTTTCTCAAAGCTGCCTCACGGGCATGCTGACGAGCATAATAGGTACTCATGGCAAACATGGCCAAAATGGTAAGCAGAAGAGTAAGCAACGTAAATATTGCCAGCAATTTCAAATTCCGGTTCTCCGTATCATACAGACTGAAATTCATCTCATTAAAAGTACGTACACTGATTTCATCCTCTGAAAAGCCCTTGTTGCGATAAAAAGCCTTGATTTCATCAACTGCCTGGTTCTCGTCTCCGGCCACTTTTACGACCAGACTTCGCAGAACCCGGAAATCTTCTTCTTTTTCCATTTCCATGATCCAGGCCAGATTCAGAAAGCCATTTCTTTCACTGCTTTCAGATGTTCCTTTCTGATAGTCCTTTATAATTCCACAAACGGGAATATAACTCCCATTATCGAAATCAATCTGAGTACAGTCGTAATCCAGGCCGAGTGCACGCATCGTCGATTCCGGAAGCCACGCACTATATCCAAGAGGTTCTCCAGTTTTGCGTAAAACTTTAAATCCCAGAATATCAAATGCTGCCTGGTTACCAAAATATATATCAAATTTACAATCAATGCCATTTATCCTGAAGGATGTCCCCGAAATACCCAAAGTCATCGGTTCAAACTGTACCCATCCGGTTTTCTCCACACAGGCCAGAGACTTCAATTCTTCTACATGATAATCGGAAAGCTTACTTGCATTCTGTATGCAGATTCTGTTATCTCTCTCATATCCCATAGGTTTGTCTGTCATGTGCTTCAACTGAATAAACATCACAACTGCAAGAACCAGAGTAATAAAAGCGACCCCACTCTGAAAACCGACCAGAATTTTTCCAAGAGTCATTTTACTGGCTCGGGCAAAATTTCCGCGTACCACATCAATCGGCTTGTAACCAGAAACAAGCAAAGCAGGAATTATACCGGATAAAAGTGACAATAATACCAGCATTGAGACCATGAAAAGCAATCCAGTCCTGCCCATATTCCGAAAAGGATCCACGTTCTTTCCAATCAGTTCACTGAGATTCGGAGAAACAAGATATACCAGCAACAGAGCCAATGTAAATGAGAACAGTGTCAGAATAAATGATTCAGCAATATATCGGGCTATGATTCCAGTCCGTTGAGTTCCCAACAAACGCCTTGATGCCATTTCTTTGGCACGAAAACCCGTCTGAGCTACCGTAAGTGAGATATAATTCAAAACGGCAAAGAACAGAAGAAACAGTCCGGCAGCGACAAAAAGGCTCACAAAATCAGCGTTCACAACTCCCTCAAAAGGAATCGTTGTTTCCACGCCACAAGAATTTATCTCACTGAAAGGTGTAAGAATAAATTCCTTACAGATACCATGCAGATAAAGAAAGTCCTCTTTATTCACAACAGCCGACATCCTCTTCTCCAGTTCCCTGACATCAGCTCCTTCTGCCAGTTGCATAAAAGTCAGCGTAGAACCGTTTCCGTTTTTAACCAAAGGGCTGTCAATATCTTCCAGCAAGTCTATCCGATAGATAATCTCAGGGGCATAGAAAATGGTATGCTGGAAATCACTGAACACTCCGGTCACATTGAGATCAATCGTACTTTTATCAATTTCAATCCGGATCAGTTTGCCAATAGGATCTTCCCCTTTACCGAAGGCCTTATTGGCAAAGGTTCGCGACACGACGACTGAATTTTTTTCCTTCAGCACAGTTTCCGGAGTACCGGATTCAAGGGGAAATGGAAAAAAACGGAAGAAATTCTCATCCACAAGTGCTGCTTTCTGACGGTCGGCATAATCACCCGCCTGAAGAGTCATCTTTGTTCCACCTAAAATATGATTATTCATCAGCCTGCACATATCCTTCACTTCCGGAAACTTTCCCTCAAGCTGTTCTTTCAGCGTAGCGCATCCAAACAGCTGGCTTTCCGAATGAGCAACATAGACATTGCCCTGTTTTTTTATTTCCAGGTCTGCACTGTATTCACCGATGACAAACGAACCAATGAAAACTACAAATGCAATGGCAACGGCCATTCCCACTACTTCAATGGCAGTATATAGCTTGTTTCTCAATAAAAATCTGAAATAACTTTTCATTTCCCATTCCTTTTTTATCGTTTCAATATCAGGCAATCATTGTCTCCCAAATTATCATAACCGGAAGTAATCACCTCCTCACCCGGCTCAAGCCCTTCCAGTACCTCGTAATACTGAGGATTTTGCCTTCCGATACGGATTTCCCTCTTATAGGCTTTCGAGCCATCTTCGGTTACGACATAAATCCAACGCCCACCGGTTTTCTGGTAAAAAGTGCCCCGGGGAATCATTACCGCTTCCTCCGGCTGTCCTAACTGCAAGTTCAGACTGTACGTCTGTCCGGTACGGATATTTTCCGGAAGTGTGCCGTCGAACTTGAAATCGGCCTTGAATTTACCGTCTCTCACCTCCGGATAGACTTTCCGGATCACAGCCTGATATGATTCTTCCTGACGTTCAAACTGAGCCTCCAGTCCGGGCATTACCCGGTCGATGTAATGTTCATCAATCTGAGCCTCGATTTTATAACTACTCAGGTTATTGATCTGTCCGATCTTCATGCCGGAAGAAACGGACTGCCCGAGAACAACATCCAACAGTCCCAGCTCGCCGTCTATGGGTGCCGTAAGAATCAGATGTTCCTTGCGACGGCGGATCATCTGCATGTTCACCCGCATGTTACTCAGACTTTCCTGCATCTGCTTCACCTGAATATTCCGGTACAGACTATCCTGAACGGCCCGGTTCTTCACCAGTTCCAGCCGGCTTTTCGCCAGATCATAGTCCTCTTCTGCCCGCAGATATTCTTCCCTGGCAATCAGCTCTTCCTGATAAAGCTGCTTCTGGGCTTCATAGGCCCGGCGGTTTCGCTTGACATCTGTTTCCAGCTGCAACATTTCCTGATGTACACTCAATTTTTCCTGCTCCATGGAAATCAGCGTATTCCGCAACAGGTTTTCCTTCTCGGCCAGATCTGCTTCTGAGTTCAGAATCTGCATATCCAGATTTTCGTTCTTCAGCTCCAGGATCTTATCGCCAGCTTTAACCTGCGCTCCTTCTTCCAGAAAAATCTCATGTACGACTCCCGACTCCAACGGACTGACCTGAATGGTCGTCATCGGCTGTACCTGCCCGCTCACCCGGATATAATCGTTGAACTCACCCGAAATCACTTCACTGACCGTAAGCGTGTCAGCATTGACCCGAAAGGTACGCAAGTCGCTCCGCAACAGGAGATAAGCTACGAAGACAACCACCAGTCCCCCCAGCCAGTAAGGAAGTTTCTTTTTACTGAATAATTGTGCTATTCCTTTTTTTGATTCTATTTTCCGATCCATAAGTATCTGTGTTTTATTGATTCAAATAACTGATTCCCTGATAATACTTGACTACGCTGCTTTTCAGCAGATACTGGAAACGGGCATTCAGCAGTTCTGCCTGTGCATTCAGATAATCATTCAGGACTGTCCGGAATTCTATCGGAGAAATCAGTCCCTGCATCAGCTTTTTCTCATTCAGGCGATAGGCCTCTTCCTGTACCATCGAGCGTTTCTCTGCCTGAAAGAATGCAGCCAGAGCTCCCTGACTGTCCTGTGCAGCCCGGGTTACTTCCGACTCAATATCGTGTAAAGTCTGTTCATATTCGGCCTGCATGCGCCGCAACCCATTTTTCTTTTTAGACAGGCTGGAGAAGCGGGAAAGCCGGTCGTACAAAGGAAACGACAAACTCAACTGAACATATTCACCTCCATTGTTCCGGAATTGGGAAGCAAAAGGAACTGCTGTATAATCCGTCCGCCCGGGATAAGTATAATAGCTGGTCGACCATCCCCCGCTCAGTGACAGAGAAGGAAGAAACTGCCAGCGGGCTGTTTTCAGTTCATAACGGGCCTGCTCCATCTTTCCTTTGGCAATGCGGGCTGAAGGATGATTCTCACGGGCAAATCCGGCTATTTCCGCCACCGACTCCAGGCAGTTATCTGTTCCGGTAAACGGTTCCTTTACTGCCGACATATCTACAGCCAGTGTATCTTCCATCGGCCAGAGCATCAGAGCTTTCAGGGAAAGCAAGGCATCTTCCCGCTGGTTCATGGAATTGATCAGCTGATATTCCCGGTCAGCCAGATCCGCTTCCATCTGCACCACATCAGCACGTCCTTTCTGTCCGAGCTCCAGTTTTCTCCTTACCAGAGTTACGTTTTCACGGGCTTCCTCTATCCGTGATTTCATTACAGCTACCATCTGGGAATGGAACAATACATTATAGTAAGCTTCCATCACAGCCAGACAGATTTCATCCTCAACTTTCTGTTCTTCGGAAATCCCCATCTTCACAGCAATGTTGGAAATCCGGATGTTGTTCAAGGCAGAAAAGCCATCAAACAAAGTAATGCTTCCACTGACCGAATAACCATTGTTGAAGGAAGTGCTGCTGATGTAAGTATTTGTTTCCGGATCGACTGCACGCCCGAAGTTACTGTAAGCATAAGTTCCCGCAGAAACGGTCGGAGTAAAAGCCTTCAGAATTGCATCCCTTCTTTCAATCAGTGCATCGGCATAAGAAGCGTCCTGTATGATTTTCTTCGTGGAATGTGCCACTGCATATTCCATGCAGGCATGCAGTGACAAAGGTTCCTGTGCCATCACTGCCGCACTCAGCCCCATTCCTATTGTCCAAATCATTATTTTTCTTTTCATCATATGTCCATTTTCTACCTTACAGGAAACAACGACCGTGCCAGAAATATAATCTGCTGATCATCGGAAGATTATAATTTCTGGCACGGTCTGCAAGTGTAACGAAACTTTACAGTTGTGTAAAATAGATTAACGGATCATCATCCAACAGGCCCAATAATCTGACAGGAAACCGGAGGACAAATGAAAGGCCTCGGGCTTTTTTAAAAACGTCGGGACGTTTTAAGCAAAAGAATTCGGGCTTTTAATGAAAACGCCGAAACGTTTTTTCAAAGCCCGAAACATATTAGCCGACAATGATATGGGGAACAAATTCTGAAAGATTATCCGTTACCTCAGAACGGTTTTCGCGAATACCGATTCCCGCCGGCTCGCCCCCCACAATCCAGGAACCGATCACCGGATAACGGCCCTGATAGACGGTCGGTTCCACATATTGCTGATAAACATAAGCTCCTGTATTGTATTCCCCTTCCGTCTCCGGCAAGCGGATCCGCTCTTCCCAATCGTGAATCTCCAGCATACTTACATTATGTCCTTCGCGTGAAAAGACAGGCTTCTTGCAATATAAACCCGACTGGGGACGGGACAGGTAACAAGGCAGTACATAGGGAGAATCGGGAAACAGTTCGAACAGGGTACAAAGAATAGCCTTATTTGACATGACCAGCTTCCAGACAGGTTCAACCCACGTTACGTCAGCCAGACATCCGGCAGGACTTTCATCGGCCATCCATTCCCAGGGATACAATTTAAAGCAACGCTTCACTACATCTCCGCTGGGATCATGAAAAATGCCGTCTTGCAGGTCCAGATCATTCATATCGAGTACACGGGTCGAAAAGCCCGCTTCCATGGCCGTACTGGCCAGATATTGCAGCGTGCCCGTATCTTCTGAGTTATCCAGCACACCGGCAAAATGTATCGCTCCTCCTTCCGGGAAAATATCCTTCCACGATTGCACCAGTCCTTCGTGAATGCCGTTGTACTGGTCATACTGCGGACAGACATCTTCCTTCCACTGCCACTGGATCACGGATGCTTCCAGCAAGGAAGTCGGTGTATCGGCATTAAACTCCAGAATCTTCGGAATCCCGTTCCGGTCGAGCAGAAAATCAAAACGGCCATAAAGACTGAGTTCATCGGCATCCCAGGAATCACGGATCCGCTCGCATACTTCACGAGGCAATCCGAGCGCACGTTCCATCCACTCCGGCTTTTCTTCTATCAGATAAGCAGCAGCCTCACAATACATCCGGTAAGCCTCAGCAGTAGCCGTTTCCAGCTGCTCTATCTCACGGGCCGTAAAATGATAGCATGCTTCCTCGCGCCAGTAATCGCCATGGAAATCAAATCCCAAAGCTTCAATTTTCTCCCGATAGCCGGAACGGGGGACAACAGGTACTCTCTCCATACATACTCCTTTCCTTATGCATGCACACTGCCCGAACGATGCGTTGTGCCGAACACCTTTCCGCTGGATTTCGCACCCGAAGCTGCCGACGTGCGTACCTTGACGCCCTCAGGAGCATGAACACGAGTTCCGTTTGCATCGGTCCACGAACCGGACTTGGGATAATAGTAATGAGTCGTGGTCAGGCCATTGGCCAGAGAAGGCATCAAAGCCCAACGCATCAGCATGGCATTGTAAATCCAGCTGTTTCCCTGTGCATCCCGGTATTCCTCCTGATCCTTCGGATTCTCGGGGAGTTCGGTTTTCTGTGTACATCCGGCAAGAGCCATCAGACACATTGCCGCAACCAAAAAGTGTTTCTTGTCCATTCAGTCATTTTTTTA
>ULTX01056247.1_pt1 | contig 10931 bp, 7 predicted proteins | sample 1958041 | NCBI WGS metagenome assembly ULTX01 (sample SAMEA4835747, study PRJEB28245) | human gut metagenome | biome: gut microbiome; material: fecal sample | place: Denmark | collected 2008
TGGTACTGCACTACCATGTGGAAGAGTAGGTCGTCGCCACGTTTCGAGAACCTCGATTGATGAAAATCAGTCGAGGTTCTTTTTTGCTTTCTACTCCATGATTCTGAAAATAGTATGGGCTCTTTTTTTTATTCCACGAGCCGTTATAATGCAATATTTTGCCTATATTTGCGGCTGTATCAAGAAAGAAGGCAATGGCTGATGTGCAGAAGAACGAGATAGCCCGTTTCCGAGATGGGGATCGAGTGGCCTTTGAGGCGCTTTACCAGAGGTATTGGCGTAAAGTGCTTTCTTTCACGCGACTGTACATCAAGGACTCTTATGAACAAGAAGAAGTCGTGCAGCAGGTGTTCATCAGACTATGGGAGAACCGGACAAAGGTCGATGCTGGCAAAGACTTTGACGGATTCCTTTTCATTGTCACACGCAATCTCATATTCAACCGTGCGCGGCATTCCTTTACTGCCGAATCGCTTGCTGACTTCATCGACGGAGCTGGCCCGGAGTTTTATCATGACATAGAGGGAGGTATTGATGCCGGATTTCTTCGTGAGGCCGTTGATCGACTTGTCACGGAATTGCCGCCGAGGCAGAGAGAGGCCTTTGTTCTAAGCCGGCGTGACGGAATGTCCATAAGGGAGATTGCCGGAGTTATGGGAATAACAGAGAAGGGCGTGCAACGCAATATAAACCTCGCCCTAAAGTTTCTTAAGACTAACCTGCCTCTCTTCCTCATATTCATAAATCTTTAATTTTTTTCTTGAAAACTGCTGTTCCGATGTGGTGCAGCACTTTCTTTTTGTGTATTTATGTCTGTTTAGAACATCTGTATCAACTTCTTGATAGACATAATATGGATTTTGACGAATACACAAGAAAGCAATGGAATTCCGCTACTGTGGAAAACTCTGCTGACGAGGCTATTGGCAAGCGGGTGTGGAAGAATATTGACAGGCGTCTATTCCGTTACCGGACAATATGGAAATGGCTTGCCGGTGCTATGGCGACGGCAGCCTGTCTCACTGCCTTTGGAATGTTCCTCTGGTTGGACAGAGATGCCGCGCAGAAAGAACTTGTCCCACAGCAGATTGTCTACTTGGCTGAGGCGAACGACTGTCTGGAGCTTCCTGACGGCTCACGTGTCTGGCTTGATGCCGGCAGTTCGGTCACCTATCCTGAGGATATGACGAATTCTCGCGTTGTCTCACTCTCCGGAAATGCTGTATTTGACGTGACTAAGAAGGAAAGTGGACAGAACTTCATCGTCAAGTTGTACGATTCTTACATCGAAGTGAAGGGCACCTCATTCTCCGTGAACTGGAGTGGGGACGACATCGTTTATGTTACGCTTTATTCTGGTGCCGTTGATTTCGTCGCGGAGACAACCGGGCAGAAAGTCTCTCTCACTCCGTCAAACCGTCTTGCCTTCAGTCCGGCGGCTTCTACAATCAGCATGGCACCATTTTTCAATGGGATTTCATGGGAAGACGGAAACTATATCCTAGAGAACGCATCACTTGGAGACATTGTCGAATTTATCTGCTGGAACTGGTCAATTAATGTCACAATGGGACCATCAATCGGGAACGGGCAGCGGGTGAACGGAAAAATAATGCACTCAGAGACACCGGGAAGTGTGCTGGACAAACTCTGTTTCATGCTCGATCTTGATTATGACAAGAGCGGGGATAACTACCTGATTCATAAATAATCCAATATATTATTACTGATAACCTCAAAATTATGACAGTAAAATCAAACCACATCCGCGTCATCAGGGCGCTGGCTGTTGCCATTCTATCGTTTGCCTCGTGCCTTGTGACAGCGGCACAGGTGAGTCTGCGTGGACAAATGACGGTGGAACAGGCAATCTTACAGATTCAGAAGGAGACTGACTATTCTTTCTTTTACAATTCTGCTGACCTTATAGGAATTGGAAGCCGGAATATTAATGTCTCCGGAGCGATAGAGATGGTTCTTGAAAGTCTCTTTACTGGAACAGCAATCACATGGCGTGTCCAGGACAAGGAAATCGTGCTCAAGAAAAATTTCGGCGAGCAGAAGAAAGACGATGACAAACGCTCGGTGAAGGGAATTGTTATTGATGAAGTGGACAGGACGCCGCTCATCGGGGCAACGGTTCTTGTCAAGGGCTCCGATAATGTCGCAATCACGGACATTGACGGAAAGTTCACTATTGACGGCTGTGACAACCGCACGGTCCTTGACGTTTCGTATGTCGGTTATCAGCCACGCGAATTCCGTGTCGGAAACCTCGGAGAGCTTGAGATTACTCTTACTTCAGCCAATGAACTTGAAGGAGTCATAGTCGTTGGCGCCGGAACGCAGAAGAAGGTCTCCGTGACAGGTTCAATCGTCGCTATAAAGGGTGATGCTCTCAAGGCACCGTCCTCCTCCTTGACCAACAACCTCGCGGGGAAACTCTCAGGAGTTATAGCCGTCACCAATAGTGGTGAACCAGGTTCTTCCTCGCAGTTCTACATACGTGGCATAAGCACATTCGGAGGTCGCTCCACGCCGCTAATCCTTCTCGACGGCGTGGAAATCTCGGCCGGAGACCTCGACAACCTGCCGGCCGAGTCGATTGAGAACTTCTCCATTCTCAAGGATGCTTCGGCCACGGCGATTTACGGCGCGAGGGGAGCGAATGGAGTCATGATAATCACGACAAAGTCTGGAAAGGAAAACACAAAGGCGAAGATTAACGCTTCCGTCGAGCAATCTTTCCTCCAACCTGTGGGAGTGGTAGAATATGCCGATGGACCGACTTACATGAAAACCTACAATGAGGCGCTCTTGAGCCGAAATCAGTCGGCTACGCCTCGTTACAGCGAGGCGCAGATTGCCAACACCGCAAGCGGAATAAACCCGTATGTCTATCCGAATGTCGACTGGTATGACCTGATGTTCAAGAAGTTCACGATGAGCCAGAGGGCGAATGTCAACATTTCGGGCGGCGGTTCAGCGCTGACATATTACATGAGTCTTCAGATGAACCATGACGGTGGACTACTCAACACGCCGAAGGCATATTCCTATGACAACAACTACAACCGATGGGCATACACATTCCAGAACAACATCGGCTACAAGATTACGCAATATACGAAGATTGACCTGAGGATGAACGCGCAGATTTCAAACATGAAGTCTCCGAACGTCAACTCCAATGACATTTTCTACCAGATTTTCAAGAATACCCCAGTGTCTTTCCCCGCGACTTTCCCTGCCGAGGAGGGAGACAAGCATATCCGTTTCGGCTCAGCGATAATGTCTGCGGGACGCTACTACACGAACCCGTATGCGCATATGCTCAATACCTATAGGGAAAATAGGGCCAACAAGCTGAACATTTCCCTTAACCTCGACCAGAAGTTCGACTTCATCACCGAGGGACTCTCGCTCACGGCTCTCGTGAACTTCAACAACTACTCGCAGAACTATTTCACCCGGAGCCTCACCCCGTACTTCTATGCCGTCGATATGGCTAGCGTCTCGGAGGAGTTTCCTGAGCAGTATAGTACGACAAAGCTTCAGGAGGGAACGGAGTACATCTCGCAGTCGGACGTGACTCGCTATAGTGATAATGTATTCTACCTTGATGCGAGGCTCAACTATGCGCGCTCGTTCGGAAAACACAATGTGACAGCCATGGCGATGTACATGATGCGTCAGTACATCAGCTCCGTGCTTCCGCAGCGCAATCAGGGATTTTCCGGCCGTGCGACCTACGACTATGCCAATCGTTACCTCGCCGAGTTTAACTTCGGCTACAATGGTACGGAGCGTCTGGAGGCAGGTAAGCGCTATGAATTCTTTCCGGCGATGTCGCTCGGATGGGTGGCGAGCAACGAGAAATTCTGGACTCCTATAATCGATGTCGTGAACTATTTCAAGCTGAGGTCGTCATATGGACTTGTCGGAAGCGACGAGACCGGGCTCTACGCCGGCGCCCCTCATTATCTCTATCTCAGTAATGTCAACATGAACGGCGGAGGAAACTTCGAGTCGGGTGTCACCGGCGGCTTAAGTCAGCAGGGCCCTATGGTGAACTCGTATCCGGTTTCCAATGCCAGCTGGGAGAGGGCGACCGAGTTTGACATCGGCGTGGACCTTCAGCTTTTCAATCAGTTCAACTTCACATTCGACTGGTTCAGTAGCAAGCGCGACCGTATTCTCATGAAGAGGGCATCGTTCCCGTCGGTGCTCGGCTATCAGAACGCGATTCCTTGGGCGAACGTCGGAAAGGTCGATAATATGGGCTTCGAGTTCAGCGCAAATTGGACCAAACAGATAAACAAGGACTGGTTTATAGACGCGAGGGTTAATTGGACATATTCGAAAAACAAGTATGTCTATGTTGACGAACCGGACTATCCTTACGTTTGGCAGACACAGACTGGAAAGCCGCTTGACGCGATGAGGGGATATATCGCTGACGGGCTCTTCGAAAGCCAGGCGGAGATTGACGCGAGCCCGGACCAGAGCATCTTCGGCAGCACCATCATGCCTGGTGACATCCGCTACCGAGACATCAATGGTGATAACAGGATTACTGCTGAGGATCAGGTCATGCTCTCGCCTTACGGAAATATGCCGAGAATCCAGTACGGCTTCGGAATCAGCGTGCAGTGGAAGAATCTCGACGTGAGTGTATTCTTCAACGGTTCCGCGAAGAGAAACATAATGCTCACAGGGATGTATCCATTCTGCGCGAACGATTCCAATGACAACAACCTGATGAAGTGGATTGCGGACAGTCACTGGAGCGAGGGAGCTGACAACTCAAATGTCCTCTATCCTCGTCTCGGAACGCTTTCTACTCAAATTTCCAACAATAACCAGCCGAGCAGTTGGTGGATGAGGGATGGTAGTTTCCTCCGCTTCAAGACTCTGGAGATAGGCTACAGGCTAAAGTGGTTTAGACTTTATTTCAGCGCGGATAATCTTGCCGTGTGGTCGAAGTTCAAGTATTGGGATCCGGAGCTCAGCTTCAATTCCTACCCGCTCCAGCGGACATTTAACATCGGCCTGCAGTTCAATTTGTAAAATCATAGTCATGAAAATCAATATAAGAAGAATATTGTCCGCGTTTGCGGTAATTGCCGTGGCTTCCTGCCGTTACCTTGATGTCGTTCCTCCGGAGCAGCCGGATCTCGATGACATGATGGTCGATGAAGCGACCACGACAAAGATGCTCTATTCCTGCTACTCCTATGCGCAGAATAATGCGAGCATGCAGCTTTCGTCAAACCTCGATATGCGTGCCGATGAATACGTAACCCCTCAGGAATGGGAAAACTACGGTTCCAGGGTACAGTGGGGTGCCATAACTCCGTCTTCCATAAACGGGGACAACGGATATGTTTGGAAAATATGGTATGACGGAATCGGCTACTGCAACCTTTTCCTCAAACTGATTGACGAACACAATCCACAGCTCAATCCGAACATGCGCGAGCAGTTCATCTGTGAGGTCAAGTTCCTCAAGGCCTACTACCACCTGCGACTTCTTTCGCTCTTCGGGCCGATTCCGATTGTTGACAAGTTCATCGATTCGGATGCGCCTAAGTCCGAATTTCCGGGACGTTCGCATTTTGACTACTGCGTGAAGTATATTTGTGACCTGTTTGACGAGGCTGCGGAAGGGCTGCCTATAAGTTATACAAACTCATCGTTTTACGGTCGCGCTACATCTGTCGCGTGTAAGGCTTTGAAGGCGAGGGCGCTCGTACTTGCGGCATCTCCTCTGTGGAACGGAAGTTTTCCGGATAGGGCATGGAAGAATATCTCGTATGAGACTCCGGGCTACGGAAAGGAACTCGTGAGTCATGAGTTTGATAAGAATAAATGGGAAAAGGCACGCGACGCCATGGAGGAGGCAGTCAAGGCTGCGGAGGCCGCCGGAGCGGAGTTGTTCTCGCTTGAGGATTCCGAGACTCTGCGCGAGAACCAGAAAATCGGTCTTCCGGTGATTCCGGGGCTTGGTTCGGACGCTGAGGCGGAGGCTTTTCGGAAGCAGGTGGTACTCATGAGATATGTGATGTGCTCCTCTCCGAATGATGGTAACACAGAGACTGTCTGGGGCTTTGTAGTGCAGGGCGGCATCGATGTCAACAATACCTTTATGTCCTCTATTCCTCATTGGGTGCTCAGAAACGATACTGGTGCCAATGTAGGAGGCTGGGGCGGACTCTCGCCGACACTCTACACAGTGGAGCATTTCTTCACTCAGAACGGCTTCCTTCCCGAAGACGATCCGTCTTTCTGGCCAGAATCGGAGTACCACACCTCCGCTGGGCTCACGAATCCTGACATAACGAAGATCAATGTCCGTCGCGAGCCGCGCTATTATGCCGCAATATCATTTGACGGGGACGAATATTCGACGAAGATTGCGGCGGGAAGCCCGCTCTATTGTGAAATGAGGAACAACACGAAGACCGGTTATGATGCTGCCATCTGGGGCACGAGAAACTATGTCGTGACGGGCTGGCTCAACAAGAAGTGGGTTCATCCGAACTTCCAGTATATAGGTACGGGCTGGAACAACAACTACGCCTCCTGTAAAACTCCTGTCCCGATTGTCCGCCTTGCGGAGATGTATCTTTCGCTCGCTGAGTGCGAAGCGCAATGCGGCAACGAGGCTGAGGCCATAGTTTATATGAACAAGGTACGCAATCGCGCTGGCATAACCCCGTGGACTGAGGCTCTGCTTGCGGAGAAGGGCAAGACCGTGCTTCAAGCCGTGATGGACGAGCGCTTTGTCGAGTGCTACCTTGAGGGATACCGTTACTACGACCTGCGTCGCTATCTTCAGGGACGCGAGAGGCTTTCCTCCGGCAATTGGAAAGGACTCAATGCAGTCCAGACCTCCCCGTCCTTCGCCTCATTCAACGAAGTGGTTGATATAAGCCAGCCGTTCAGCTGGAACGACAGGATGATCCTGCTGCCGGTCTCAAACAATGAGGTCTATTCCAATCCTAACATGGTCCAGGCTCCTGGATATTGATGAGAGAACATTGAAACGAATAACAGCGATGAAAAGAGTATTATTAGTAATCACCACATTATGCGCACTGCTCCTCCTCTCCTGCAATGAGGACTACAAGCTCTTCCCAGACAAGTACAACCGCATTCTGTCGCTCAAGAACAGCGGTGTGAGGGAACTGCGCAGCGGAAACACCGTCAAGGAATACAAGGACTCGATTCTTGTCCTCAAGGGCGGTGGCAACCCCGACAACGACGCATTCGCGAAGATTGAGGTCATGGAACTCGAAAAGGCGTGTGAGACTTTCGGGTATGATGGCGAGAGCATTGAGATAATTGATTCGGAGTCATATTCGATAAGAGGCGGGGACGACATTGTTCTCGAAGGCAGGACGCGCAGCCGCTATATCCCAATAACTTTCTCCCCCGAAAACATTTATCATCAGGCCCTGAAAGCTAAGGGCAAGACACTTGTGCTTCCGGTGGTTCTCCGCAGTGAAACTGACACTGTGAACACCTCAAGCAGCGCGATTCTCTGGAAGTTTGACATCAACGGGCCGAAGGTCGTCTGGCCGGACCGCTCCGACATCAGCGAGGAGATTTCTCTGAGGGAGATAGATTGTGACATAGAGGCCAAGGTCGAGTACAGCGAAAGCAATCTCTCCCCCTTTGTCGGAAAGATTGTTAGGGTAGGGCTTGAGACGCTGGTGGATGAGTACAACAGCAAGAATTCCACTTCCTACAAACTGCTTCCTGAGTCTTCGTGGTCTTTTGACGGTGTTGACGTCGAAGCCAAAAAGGAAATAGTGAAAGGCAGGCTGCATCTGAGCCGTGAAGGTCTGAACTCTGACGAGACCTATCTTCTTCCGCTAAAGTTTGACGCCGCCTCATTCCCGGTCGGAGTTTCAGAGGAGGTCCGCTATCTTGTTGTTACCAATCCGAAGTATGTCTACCGTCCAGTTGACCGCAAGGACTGGAAACTCCTCTATGTCAATTCACAGGAACATTGGTATGGGGCAACGCTTGATTTGCAGTGGTTTGCCACTTATGCCTTTGACGGAAGACCGGAGACCACATGGGGAACGCAATGGAATGGGGACCACTCCAATCCGTCATGGGATGACTATGAGTATGACCCTGCCGACAAGAACCTGCATTCTATTGTTCCTACTCTGTTCCAGGGAAGTCGTGAGGTCCCTAATATCATTATGGTGATTGATCTGGGACGCGAATACAATCTCGGCGGCGCAGGAATCCTGCAATCGACCAAAGAGCAGGAGCGGAAGGTTAAGAGATGCGAGGTTTATGCGGAGTCGGCCTTCGTATTTAAGACCGTGCAGGACGGTGGCAGCATCGCCAATTATGACACTCTCGATGAAGGAAATGATTGGAAGCTTTTCACTACCATCGAGACGGACTGGCCGGTCAAGGAATATTGGTCGCATGTGCAGACAGCGGTGAAGGGGCGCTATGTGAAGATACGTCCGATTGAACTGTCGCATCCTGATAAGAGGGCCTTGAACATCGCCGAGTTCTATGTCAGCGAGCTTGTGTCCATCGATGGCTATCCGGTAAAATGAAAAAAACGAATAACTAAAGTGCCTTTGATTGAGAAGAATAACATATAATAACATCTAAACAAATGAGTATGAAATCAGAAAAATTTAACCTCTGTGGGAGGAATTATGACTCTCCGACAGTTGTTGTGGAGTGCGTCTTGACAGAATCGGGATTTGCAGAATCGGACAGCCGTTTCGATGAGACTGACGGAACCGAAATCTTAAGTACAAACCAGTATTATGAACTATAATTGAAGGAGAAAATAGCCATGAAAAACATAATTTTTGCCGCCACTGCAGTGATTGTAGCCATGACTGCTGTTTCTTGCTCGAAGGTTGCGGGAATTGAGGAAAATCCGTCATATACATACAGATTTGCGGTAGTGAACGAGGAACTTCCGTCCGTTAAGTCAAATATGAGCAATGACCATCTCGTTTTTGAAACAGGTGACTATCTCGGATTTTCGCTGGAAAAAGATGGGCGGATTGTCGATGCCCAGAGGACACCCATACAGACAACCGAGCCACGTCCGATTTTCGGGTTTACTACAAATCTTGAGATGAAGGCCGGTGACCGTATATACGTGGTATCTCCGCGTGTACTCCATATAGATGGGGGAACTGACCGGCGGGAACCTGCCAATGCTGATCCGATGCAGAGCATAACAATTCCACTTGTGCAGACCCATAAAGGAGGCAAGTTTGACGGAGCTGCGATGCCGATGGTGAGCGTGCCTTTCACTTTTACAGAGGATATGCTTGTGGGGGCAGACAATCAGCTCCAAGAGGTGAAGTTCCTCAATCTCGGTGCACTGCTTGATTTCCGGGTATTTTCGACAACATATCAGGGCGAGACTGTCCAGGATGTGATTTTCGAGGCGGACAAGAACATCGTCGGCGAATTCAAAATAAATGTGCAGGAGGTCAACCCAGATAATGAGAATACGCTTGCCATTGATCTCACAACCCCGAGGGCTGAAGGCGAGTTAGCCACGCCTCTGACAAATGTGGCGAGGACGGAGTCTGACGCCGTGGTGGGAGCGAGCAAGGACAATTCCGGCTCTGTGAGGATGGTCGTGGCTCCTGGAACATACACCGGAAAGGTGAAGGTTAGGACGGACAAGGCCTATTATGTGTTCAATCTGTCTGAAAGGACATTTAAACGCAATGGGATATATCCTCTCGGCCTCAATCTTGATAATGCTACACGGGTTGTGATGGAGTCTGTTGACAAGAATGCCTGGGGAGGTGTGAAGTTCGTGAACAGTTACTATCAGGATATGAGCATGCGTGCGGAGAAGATGTATGACAATGACTTGACCTCCGAATGGATTAATCCGTGGAATTGTCCTCTTGTCGGTGCGGAAGAGGATGATTATAATTATGAGTGGAGCGGTCTTGCTTGGAGTATTCTTATCGGCGAGAACAGGCATCGCGACATCCCTAATATTGTTTTTGTGATTGATTTCACGAAAAATATTGAAATCGGGCGTGTCGGCATCGGAAAGTCTCCTCATGACTGGCCTTACAACCACGATCTCCGTGACTGTGAGTTTTATGTCGGAACTCAATGGAATTTCAAGAGCGTAAAGGATGGAGGAAATCTTGCGAACTACAACACAGCTAACGATGACAATGACTGGAAGCTTGTCCTGAGAGCGACTGAGATTCCTAAGGAAAACGGAATATTCTGGTACGACGTTCCGGAGACTGTAAGCAAGGAAGGTAGGACAGGACGCTATCTGAAGATTCGCCCGATTAGGGGCTACCGCGGCAACACTCCTTGCGAAATTGCTGAGATTTATGTCGATGCCATTGTGCAAGAGAATACCGCTAATGTGGAATAATGCGAAAGAAGTAAATAGACAATGGAAATTATAAGAACATTTTTAGGTAAGGTACTCTTGTGCACAGTGGCTCTGCACCTTGCTGTTGCCGCTGGAGGAACGGTTCTTCTTGCCGGCTGCACGAGAGAAAATGATGGCTCCGACAATACCAAACCGGTGGACAAGCCTTCCGTAGAGGAAGGGCAGGGTGGCTACCTCTTCGCGCACATGACGAACGCGAACTACGGCTCGCTATTCTACTCGATTTCCCGTGACGGGCTCAGTTGGAAGACGCTGAACGGTGGTAAAGTTATTCTTGAGAGCTATTATGGCCATCCTGACATCTGCGAAGGACCGGACGTGTTCGGGAATGCTGACAGAAGGTGGTATATGATAGGAGTGGTGCGTGGATCGTCGAAAGAGTCGTTGGTGCTCTGGCACACGACAGACCTCGTCGTATGGAAGAATAAAGTTCTCGACGGTGAGAAGTTCGTCGTGGATCATCTCGGGGTATATAATGAGATCCCGTTCGTGG
>ULTX01030937.1_pt1 | contig 10919 bp, 9 predicted proteins | sample 1958041 | NCBI WGS metagenome assembly ULTX01 (sample SAMEA4835747, study PRJEB28245) | human gut metagenome | biome: gut microbiome; material: fecal sample | place: Denmark | collected 2008
ATTTTTTATATGAGCAATATGTACTTCTGTTAATGCTTACAGCATTGGCATCAAGTGGCATCGCATTCGCCTTGCGTTACATCCGCGCGGCTATAGAAGGAGGCGTGGAATTAGGATTTTATCCCAAGCAAGCTCAAGAAATTGTTGTCCATACCGTAAAAGGAGCAATCGACCTGCTATTGGAAAATAAGAGCAATCCGGAAGCAGAAATCGATAAAGTAACTACACCAGGCGGTATTACCATTAAAGGATTGAATGAAATGGAACTTTCAGGATTCACTTCGGCCGTTATCCGAGGATTGAAAGCCAGCCGATAAACCAATCTAATGAAATAGAATACAACAGTAAACAAATAAGGCATGCCAAAACCGACATGCCTTATTCTTTTATCGAAATCTTATTCGTTCAAACGAATTATTCAGCACGCAAAGTAAGACGTTTGAATGCCAAGATCTGTAATTCAGGATCAGCTTCCTTCATTACTTCCTTAACAGTCTTCTTACCATCCATGATATCTTCCTGGTTCAACAAGCAAACTTCTTTCAAGAATTTGCTCAAGCGACCTTTAGCAATATTCTGGATCATCTGTTCCGGCAAGTTAGCAGCCTTTTCAGCAGAAACAGTAGCGATGATTTCTTTTGCTTTCGCTACATCTTCAGCAGTAATCCACCCTTTAGCCATGTTGCTTTCCATGTGATCTTCGCTATCTACATGAGCCGGATTAATACCAGCCTTCTTCAAAGCAGCTTCAACAGCTTTCTGTACTTGTTCAGCTTTAGTCTTTTCAATTGCTACCTGGATTTCCTGTTCTTTTACTGATTCAGGAACACCTGCTTCATCAATAGCAATCGGATTCATAGCAGCGATCTGCATAGCTATGTTGTGAGCAATTTCTTCAGAAGCTTTATTGAATGCAGCAATTGTACAAAGCTGATTCTTACCCATGTGGTTATAAACTGTTGTATAAGCACCTTCAACCACATTGTAACCATCCAATTCCATCTTTTCACCAGTGATACCACTGCGATCAACAACTGCATCTTTTACAGTTCCGTTACCCATCGGCAAAGCTAATACTTCGTCTAATGAATGACACTTGTTAGCTACAGCAGCATCCAAGATAGCTTGTGTCAAAGCAACAAAGTCAGCGTTCTTTGCAACGAAGTCAGTTTCGCACTTCAAAGCAATGACAGCAGCAAATTCGCCATCTTTCTTTGCCAATACACAACCTTCAGAAGCATCACGATCAGAACGTTTTGCAGCGATAGCTTGTCCTTTCTTACGGATGATTTCCATTGCCTTTTCGATGTCGCCATCAGTTTCAGTCAATGCTTTCTTACAGTCCATCATACCAGCTCCACTCATTTTGCGCAGCTTGGTAATATCAGCCATTGTTACAGCCATAATCTTATTCTCTTATTTTTAATGTTTATATTCTTTATAAAATAGACAATGGACAATTGACAATTGACAATTTCTGTCAAAAGCCAATTGCCCATTGTATGTGTATTCGAATTGTCAATTGTCAACTATCAATTTTCAATTGAATTATTCTTCATCTTTAGCAAACTTACCAGCGATGTTAGCATTCAAAGCTTCATCATCTTCTTTCTTGGTACGTTCCTTCTTAGCTGCTTTAGCTTTACGTTCTCTTTTCGGAGCTTCTCCTTCACCAGCAGCTTCAGCATCTACTTTTTCAGCTTTGCGTTCCTGCAAACCTTCGTTCATAGCTTCGCAGATAGCGCCTAAGATTACTTCTACTGATTTAGTAGCATCATCATTAGCCGGAATTACATAGTCGATGTTTGAAGGATCAGAGTTTGTATCAACCATACCGAATACAGGAATACCCAAACGGTTTGCTTCACGAACAGCGATATGTTCTTTCATCACGTCAACAACGAACAAAGCTGACGGAAGACGAGTCAGGTCAACGATAGAACCTAATGTCTTTTCCAATTTTGCACGCTGACGAGTGATCTGTAATTTTTCTCTCTTTGACAAATTATCAAATGTACCGTCTTTTGTCATCTTGTCGATCGTAGCCATCTTCTTGATAGCTTTACGGATTGTCGGGAAGTTAGTCAACATACCACCCGGCCAACGTTCGATCACGTAAGGCATACCTACAGAAGCTGCCTTATCAGCAACGACTTGTTTAGCTTGTTTCTTAGTAGCAACAAAAAGAACTTTCTTACCCTGTTTTGCCAGGTTCTTCATTACTTCTGCTGCTTCTTCTACTTTAGCAACTGTTTTATATAAATCAATGATATGAATACCATTGCGCTCCATGAAGATATAAGGAGCCATAGCGGGGTTCCACTTTCTTTTTAAGTGTCCGAAGTGAACACCTGCTTCTAATAATTGATCAAAATTTACTCTTGACATTGTTTCTTTTCTTAAATCGTTTACATTCTTTTGTTTACACAACCCACAGGTAGTCCTCCCATATTCCTACATACAAAAAGAATCCTGCTGGTTTAGATACTAAACGTTCGCTTTCAGTTCTATAGTTTTTGAGCTTTTAAGTTTTTGAGTTATAAACCTAATAAACTTATCAACTAATAAACTTACAAACTCAAAATTAACGTTTACTGAACTGGAATCTTTTACGAGCTTTCGGACGACCCGGTTTCTTACGTTCAACAGAACGAGGATCACGAGTGATGAAGCCTTCTGCACGAAGAGCTGCTTTATCTTCCGGATTAATCTTAACCAACGCACGAGCAATACCCAAACGAGCTGCTTCTGACTGGCCTTTAAAGCCACCGCCTACCAAGTTGATCTTGATATCGTATTGTTCAGCAACATTCAATTTTGCTAAAGGCTGCTTTACAACAAACTGAAGAATTGAAGAAGGAAAGTAATTTGCAAGATCGCGGTTGTTGATTGTAATCTTACCTGTTCCTTCGCTAACGTACACGCGAGCAACTGCGGCTTTACGTCTTCCTATTGCATTTACTACTTCCATCGCTATTATTTATATGAGTTAATATCAATTGACTTAGGCTGCTGAGCTTCGTGTTTATGTTCTGTACCTGCATAAACATACAAATTACCCAGTAACTTTGCACCCAGACGATTCTTAGGTAACATACCCTTTACTACTTTTCTATACAGATAACTCGGGCCTTTAGCTAATAAATCAGCCGGAGTGTATTCAATCTGTCCACCAGGATAACCGGTGTATCTCAAATAAATACGATCGTTCCACTTTTTACCTGTCAGAACGACTTTTTCTGCATTGATAATAATTACATTATCACCACAATCAACGTGAGGAGTAAAATTGGGTTTGTACTTGCCACGCAAAAGCTTTGCTACTTTTGCACAAAGACGACCTAATGTCTGGCCTTCAGCGTCAACGATGACCCATTCTTTGTTTACAGTTGCTTTGTTTGCAGAAATGGTCTTAAAACTTAAAGTATCCACTGCTTAAATTGTTTAATAAATTAATAAAATCAAAAAACTAATCTTTTCCCTTTGCCCCACCGGACACATGATGATGCAAAGTTCTAAGAACTAAACTTTTAGTACAATTTGATAATAATCGGCTTGCAAAGGTACGTATATTATTTGAATTACAAAACTTTCCATTCTTCTTTTTCTGAAAAAATATAGTGGCTTTTACTCTTCTTCAGTTTCTTATTCATGATTCCAGAGGCTTTCCCGAACAATAATCCCTTCGTTATTGGGTGTGTTCTCATTAATTAGCTCATAAGCGTTTTCTTCAGGTGATTCGACATAAAAGATCTTTGTGTAAGAGAAGTCCGGATCTTCCCGTTCCAGCCATTCCACCAACAAATCGGGTAAAGACGTATCGAAAGGTAATTCGTAACGGGTTTCATACCAGCAATTCACCGGACTAAATGAAATTTGTTTGATAACTCCATCCTGTAAGAAAAAGTAAACATTGTAACCTCCGTCGTTGATATAGCCACGAACATCCGAACCAGGATACCGCTTCTGTATAAAATCCAACTCTCCTGGCTGTACAGCCTGATACCAATAATTATTAGGTAAATCACGATTATACGTATGAAGCCAGACGCCTTCCTCATCCATCAGGACTTCATACGTCATATCTTCAACATCTTTCCACTGATACTTAAAAAATATCCGGTACAGCGTATGTGATAACTCTTCACGTTCCCAACTGGTTATAGCTTCTATCTTAGCATCGGTATACGGCGAATGCAGGAAACTTTCCTGTACTTTCTCCGGCAGACACGTAAAATCCTTCAGATAAGAAATACACAAATTCCATCCATCCTCCTTATAAAACACTTCTGCTTCCTCGCGTTGTTCATCTGAAAACTTGACGTAAAGACCAGATCCATCCCAATCACTCACCGAAATAATTGAAGCATCTCTATAACGTCGCTGGAAATCTCGTTGCAAACTCACGTCATACTTGTCTAAAGGGCCTTCCTGCTCGCAGGCATTCAAGCATAAAAGCATGATCCATAGAAATACAAATCTTTTCATTATCTACTCTCCTTTCCTTTTTTACTTGTTTATCCAACTCCACAAGATTCATCTTTCCAAAGATACACGATGCATTTATTTTTTCCTAATCTAACCTTCCATTTAACAAACCTATCCTATATTCAAAAACAAAACCCACGAAAACCGTTTTCAATTCTCGAGAGTTTTGAAAACGATTCTCGTGGGTTTCTGTATGAGAAGTCTTACCTTATTATATATAAGACCTTTTTATTTCTTGTTTTCCTCAATCCATTTACGGGCATTGACAAAGGCTTCAATCCATGGAGTCACCTCATCGTTCCGGTGTTCCAATGGATAATAAGCGCATTGCCATGGGAACATTGCACGTTCCAAGTGAGGCATCATCGCTAAATGACGGCCATCGTGTGAGCAAACACCAGCAACAGCCCAAGGAGAACCGTTCGGATTAGCCGGATAGCCTTCATAATTATACTTAGCTACAATGTGATATTCTTTTTCCTCATACGGGAAATCAAACTTACCTTCACCATGAGCAACCCAGATTCCCAGCTTACTGCCGCTCAAAGAACCGAACATGACTGAATGGTTCTTCGGGATTTCCAAAGTAATGAAGTTGGATTCGAACTTGTGCGAATCATTATGCAGCATCTTATGTTTCTTTTCGTGCTCCGGATACAAGAGTTCCAATTCGGCCATCAACTGGCATCCGTTACAAATACCCAAACTCAAAGTATCTTTCCGGGCATAGAAACGATCGATTGCAGCTTTTGCCTTTTCATTAAACAAGATACCAGCAGCCCAACCCTTGGCAGAACCCAATACGTCTGAGTTAGAGAAACCACCACAGAATACGATCAGGTTGACATCATCCAGTGTCTCCCGGCCTGAAGCCAAGTCAGTCAGGTGAACATCCTTCACATCGAAACCTGCCAGATACATTGAGTAAGCCATTTCACGCTCACCATTGGTTCCCTTATCTCGCAAGATAGCTGCTTTAATACCTGTCGGTTCACGACGATCAGCCGAAATACCGTAAGAAGCCAACGTACCGGTGAAGTTCTTGTTGAACTTGAATTCCAGCGGTTGCATCTTATAGTTCTCGAAACGATTACCGGCACATACATTACCGCTCTGCTTGATATCCAACTTATAAGAAGATTCATACCAAACATCCCGCATATAGTCGATACCGAAATGATACTGGATTCCATCCTTCGATACAAGGATATGACGTTCGTTTGTCGGTTTCGCAATTTCAGCAAAGCCAACACCTGCATCCATCATCAGTTTTTCGAAGGCTTTCTTGTCTTTTACCTGAACGATGATACCCGGATTTTCGGCAAACAGAATCTTCACAATGTCTGATTCGTTAATCTTATCCAAGTTAACTTCCAAACCACCTTCTACATTGGCAAAACACATTTCCAGCAAGGTAGTAATCATACCACCGGCTGAAATATCGTGACCAGCCAAAATCAAACCTTTCTCGATTGCCTCCTGAACAGCATTGAATGCATCGCTGAAATATTCTGGATCCTTCACGGTCGGTACTTCATTACCCAGCTTGTTCAATACCTGTGCCAAAGCAGAACCGCCCAGTTTCAAGGTATCGAATGAGAAATCGATATAATAAATATGTGAATTCCGTTCGTGAACCAATACCGGAGAAACGATCTTCTTCACATCGCTCACTTCGGCACCGGCAGAAATGATTACGGTACCCGGAGCAATTACTTTGTCATCTCCATACTTCTGAGTCATTGACAACGAGTCTTTACCAGTCGGAATATTGATTCCCAACTCACAAGCAAAGTCTGATGCTGCCTGTACGGCTTTATACAAACGGGCATCCTCGCCTTCATTACGGCACGGCCACATCCAGTTTGCACTCAAAGAAACACCAGTCAGCTTATCAGTCAACGGAGCAAAGACGATATTCGTCAAAGCTTCGGCAATCGCCATTACAGATCCGGCTGCCGGATCTACCATAGCTACCTGCGGCGCATGACCAATAGAAGTAGCGATACCAGCTTTTCCGCGGTAATCCAAAGCGACAGCTCCCAGGTCACTCAACGGTAATTGTAATTCACCCTGACATTGCTGACGGGCAATCTTACCGGTTACGGAACGGTCCACTTTATTAGTCAACCAGTCTTTACAAGCAACGGCTTCCAATTGAAGTACGTTTTCCAGATAATGATGTAATTCTGATTCCTTGTAAACAACCGGCTGATAAGTTTCTTCTACTGTATGATCGCGCATGATGGTACGAGGCGGCTTACCGAACATATATTCCAACTTGATATCAATCGGTTTAACGCCATCTGCCTGTTCGAAGACAAACTTCATATCGTTGGTAGTTTCACCTACGACATACATCGGGGCACGTTCACGTTCAGCAATACGTCTTACCCGTTCTACGTCTTTTTCTTCCATCAGCAAGCCCATACGTTCCTGGCTTTCATTACCGATGATTTCCTTTGCCGACAAGGTCGGATCACCAATTGGCAACTGACTCATATCGATATGTCCACCGGTTGCTTCCACCAATTCAGACAGACAGTTCAAATGACCGCCAGCTCCGTGGTCGTGGATAGAAACAATCGGATTATCTTCAGATTCGGCAATCGAACGAATCACGTTAGCCGCACGCTTCTGCATCTCAGGATTGGCACGCTGTACAGCGTTCAGCTCGATACCGCTCGTATATTGTCCGGTATTTACTGACGAAACAGCACCACCACCCATACCGATCCGATAGTTGTCACCACCGATTACAACTACCTTTTCTCCGGGTTTCGGATCACCTTTCAAGGCATCCCGTTTATTGGCAAAACCAACACCACCAGCCAACATGATGACTTTATCATAAGCATACTTCTTATTATTCTCGGCATGCTCGAATGTCAGGACAGAACCACAGATCAACGGTTGACCGAACTTATTACCGAAATCGGATGCACCGTTAGAAGCCTTAATCAAGATCTGTTCCGGAGTCTGATACAACCACGGACGAGGATCCAATACTTTCTCCCATTCGCGGGCGCCTTCCGTACGAGGATAAGCCGTCATATAAACAGCTGTTCCGGCAATTGGCAAAGAAGCCTTACCACCGCCCAGACGGTCGCGGATTTCACCACCCGTACCTGTTGCCGCACCGTTAAACGGTTCTACGGTTGTCGGGAAGTTATGTGTTTCTGCTTTCAACGAGATCACAGTTTGGATGTCTTTGATCGCGAAGTAATCAGGTTTATCACCGCTCTTCGGAGCAAACTGTTCTACTACCGGACCATCATTGAAGGCCACATTATCTTTATAAGCCGATACCAACTTATTCGGGTTCTCGGCCGAAGTTTTCTTAATTAAATTGAATAACGAACTTTCCTTTTCTTCGCCATCGATAATAAAGGTTCCGCCGAAAATCTTATGACGGCAGTGCTCAGAGTTCACCTGAGAGAAACCGAACACTTCGCTATCCGTCAGCTTGCGTTGCAACTTTTCGCTGACTTCCTTCAGGTAAGAAATTTCTTCCTGACTTAATGCCAAACCTTCCTGTTCGTTATAGGCTTCCAAATCATCAATATAAACAATTGGATCCGGTTGTTTACTAATCGTAAAGATTTCCTGGTTCAGTCCATTGTAAATACGCTGCAGCATCGGATCATGATCAGCATCGCCCGACTCTACCGGGAAATACTCTTCTATACGACTAATACCGGCCAAACCCATGTTCTGGGTTATTTCAACTGCATTCGTACTCCATGGCGTTATCATTTCACGACGCGGACCAACAAACCAACCGTTCATGGTTTCTGTTTCAACGGGTGTTGCTCCACTGAATAGCCACACCAGTTTCTTTGTGTCTTCTGGTGAAAACGCTTGCTTAGCTTCTACGGCCAGCACCGTTTTAGTTGGAGATTGAAAGAATAGAATCATATATGATCAATTTATAGTTTTAAGTTCTCAAGTTATTAAGCATTTAAGTTCCTGAGTTTTTCAATTCATCCGTTTTAAAAGCACGAAACAAATCAGTTTGAATCATGAATCAACTTGCAAACTCATAAATACATTCATCCGTTGACTCCCTAACTGACAAACTTACCAACTCATAAACTTATCAACTTAAAGTCTGTAACAGACTACAAAGATACGTTTTTTCCGGTAATGAACAGATATATTCCCGGCAAACCCTCCTAAAATATACGAACATTCGAAGGCCTTTCCGTTCAGAAACCAAACAAGCCGTCAGGTTCCGAATCATTTTCGTCTTCTTTCCCCACACATTCCAGGAAAAGATCCCCTGTATTTCGAATCTGTCCGGCAGGTAATTTTTTCCGTAAAGCTTCCAATTGATCTGGAGTTTCAAAGCAGACAACCGCCCGATATTGATCGCCTTCTTCAACAAACCAGACACCTTTATATTGGATTCCTTCCAGCAAATGTGTCAAAGAAGAACTGACTTCCGACAAGCCGATCTTACCCCGCAGGAATTTCAAGGTACCGGATTTAGGCGAAAGCGATTGAAATGCGACCGGGAATTCCACTTTTTCGGCTTCCTCTCCAGACAGGAAATGACGCAAAACCGCATCTGCCTGCTGCTTTGCCCGCTCTGATCCGGAAGGAAATACCAATGAAACGTACCGGTTGCCGCATACCGTTTGCAGCTGATAGGGAGAAAGGCAATCAATACATCCTAATGTATCTGCCCGTTGACAACGGAATACATGTAACGAATAAATTCCATACGCATCTTCCGGAGTTGGCATTTCATAGATTTCCAATGCATATCCTTCCCCATTATATTCCAGATCACGAGCCGTCAGCTTCGTAACTCCATACTCCAGAAACTGTTCCGCACCGCCATTCATATAACCATACAGTCCGGTTCCAGTAAAAACACGTTCACGCTTCACCGTCATCTCCTGAGCATCCAACCAGGATATGGATAGACACAGCAAACAAGTCAAAAGCAATCCTTTCATCATCCATTCAGATTTATCTCATGTAAATTGATTTTCTCCGGATTGGCAATACCCAAACCTAAGGTTTCAGCCATCTCCAGAAAAGCACGTGCACCTTTCTTTTCCTCTTTCTGTACGCCTTCGGCTATACGCTTCTCCAGAATCATCCGATAACCGACCTCATCAACAGCCACCGGGTCTGTTCCTGCCAGTATGGAATGATACGGACAAATAAACTGCGGATTGGCAGCCGGTCCGCCATCAAAGCAACCTATCATTCCATCCAAAATATTCAATACTACCTTATCTCGTAAAGGAGGGAAAGCACAAACCGAAGCACAAGTATCGTTCCACATCTGCCCATGCAAGCGGGCTGTATTCGTAATCGAGCCAAAAGCCAGGTTCTTCATGCAGCCAGTAATCGTTGTTCCCGCATTTTTCAGAATCGGCACATTGATGATTTTCGTCACCATCTCCGTACAGATCTTCGTGAAATAAGAATACTTTCCGCCATTAATCATATAAGGCATGGTATAAGCATCATATTCTCCTTCTACATCCACAAAGAAGAACTGAGACTTATCCACCCGTTCTTCTCCATAAAACTTACCTTCTGCATTCACATAACTGCCATTCTCATCCTGATATTCTGTCCCGATGATCCGAATTTCCGGATATTGTTCGGCGGTAAAGCCAGCTTCTCGCAAATCAACTTCCCGGCGGTCCCAAATAATGATCTGCCGACGGGAAATACCGGCTTCCTCCAATTGTCGGACAATCGACTTCGTTAAAGCATGCGAAGTAGACAACAATTTGCCCGCAATCGGGTTTACTTTCAAACCGATCACATCTTCCGGTCCCACAAACTGAAGCCAGGCGGCTTTCAAATCCGATGCACCCGTCAGGTCAAGCATGCATGTCTTCAACATTTCGTATGCTTTCTCTTCCGACGGACGCCCATCTACAATACAATCCGTATTCTTGACTTTCACTACCTTACCCGGATACTTACCCGGCATGGACTGCGCCGTGCGTGGAACAGCCAACGCATCCTTCAAATTCGTTTCCGGTTTATCATCGGCCACCGGAACAGCTTTTGCTATCGGAGAAAATACCATTCCAGCTCCACCCAAAGCCAACGAACGGAAAAAGTTTCTTCGTTTCATACCCCCTATCTATTTATGTTTTGAAGTAAAAGTTCAACAAGAATTTATAAACCTACCAACTCAACTATTCAAAAAATGAAATACATACAAAAGTAAAAAAACTATCTGCCAATCCAAAGGAAACAGGCAAAAGGATGCCTGATCGTATAAAGATAGTAGAAAAGTAATCGGAAAGTATATTTTTGACAAATGTCGAAAAGCTTTTCCATATTAGTCGAAAAGCTTTATCACATATATGGTAAAGTTTTATCACAACTGTCAAAAAATTAAGAGATAACGAATTGCAGGGCTGACGCATTACAATCATTTTTTACTGGAATCT
>ULTX01046969.1_pt1 | contig 10902 bp, 7 predicted proteins | sample 1958041 | NCBI WGS metagenome assembly ULTX01 (sample SAMEA4835747, study PRJEB28245) | human gut metagenome | biome: gut microbiome; material: fecal sample | place: Denmark | collected 2008
AAATTGATGAAAAAAAATATTGAGTATCAAACTTGGGTTAACATAGCTGGCACTCCTTGTTCAGTTATTTGACGAATATCACGTGCAAAAGCTGATTCTGGAGAACTACTGTATCGGCCTGTCAGAACAGACAAGACATACCATTTCTGTACTATTCTTTTTCTTTCTGCAACAGGCACGTCTGATTCTTGTAGCAACAAATGAATAGTATAGGCAAAATCCAGTGCCATATTTGAAGTAACCATTTTGTTGGATATGAATCCAGCAGACTTAATGGCTATCATAAATTGCGTAAAGTTGTGCTGACTGATGACATTCAATACACCCTCATACATTTTATTGAAAGTATCATCAATTATTTCTTCCTTAAATTCACGTGTCTCAAAATCACGACCTGTAAGAAGTTGAACCAAATTGGCAAGTTTGGCTCGTTTCAATTTATGCATAAAAGCTACACGTATCACATCGTCACATCCTGGATCATATACCGTTTCCTTGTCGTCTGCAAGCCATGAAAGCTTTTGCAGATATGGGGTAGATGCGAAATCTTTATCGTTGTTTTTTATGTACTCATAATATGTCGGAACAACAGCCAAATGACTGAAATAATCAACGATCTTACGGAGTGTATTACCTCCATGTTGTTCATCTGCCGCCATTTTTGACATAACAAAATCTCCCTGACTCAAAGGAGTCCCCTTTGAGTTAATGCGGATAAATATATCAGTAACTACATCTATGTCAAGTTTTTCAGAAAGCTCTATAACGCCGATTTGAGTTGTTTCTACGCTTTTTAACAGATCCAAAACTTGCTGCAAGTCATTACCGGACATTTCTGGATTTTCTTCTATGTACTTTGGTATGAATGTCCATGAAGAGAATTTTGTACTGAATATCTCTGATATATCAGGAATCCAATTTTTACTCTTGATATGAGCTGGTGTTTGAACAGCAAACATTTCAGCTTCGCTGTTTCCTTTGGCATATTCTAATGCCGCAAAAGGATTAAACGCGATCTTGACACGGCTTTCTTTGAATTCGTTATTGAACACTTTTTGTGCAGCTATCGCAGTCATAAGTGCAGTTATACGTTGCTGGCCGTCTATGATTACCTTCTTGCCAGAAGAAATCGTTCCATCCTTTAATTTTACATTAGGATTCTTCCACAGAATTATATATCCAGTAGGATAGCCCTTGTAGAGTGAATCTATAAGGTCCCTGACTTGGCTATTTTTCCAGACAAATGGTCTTTGTATTTCTGGAATAGCTATATCTTTTGCTTCTATCAACCCCAACAAACCTTTGATGGTTATAGAGGTATTATGAAATTTCTCACTGCTCATATCTTGTTGGCAAGTTGCTGTTTGTTCATGTCGTATGTTCACGTGATCGTAATATAGCTGCAAAGATACACAATTTCTGTGGATTTTTATCCGCGCCGATGGCTGTTTTTTGCTCCCTCAAGCTGTTTTCGTGATCGTCTCAAGGCAAATGGTGGATGCTCGGCGTCAAAGCCCCTCTCTTTGCCTCACATTTGTTTTAGGATTATCGTGTTACCGTTGGGCCCTCGTAGGGCCGTAGAGTGGGGAAAGCGGGGAGGCGCGATGCGAAATCCTAAACGTAACAATGTAACAATGTAACAATGAAACAACTGAGCAGGGTTAGGAGGCGAGGATATTTGCGAGAGGCAAAACTATATAGGAGCAACTAATCTAAGACAAGTTGATTTCTTAATTATCAACAACTTGTCTCAAATTAGCAGACCCTATACAATCACCTTACCAAGTGATAATCTTATCTACGATTTCTTGTTGCTCCAAACTACTTCTTCGCAGATAGATACGTGTCGTTTCGATGCTTTCATGTCCCATGAGGTCGGCAAGCAAGGCTATATCGTTGAACTTCTCCAAGAAATTCTTGGCATAGCGATGGCGGAAAGAGTGAGGGAAAACCACTTTCTCGTTTAAGCCATACTTCACGGCATAGTTCTTCAACTGCTGTGATATACCTCTTGTGGTGATACGCTCGCCAAAGCGATTGAGAAAGAGATAGCCACTTGTACGGTTGAGAGTCTGCAACCACTTTTCTGTTTCCGTGCGCAATGTCTTGGGGATATAGATACGCCGTATCTTGCCACCCTTGGTGTAGATGTCGTAGTAGCCCGCTTGCACGTGCTCAACCTTGATTTGCACAAGTTCGCTCACTCAGGCACCAGTCGCTGCCAAGAAACGCACCACAAAGTACCACTCCAAGTTTTTTTCTTTCTTCAATTTGTTCTTCAAGAAGGTGTAGTCGGCATTGCTAATGACATTCTCCAAATAAGAACGCTGCTGTACCTTGACCGACTTCAAGTGGAGTTTCGTTTTGCCTACAAATACAAGGTACTTGTTCAACGCCTGAATACGGAGATTTACCGTCTTTGGCTTGTAAGTCTCAATCAAGTAGGTCTTGTAAACCAACAAGTTTCTCTTGTTCAACTCTTTGTGTCGTGAGCCAAACTCCTTCACGGCATACAGATATGCCGAAATCGTGTTCTTAGCCATATTTCCTTGGGTTAAGAACTCTTCAAATTTGTCTAATTCCATTTCTATTCGTTTATTAGTAAAACATAAAGTTGTCCATATAAATAGGCATGGATTTGTTCTATGAGTTCCTATTATGAGAAGATACTTGCTACGGGGGAGATGAAATGTATTGATGAGGAGATTCCATTTGAAGTGCCTAAGGGGTGGGAATGGTGCAGATTGCGTGATATTATTTTAGGTACAAATGCTGGTAAAAGCCCTAATTGTGAAAAACGACCTAAGAAGTCAGAGGAATGGGGCGTATTGACAACTACATCAATTCAAGAGAATGCTTTTTTATCTAACGAGAACAAAGTATTGCCAAAGCATTACGTAATAACCCCAGAACATTGTGTACGATATGGTGATATACTTATAACACGAGCTGGTCCTGTTAATCGGACAGGCATAGTTTGCATGGTTGAAAATAATTGTGATAAGCTGATTCTTTCAGACAAGACCGTTAGAATAGATTATATGCATGACTATTGTAATCCAAAGTTTCTCGTTTTCGTACTTAATAGTTCTGCAATACATGAATTAGTAATGAGTGCAACTGTTGGAATGGCTGCTTCTCAGGTTAATGTGTCGCAAGGTAGCATTCAGAACACATTAATTCCATTTCCACCCTCTAAGGAGCAACAGAGAATCATTAACAAATTGGAAGCACTTCTGCCACAAATCGAAAAATATAATAATGCTCAGAATAAACTGGATGAGTTGAATAAAACAGTAAAAGGCATCATTAAAAAGAGTGTATTGCAGGAAGCAATACAAGGAAAACTTGTTTCACAACTTGAAGAAGAAGGAACAGCCAAAGAACTGCTTGGACAGATAAAGGCAGAGAAACAAAGACTCGTCAAAGATGGCAAGCTAAAGAAGTCTGCCCTCAACGATAGTGTTATCTTCAAAGGTGACGATAACAAGTATTATGAGCAAATAGGAAGCGAAGTATCTGAAATAGAACTTCCTTTTGACTTTCCAAGTACTTGGTCTATGGCTCGATTAAATGCTGTTTGTCAACTTACAGACGGCTTGAAAACCATTGGCAAGCAATGCTTGTTAGATGCAAAATACTTACGTGGTAAAAGTTCTGAAACTATAGTAGAACAAGGTAAACTTGTATATAAAGGTGACAATATAATGCTTGTGGACGGTGAAAACTCAGGTGAAGTTTTTATCGTACCACAAGATGGCTATATGGGTAGTACATTCAAGCAGTTATGGATAAGTTCCTCAATGTACGAACCTTATGTTTTAGCTTTTATACAGCTCTATAAAGAGACATTGCGCAATTCTAAGAAAGGTGCAGCAATTCCACACCTCAACAAAGAATTGTTTTATGGGCTTATTATAGGTATTCCATCACTACAAGAGCAGAGAAGAATAGTTCAGAAGATAGAACAATTAATGCAGTTGCTCAAATAGTTTTTCTATCTGAGCAACAATGCGTTGCTGCTCTTTTTGAGTAGGCAAAGGAAACAGCTTGTCTTCCAAGTAACCCACAACAATACGTTGTTGATTAGCGGTTTCCTTAAACGTTGCTTCATCTATGAAATACGGAGACTCTAAGAAATACAACAGATACCACCTATCTATTGTATTTCCATAGGGTCTCAATACCTTTAATTCTGTTGTTCCTGCCCCGATTCCATTGGGTAAGTCATGGAAAATTGCAGACTTCCTGTTTTGAAAGCATGGCGTGATTTTTGCAAAAGCAACATCACCATTCGCAAAATGAGTAAATCCTTTTTTGATAGTTCCCCATTTGACAGTATCAAAAGTAAAGTCTGATTTATAGCCAGCACTAATTTTCTCCATAGGAATAAAAGCTACCAACTTCTCATTTTCGGCTTCATTCTTTGGGTTTAATTGAAAAACATCACGAATCCTTACCCATTGCCAAGTTTCAGGAATCACAAATGGTATTTCATCAGTTATATCCAAACACTTTTTGCCTATTTGCTCATAATACTTGTTATCGTCACCACGGAATATAACAGAAGAAGCTAAGGCTGACTTCTTCAACTTACCCTCTTTAACGAGTTTCTGCTTCTCAGCTTTTATTTGTTCAAGTAGCTCATGTGCTGTACCTTCTTCTGCTATTTGTGGAACGAGTTTTCCTTGTATCGCCTCTTGTAATACAGATTTTTTCAAACACTCATTAAGTTCCACATTCATCTTATCTAAAAGTTCCTGTGACTTTGAATATTTATCAATAATCGGCATCACTAATCCTATCTTATCTACAATACGCTCTTGCTCTGCTAAAGGTGGAAGAGGAAATAATTTGTTTTCCAGATAACCTACGATTATACGTTGTTGGTTTGCAGTTCCTTTGAATGTCGCTTTATCAATAAAATAAGGAGACTCCAAAAAGTACAAAACAAACCAACGATTTATAGTCTCACCATAGGTACGCAATATTTTCAACTCTGTCGTTCCTGCTCCTATACCATTGGGCAAACCCTCAAAGATTGCAGATTTTCTGTTTTGGAAACAAGGGGTAATTTTTGCAAATGCAATATCATTGTCTGCAAAAGCCGTGTAGCCAGACTTGATTTCACCCCATTCCTTCTCGTAATATCTAAATTCAGAGCCATATCCTGCGGAAATTGCTTCCATAGGAATAAATGCTGCGGATGTATTGTCTTCAGCAACTACCTTTGGATTTATTTGGAAAAGGGATGAAACTCTGCACCATTCCCATCCCTTAGGTATTTCAAACGGTATCTCCTCATCAATGCACTTCATCTCCCCCGTAGCAAGCATCTTCTCATAATAGGAATTGTCCTCACCACGGTAGATAATGGATGCGTTCTTGTCACGCTTGATTTTTTTCTCCTTGATCAAGCGTTCTTTCTCTTGGCGAATCTTATCAAGCAAAACGCTTGCTGGTTCGTCATTAGGGTCTTGCGGTACAAGTTTTCCCTGTATCGCCCATTGTAATATGCTATTTTTTAATTGTTTTCCGTTCATTGTTTCCAATTAGATAGATCATTCCGTTTCGTCTAACAACTTGTCGAGCTGTGCTTGCAGTTCTTCACGCTTTGGCAGATAAAGTTGGTAACGTGCCACAAACAATTGATTGGTTATACCCTCCAAGGCATACTCCATCAAAAGCTCGTCTTTTCTTGCTCCCAAAACTATGCCGATGGGTGGATTGTCGTCAGGTTGACACACTTCTGTCTTGAAATAGTTAAGATAGAGGTTCATCTGCCCGATGTCACCATGTTTTATCTCTGCTCGCTTTAAATCTATCAGCACAAAGCATTTCAGGATACAATGGTAGAACACCAAATCCACCTTGAATTGTCGGCTACCTATCTGCATGGAGTATTGTCTGCCCACAAACGCAAAGCCACGTCCCATTTCCAAAAGAAACTGCTCCATGTGGTCTTTTAGAGCCTTTTCCAAGTCACTCTCCTTATAGCGTTTCTGTTTGGGAAGTCCTGCAAATTCAAGAACGAATGGATCACGGATAATGTCTTGCGGAGTTTGTACTTGGTGCCCCTCGTTAGCCAATGCAAGAACTCCAGCCTTGTCTGTACTTAGTGCAAGTCGCTGAAACAGACAACTTTTCATCTGTCTTTTCAGTTCTCTAACTTTCCAACCCTCCTTGATGGATTCCTTATAATAGAACTGCATTTCAAGCGAGTTGTCACACTTCAATAGTTCAAAATAATGGCTCCATGTCAATTTGTGAGACACTGTCTCACAAATTGGAAAAGCAAGGTAAAACTTACGCATATAGACAAGATTAGATCGGCTAAAGCCTTTTCCGTTTCTTGCTGTCAAATCCTTGGCAAGGTTTACAAGTAACTGCTTGCCATACTCTGCTCTATCCTTACCTTTAAGTTCATATTCAACAATATACTTTCCTGTCTGCCAGTTGGCATCAAGCAATTCTGTATTGACCGCTGTAATAGCTTTGGCTTTTGATTCACTCCATAGCGCGGTTATGTTGTCTATCAACTTCTGATAGGCAGCATCATTTATGTTTGTCAAACCTTTATTCTCCATGCCAATCTTTTAGATTTGTGGAACACCGTCCCACATTTTACAATTCGTCCACATTCACATTTATCCCCAAGATACGCTGTATCTCTGCCAATGTCTTGTCTATCTCATGGTCAAGAGCCTTGCGCTTCTTGAAATAGTCGGCAAGCAGTTCGGCAGGAGGCAAGATTTCTTCATCCACTTTCGGGAACTTGCACAAGTCGAAGTTGCAATCGGTGGCAATAAGGTCTTCAACCGAATAGCAACGGGATTTCTCGTCGCCATCAGCAATGATGATTTCCTTACGGTCGTTCCACCACTCACGGATTGGGTTGCAATGTTCCGACTTCATGGATTTCGTCTTGGAGAAATGCTTGTACCCCTCCGGCATATCGAGGCGATAGAACCACGTTTCCTTTGTAGAATAACCTTCTGGAGCACCCTCCGCACAGGTATTGTCGAAGAACAGAATGTTCGTGGCAATCGGAGTGTAAGGTGCAAAGATGCTGCCTGGCAAACGGATGATGGTGTGCAAGTTGAAATCTCTGAGCAACTTGGTCTTGATGGCAATCTTTGTGTTGTCTGCTCCAAAAAGGAAACCGTCTGGGACAATGACCGCTGCACGGCCATTCTTCTTCAAACGATACATGATGAGCACCATGAAGAGGTCGGCAGTCTCGCTACTTCGCATGTCGGAAGGGAAGTGTGACTTGACATCCGACTTCTCGTTTCCACCGTATGGTGGGTTCATCAACACCACATCAAACTTGTCTTCGTCTGTATAGTTGAGTACATCCTTTGTAAGCGAGTTGTCGTGATATACCAATGGCGTGTCAATACCATGCAGCAACAGGTTTGTCACGCATAGCATATACGGGAATTGTTTCTTTTCTATGCCAAATACAGACTGATTGTACTCTTTGCGGTCTTCAGCAGTCTTGACCTTCTTGTCCAATTCACCCAACCAGCTGGTGATGAAACCTCCTGTACCACAGGCGAAGTCTGCCATTTTCTCACCAATCTGCGAATTGACTATCTCTGCCATAAACTCGGTCAAGGCTCTTGGAGTGTAGAACTCACCAGACGAGCCAGCCGACTGCATCTCTTTAAGTATAGTCTCGTATATCTCGCCGAAAGCATGACTCTCTTCATAGTCGCCAAGGTTCAAACCGTCAATCACATTCAGCACCTGGCGGAGCTGTACGCCGTCTTTCATATATTGGTTGGCATCCTCAAATGTGGTCTTTACAATCGCTTGACGGATAGGAGTATCTGGTGTGACCTCTATGTTTTTGAGTTCTACAAACAAAGTATTGTTGACAAACGAAAGCAGCTCATCACCAGTCAAGGCATTGCCGCTTCCATCGTCATGCGCCCAGTTGCGCCAACGGCATTCTTCTGGGATGATAGACTTGTAATCATCATCGTCCAACTCCCAATCATTTTCTTTCTCGTCATAGACTTTCAAAAACAGCATCCATGCCATTTGTTCTATGCGTTGCGCATCGCCGTTGATACCAGCATCATTGCGCATGATATTGCGTACTCGTTTTACGAAATTTGATAAACTCATATTTTGTTTCACTTTGTGCATCTTTTCTCGCCACGACATAGTTCAAGCAAGCTTGGCTCTGTTCATTTGGCCTTTCGAAAAGATTCGCTTTCGCGCACCTTTTCTCGCCATAGCAAAATGAGAGCAAGCTCTCTTTTGCTCATCTGGCTTAACGAAAAGATTCTATTTTATGCTATATTATATATGTGTTGTTCCAACTCCTTCACGGCATCAAGATAACCTTGCTTGCCCCCAAAGAACTTCACGATGTTTGACTTTGAACCCAATTTGCGGAATGGATCGTTTTCAAGCACGGTAAGACTTTCCAGTTCAGACACGCCATCCCTTGTGTACTTATCCAACAAGGCTTCAAGCACAAGCCGTGCCTGTTCGCCATACTTGCTGAATACATCACGCTTCTTCACCTGCTCGGCACGTTCATGTCGTGTGAGCGTTTTTTTTCCATAGGCTATATGACAGATGAAATCGAAATCGTCCACATCATCCATGTCTTGGTCGTGCTTCAATGCAGCAAGGTCGATGCCGCTGTCTTTGAGCATTTCTGCTATGTCAGATTTCTTCTTGGTTTCTTGCCACTTGGAAGTGAACGTATCAATCGTGGCGTATGTGTCGATAATACTTTTCTTTGTGTAGTCAGTAATGCTTTCCGTGCGAAGCAACTTGCCGTTTGTGTCATAGACAGAAACTACCTTGTTTATGACCATCACTTGACAACCATCCTTGGCAACAATCGGCTTCGGTCGTGGCCCTGGCTTTGGCTTTGGTTCTGATACCCCATTAGGCTCGTCGTCTTCTGGAAGCACATACGGTTTCGGCCCTGTCTGTTTGGGTGGATAATTAGGGTCTATCTCGATCGGTCCGTCCCAATCTGGGTCGGCAAACAATCGTGTTACGTTGCGGAAGTCCATTACGGTGAAATATGTCTTTCCTTCTTTCTCACGAAGACGAGTGCCACGACCAATAATCTGCTTGAACTCCGTCATAGAGCCGATTTGTTGGTCAAGCACAATCAGTTTTGTCATCTTGCAATCAACACCCGTAGAAAGCAACTTGCTTGTTGTGGCAATAACAGGATACTTTTCGGAAACGGAAATGAAATAATCCAATTTCCCCTTTCCGTATTCGTCACTACCTGTTATACGAACCACATAATCAGGATGCCTCTTGCACATGTCAGCATTGGCATTGGTCAATGCGACACGCATACGTTCCGCATGAGTTTCATCAGCACAGAACACGATGGTCTTAGCCATGCGATCTGTACTTTTCAGATAGTTGGTTATTTCCTCTGCAACTTCCCTAATGCGATCTTCTATGATAATGTTGTAATCGTAGTCACTATTATTATAGATACGGTCTTCTATCTCGTTGCCGTATATATCCTTTTGCCCCTTTGTCGGTCGCCACTCGTCACCGATGTTGGTTGTAATGTTGATTACCTTGAAAGGAGCAAGGAAGCCGTCCTCTATGCCATTTTTGAGACTGTAAGTATAGACCGGCTCTCCAAAATAACCAATACTTGACTGGTACTTGGTCTCTTTTGGCGTGGCAGTCATACCAATATGAGTAGCCGAAGAAAAGTATTCCAAGATGTTTCGCCAGTTGCTATCATCCTTTGCGCTACCTCTATGACACTCATCTACGATAACAAGGTCAAAATAGTCGGGATTAGGAAACAACTCCTTATAGTTTTTGGCATCATTCTGTCCAATCAACTGTTGATAGAGTGCAAAGAACACTTGATAAGAACCCAATTCTTCCAAGTGGTTCTTGTCTTTTGAGTAGTCTATCTTGTGCGTTACCTTTTCTAATGGTTTGAAGTCCTGCTGTATGGATTGGTCAACCAATATGTTGCGGTCTGCAAGATACAACACTTTCTTCTTCAATCCACTTTTAAGTAAACGCCATACAATCTGGAATGCAGTATATGTCTTACCTGTGCCAGTTGCCATGACAAGGAGCACACGGTTTTGTCCTTTCGCAATGGCATTGACTGTGCGGTTTACTGCATTGCGTTGATAATATCGTGGTGGAAAAATATTCTGACCAGTGCAAAAAGGCTGATCAATGACAGCCAACTCTTGTTCGTTAAGCCCGTTTCCATCGTTAGCCTCACTTTTATATCTTTCGATAAGTTCCTCTTTGGTAGGAAACTCGTCCATAGCAAAAGTGCGTTCTTTGCCTGTCAAGAAGTCATGTTCGGCAAAACCTTCACCATTTGAACTATATGCAAACTTCACATCGAGCATTTGGGCATAGGTCATGGCTTGTTGCAATCCATGAGAAACAGAATGATTGGCATCCTTTGCTTCTACAATGGCTATTGGTGTTGCCTTGTTTGCGTAAAGCACATAGTCTGCAAACTTCGGTTTCTCTCTATGCACAAGATTGCCATGAAGGCTAATTTTACCATCGGTAAATTTGACCTTCTGTTCCATGTATATACTATCCTTTGGCCATTCCTTGCTTGTGATGGCTTCGTTAATATAGCGGAACTTGACATCCTCTTCCGTTAATTCTTTGCTTATGCCCATGTCCAAATATAAGTTCACCGAATTTTGCTGCAAATATACATTAAATTTTGCGATAATCACTATAAGATAAGGTGTTTTTTGTAAAATTGCCCTGAGACGGCCAAAACGCACGACTGGGCGGCGGAAATGTACCGAGCCTGTCGTGCGTCTATTAGGTTGAGGCGGAGTAGGGGACTTGTTTGGGCGGGCGGCCTACCGCTTCACGAGGTGGCCGATCACCTGCTGGCGGTTG
>ULTX01037285.1_pt1 | contig 10880 bp, 12 predicted proteins | sample 1958041 | NCBI WGS metagenome assembly ULTX01 (sample SAMEA4835747, study PRJEB28245) | human gut metagenome | biome: gut microbiome; material: fecal sample | place: Denmark | collected 2008
TTACGCTTTTGTTAAATCCCCAAGTTTAAAATCTGTGCCTTAAAACAATTGTTTTTCTGTGTCTTTCGTGGCGGATTACTCATAGCATGCAAAATCCTAAGAAGGTTTATCAAAATAAAAATTCAGCTTTTATTTTGTCATCTAAGGGAACAGAATGACATTACTTTTTGATAGGCAATTCTCATTTTGATACAACCTCCTATATAGGTTTTAAAATAAATGTTCATTGAATGAAATACGCTCGTAAATATGTAGGGCGTATGCGATACGCCCCGATAAAATATAAACGAAAATTAGTTGATTCCATATATTAGTCAGTCAACATATAAATGCCTTTAAAAAAATTCTCAATCTCTTTTATTAAAGATGAGTTTTTCTGAATCTCAGTTTTTCTTAACATTAAATATGCACTGTTTTTTTCATCAACCCTATGCTCGAATATCTTGCGACCGAAATAAGTATTTACCATTCTTCTATAAAACCGAAAACGCTTTGTACATTTCATATCTTCGCCTGCACTATTGGCACCTATAAAAGCAAATGATGAATGGACATCTATCTCATAATAATGTTTCATTATATAGATGCAACTTAAAACAATTCTTCTCGGTTCAAAATCATTTGTCAAAAATTTGTATCTATTTTTCAAATGAGCTTGGGATTTCAGATAAAACTTTATCCCATAAATATGTTTCTCATAAATTTCCACATCTACAAGATAGACCTTCCCACTTTTCATTGATTTAAAACGCCATAAATCAATATGTAACATTCCGTTACACATCGGATGCTTACGCATAATAAAACATGAATCGTAATGTTCAGGTAATACTTTCATTACGGAACTAAATATGAATAAGAAGGGATTCTATATGTAGAATGTTCTTTTTTAGATAACTTCCTAAAAGATATTTTTACGGATTTTTTCTTCTTATCCTTAGTATTGTTTTCTGCTTTTTTTACATTTCCCATAATTTTCTATATTTGTTACAAAAGTAAGAAAAAACAATTATACATACAACTTATCTAAAGAAATTAACCTTTGATACACAGCTATTTCATGTAAAAACATAATGAGTATCCGCTTTTTATTAACATACTACAATACATCTATATCATCAGTTGCAAGTCCGGTCAGCCGGGCTATGGTTTCTGCATCCATACCTGCCTGCTTCATCTTGCGGGCAATCTCTATCTGTTTGTTCCGTTCGCCCTCGGCACGGCCTTCCTTTAAAGCATCACCAACCGATGTCTTATAAAATTCGTCAATCACCCACAGGGTATTATCAATATACCTGCGAGGCGCATCGGATACCGTGCTTCGGATATGACGAAGGTCGGCGCATGTTTTTTCTAATGTCGCCGCATCTGTAGCCGAGTCGGTGTACCAAGAAAGTTCGTAATGCCATATCGACCCGCTCTTCAAAGGAGCTTTGATGTCCTTAAAATATACATCATTCTTCTTATTCAATCGCTCTACGGATGCTTCAGTACTATGATGCACTAATACACCATAATAATGAATGCTTTCCTCTAACAGGTAAGCATCTATCAAAGCCTGACCGAAAAACAATTGCTTGGAAGTATCACAAGTAATTTTACCTTGAGCGATAGCACCCTTCAACGGTATCTGACAAGAAATGGCATCTCTCATGATGCTACGGGAAACTTGAGCCATAATTTCCAAACTTTCAAGGCTGTCGTCATTACTAAACAATACAATGCTATCAGAGAATTGAGCCAACTGTATTTTATCAACATACAATTGGGTCTGTTTCATGATTTTACTATTAAAATCAAGAAGCTGTTTCCGCAAATCATCATGCCCAATACGTGCCACCCTATCCTTGAATCCCATAATATCCAAGAATGTGACAAAACGATTGCCTGTATCTTCATTCAATCCAATAGAAGACTGAGGTAAAGATTCATCATTTATAAAAAATGAAGACTGTTCTTCTTTCATTGCATCGCTTGCATATAGGGGTTAACAAACTCAACCGTATATTGGGTTACAACATAACAATATACAACAGTGGCATCTTCCTCTCTATCGTCTACACTTCCACGCATCCCTTTTTCCAAGAAATACCGCTTAATTTCGCGTGCCCGTTGAACATTATAGACATCTACAGATATGCACCAATCTTTACCTTTCGTAAGACCATGTTCTGTAAACAGACGATATTCTATATTCGCTTTACTGACTGTCCCGATATAGAAATTAGAATAATACCTCATAGCTGTCGTAGCCAAGCGGGCTTCTATATTCATGATAAGGTTTCTAACCGCTTCTTCCATAATTCCAAAGCCATTAATAAAACAATAAATTTCTATTTTTACAAAGAAACACAATTTATTGCAATTGCCCAAAGAATAGGGGTATTATTTAGAAGCATTATTTCTCTTTTTTCACATATCCATAACCGTAATGGCCGTATCCGTAGCCATATCCGTAACCGTATCCGTAGCCATAACCATGGCGGTGGGGTTCGCTTCCGTTGAGCACCACAGCCATGTTGCGCAATTTATGCTCTACATACAGTTTCTCGATATCGGGCAACTGACGGCGGTCGAGACGTCCGGCACGGACCACAAATACCGTAAGGTCTGTGATGCGGTTGGCAATAGCGGCATCGGCAATAATGCCGACCGGTACACTATCGGCTATCACATAGTCATACCGTTTACGCAATTCGGCAATCAAGTCGTCCAAGCGGCTGTCCATTAACAATTCTGCCGGATTGGGCGGCACTGCTCCCGACGGTATCACATCGAAATGTTCGTGATGCTGGATAATGTCGTCTACAGTAATGGAAGCATCGGCAAGGTAATTGGTCACGCCCTTGTGGTGAGAACCGAAACGGCGGCTAAGCGTACCTTTACGAATATCAAGGTCGACCAAAATCACACGCTTTTTGGCACGCACCAGACTCATGGCAAGATTCCGCGAAATGAAAGTCTTTCCTGCCCCTTCATTGAAAGAAGTAAAGGTAATGACTTGCATCGGCTGGTCTTTTTTCGCCATAAACGACATATTGGTCCGCAAAATACGAAAAGCTTCCGACACGATGCTGTTTCCCTTGTCGGCATCCTCATCCGAACCTTGCTTTCCGTCTTTCCGCCCCTCCTTGTCTAAAGGAATCTCGCCCAAGAACGGCACGCTTAATGCATCTTCCAATTCTTTTCTGCCACGTACCCGCGTATCAAGGAACAGAATCATCAGGCAAGCCACAGCCGGCAAGGCTATGCCTATCAACACGCCCAACAGAAGAATGCGGTTCCGGCGCGGCGAAATAGGTGCATTGCTTCCCTCGGCACTGTCGATAACCCGCGCATTATTGTCTGCCATAGCCTGAGAAAGCGCATTCTCTTCCCGGCGGTTCAGCAAAAACAGGTATAATGATTCCTTGATTTTCTGCTGACGCTCGATAGAAAGCATTTGCCGTTCTTTCGTCGGAATCGAAGCGACACGGCTCTGCGCCCGCCGTTCCCTGCTCTCGGCATCGTCACGTTTCACGTTCAGGCTGACAATCAGATTGTCTACCGCACGAATAATGTTCTGCTTCATGGCGCGCAGCGAGTTATTCAGTTCTTCCACTACCGGATTGCTGTCGCTGCTGTCGTCTATCAGGCGGTCGCGTTTCAATTTCGCCGTATTATACAGATTAATCTGGCTTTCGATGTTCATATCGCTGATGCCCGTATTCGAAGGGATAAGTCCGGTTTCTTTCGTCGGGTCGGTCAGATACTCCTTAATATAATTGGCAAGCCGCAACTGGGTTTCCAATTCCATGGCATCGGTGCTGTATTTCTGCGATTCGCTCATATACATTCCCGCTTCGGAAGAAATATCGACAATCTGATTTTCCCGTTTGAAAGCCTCCAGGTCTGACTCTACGCCTCCCAATTCGCTCTCGATGATAATCAAACGTTCGTTAATGAAATCAGCTGTATTGATAGCTACCTGATTTTTGTCGTTGACCGCCTCTTCGTTGTATACTGCAATCAGCATATTCAGCATATCTTCGGCACGGGCAGGCGAACTGTCTTTCAATGACAAGGTAAGAATAGACGATTCATCCTCCTCCTGACGGATACCGATATTGCCTAAATAATAGCCTACCATGGCATCCAAAGGCACCTTCTGTACCCGGACCGGTACATTCATCCACGAAGCGCCATAATAATTGGTCGCCGTCACCACAATCCGTTCATTTTTAACCGCGAGCGTATCGTTCAGTTTTACCGTATAAGAACGTTCTTCATCAATACCCTCCCAATCGGAAAGACAAACCGTAGTACTGTCTTTGAGCGTAACGGTAAAAGCGAAACTGCGTCCGGGCAAAGCATCGGGAAATGCTACAGCCACCGGCGAACGGGAATACAATTCATTATAGCGCAAACCGTCCTTGACCTGATAACTGATATCGGCATGTACTCTCCGTACCACTTCGCGCATCAGTTTCTTAGAACGGAATTGAAGAATCTCGTTCGCGACATTCACTTTATTGATAAAATTATCATACCGGTCCAATCCTGCCGTAGACGTCTTATTGGAAGGGTCTTTGATAATAACAGTTGCCGACCGGAAATATACCAACGGAGCACGGGCATACAAAAGCCATGCGATTCCTCCGCAAATCAAGACAGAAAGGAGAAACCATTTCCACCGGAAAGCAAAATACATCAGCAGATCAATGACGTTGATTCCCTGCTCGCTGTTCTTTACAGATGATGAATTAGTAGTCTGCATTCAACTATGAATTTTTAAAGTTTAAGTTAACTTATGTCCTTTTCCTATTTTATTGCCCACAAAATCGAGCATACAGCCGTTACGACCGAAAGCAAAGTCGTTCCGATTTGCCAGCCACGGTCTTCGTTGTCCTTCTTCCGGTATTTCGGCTCTACATACACGATGTCGTTCTGCTGTAAATAATAACAAGGAGAATCAAATATATCCATACTGCGCAAATCGTGCATGAACATTTTACGCTCTCCGCCTATCTCACGGATAACAGCCACACGGTCTATCCGTGCCTTGGCATTCAGGTCTCCAGCCCGGGCAATGGCATCAATCAGCGTAATACGGTCGCCGTCCACGGTAAATGTCCCATTATTTGCCACAGCACCCAACACCGTATACTTAAAATTCAGGAACTCCAGCGAAACAATCGGGTCTTTGATATAATTCCCCGCAATAATCCGCTCGCGTATCAGATTAGTAACTTCACTGACTTTCAATCCTTCGACATGCAATTTACCCAAAATCGGAAAATCGATATTGCCGTCTACGTCTACCCGGTAGCCTTTCTCCCGCGGTCCTGAAGAAATGGCAGAAGCATCAATATCCCCGTCGTTCCCAACCCGGAACACTCCTCCCTGCATATTGAAAGGGATGGCAAGTTCGGGATTCTTGCAAGTGACATTAATGCTCAACCGGTCGTCCCGATGAACTACTGCTTCATACGTGGTATCGAAAGGATAGCCCTCTCCTACTTGCATATCCTGCAGATAAACAAAATTTTTACGTGAAGCACACGATGCCAGCAACAATACTGCCAGCAAACTTAATAACAAAGTCTGTCTTTTCATTTTTTATCAATCATCAATCTTTTTATTAGCTAACATAGTAAAGCATAAGGTTGCCGCTTCTTGGTCGGGACGGCAATAAAGAAGTGCAACAGGCACTTTTTCGGCAAGCTGTACCAACGTGGAACACAATGCCCCATACAATATCTTATCTTGTCGGATAGCCGAACAGCCGGGCAATAACAGAACAAACGCTTCTATATCCTGCCGAAGCAAAAAAGCCGTTGCAGCCGCCTGCCTCAATCGCACCATTCCGCCTATCGGGAAGCCCTGGTTCTTATAACAAGGCGTTTTCCCGCTCCAGGGTGTCCCATACACCCATGCTGTGCCGTCCTGTATACGCACTACCGGATTATCATCATTCAATAATTCCGTATCCGGTATATATTTCATCCACAAGGCTGCATGAGTGCTCTTCCCTGTCCCGCTCTTGCCCATAAAAAGATAGGCATATCCAGAATGGCTGACAACCGAAGCATGAATGGAAATGGCTCCATGAAGCAAAACCGCCTGTGAATAAACAATACGAATCATCGAACACAAAACACTGCCTGCATGGCAATCCTCCCAAAACACCGTAGCTACGGCAGATGTGAAACGGGAATCAGCCTGCAAATGATGAATTGCCGCACGAGAAGTATGACGGATTTCCACCCGATACCCATCCGATACAGCAAACAAGCTGGTATATCCTAAATCATTGACACTTTCATCCAATAAATCCCCGTCAAGCACAGAAGGCACTTGAGGGTGCTCTTGCGCCGTTATACGGAACAAACATTGTTCCGGCTGAACCGCCTCACAACGGAAAGGATTGAACGAAGGCAATAAAGAACCAACATCTGTTCCTTGCGGCAAACTTACAGAGAAGATAAAACCGCCCACATTATAATAATAGTCAACCGTCATACGCTTTGCCCTTTCAATAAACCCATCATTGTCCAGAAATATTCTTTCGGCGCATAGTTGCACGCAAAATTCCAATTAGTCAAAAACGAACTGAATGTATGCCATTTCCGTTGCCAAACCCGTTCGGAAACCGATTGCCTGCCCTTCCGGTATTGTCCGAAATTACCTCCACGAAACACAATTCCCGTCAGCGCATCACAAGATGTAACCGGTTTAAGAGAAACCGGCAAACAACCAGCCGGCAAACCTAAATGTTGCACTAAAAACGCATGAAGCAACCGACTCCAGTTCGTCAGTCCTGCCCGATTATAAAACGTCTGCAATTCATCTGCATCCACTCGTTTCTGCCAAACAAAATAAGCACGTGCCAAATCGCAGAACTGGCGCAATCCGATACCTACTCCAAAAGCATGTTTCAAGATATGGACATTCAATAAAATCAAATGTAAAAACGGCGAAGGAAACAGAATCGTATCTTCATACCCCTTATCAAACCCTTTCTCCGCAATCAGTTCCTGCAAATACCCTCTCAAATGAGGATTCTGCAAATCAAGCAATGCCGGATGATGTTCAATCTCAATTCCCTGCCACCGATAGCAGACACTTCCATCAGGTGCCGTATGCAACCGGCATCCTTTCTGCTGCATCAATCTGGCAGCCGCCTGGCTTTCCGTTTCGGACAAAAAATAAAAATCAATGTCTCCGCATTGGCGCAAAGATGGTTTCTCATACAGAAGCGCAACGCCTTGCCCTTTTTGCAAAACCACACGAATGCCTTCGTTGCGGAAAAGCTCACACAATCCGGCTAGGACATCATTCATCCGGCGGTTTTCCCGTTCAATCCGGTCTGCTTCTGCCACCCACTTCATCAACAACAACTGGGAAGGAAGCCATTCGTCCGGCAAACGGCATAACCCGTTATAAGCAATCCCTGTCACTGTCTGCATGCAAGCCATACGGAACACACGGTTCCATTGCTCTTCCGGCAATGGGAATAAATCCCTTCCGTCGGTTTCCCGTTCCCATAAACCTTCCCGCAGCAAGACAAGTAAAGCGCGTTGCCCGTCATCCAACACAAAATCTTTCATGCATCAACCAATCCGCACTTTGTCCAAATATCGATTAATGCCACGACATCTTTCCGGGCTGTTTCGGCAGCCACATCATATTCTTCACAAAGCCAATCAACCAGCAAATCGATAGTAAAACCATTTTCCCCGATACGTTGCCACAACCATGCAGCCGGCTCATTCAAGCTAAAGACACGAACCATATCCACATTTCCGGCATCACCGTTCACTATCATATACTTATTGCCGATTTTCCTTAAATCTAGTTTTCTGTTCAGTTTCATTCTTTTTCTGTCCTTTCTAATTCTATTAAAACTTTTTCCCTGTCAGAATCGACATAACGGTCAGCCAAATGATTTTCATGTCTAATGCAAAGGTACGGTTCATCAGATAATTCAAATCCATCCGTAACCGTTCCAGCATTTTTTCCATCGTATCGGTATATCCGTTATATAAAGTCGCTTCTGAAAACAATCCCGGACGCAACTGATAAAGCAAACGGTAATCCGGATTGACAGCGATAATCTTATCTACAAAATACTTACGCTCCGGACGCGGTCCGACAAACGACATATCCCCTTTCAAGACATTCCAAAGCTGCGGCAACTCATCCACATGATGGTCACGCAAGAAACGCCCGACCTTTGTCAGCCGGTCATCATCTTTCCGGCACAATTCCGGCTTGCCGTCATGTTCTGCTTCTACAATCATAGACCGGAACTTATACAAGGTGAAAATCTTTCCACGATACCCAACACGTTCCTGCCTGAAAATCACATTTCCCCCGTCTTCAAGCTTAATTGCTACATAAATAATTAAAAACAAAGGTGAAGCCAGAATAAATCCCAAGACAGAAGCCACAATATCAAATCCCCTTTTAAGGGCAGAAGCCCATGGAGATACCGTTCTATCCACATTACGATAGTACATTCTGCCTGAATAATCCAAGCTTTGCTGTTCTTCTGAATAAATCTTCGATTCCATAGTTCATTTCATTGAATATATTTCCAAACAATTACTAATCATCTTCTCGTATGTAAAACAAGTGCGGTATCTTTCCAAAGCCTGCCGGGCAAAAGCAGCATATTTCTCTTCATCAGCTAAGATTTCCGTAATCGCCCCAGCCAACGCACGAGCATCCCCTACGGGTACATTCAGCCCCGAAACTCCATGCTTATTCACCCAAGGCACTCCCGAACCGGGAATCTCTGTCGCAACTACCGGCTTCCCACAAGACATCGCTTCTATCTGCACAATACCAAACGCTTCCGATTTCTGGATGCTGCTTAAACAAAACATATCGCAAGCCTGATAATAGGCAGGCAATAACGAATCAGGCAAAAAGCCAAGCAAATACACTTTCTTTTCTAATCCGGAACGCTGAATCTGCTGTTCCAACGAGGCTTGCAAAGGCCCTGTACCGCCAATCAATATCACATAATCATCATTCAAATAATTAGCAGCCTCTATCAAATAACGATACCCCTTATACTCTATCAACCTGCCCAAAGAAAAAACAATCTTTTTCTCCGGATACCGATCCCGGATGCTCTTCGCTTCCTCAGGCATTTCCGGCAACGGACGAACCCCAATAGGCAGACAACAGGTTTTATCCTGCATACCGGCAATAAACGGAGATGCTTTCAAATAAACAGGAGTAGTACCGACAATCACATCCGCACGTTTTACAAGCCATTTCTGGAAAGGGATATACACATACAGCAGCTTTTTCTGTTTGACAATGTCACTATGCCAATGCAAAATAACCCGCCCTTTATATCCGGAAAAAAACAATGCCAAACAAGCCATTGGGTCTGGATGATGAATATGAATCACATCATACTCTTTGCAAATCCGATGCAAACGGAAAACCATTTCCGGAGAAATCATGGTAGAAGCGCATTGCATCCACTTCTTGCATCCCAACAACCAGGCATGTGAATTGACAGGAAACGTCTGTTTGCCATTTCCTGCAAACGTACACATCATGTCACAATCTATCCCCTGTTCAGACAAACCCGTCATCAAGTCATACATGACTTTTTCCACACCGCCTTTAATCGGATAAAATTTCCCTAACTGCAATATTTTCATATCAGATATTTTTTCCCGCTCAAGCTATTACAGACTATGCCCCGCCGGGCAGCCATTACGCAATTCTTCGTATAAATTCAGATAATCGGCATACCGGTCTTCTTTACGGAAATTCGCTAATGCATATTTTCGGCAACGGTCCGCATAATAATGTTTTCCATATTGTTCTATTACCCGTACCGAATCCAACAATCCCTTGACGTCACCTTGTTCCACAATGAAACCCGTATCTTCCGTTACAGACTCAACACTTCCTCCCGTCCGATAAGTTACCACCGGAGTACCACAAGCGATTGCTTCCATATTGACCGTAGGATAATTGTCCTGCCAAGTAGGATTCACAAACACATCCGCCGCACTATATAATTGCGCCAATTCCCGAATGTTTTCCGTACGACGAATACCATACACATTCTGTGGCAATTGGCTTTTCTGCTCTTCCGTTACACCCACAAGAACAATCATTTCATCATCTCGTAGCTGTTGAGCCAATTTGATAAAATCAGACAATCCCTTTTCTTCACTCCAAATGCTGGCCACACCCAACAGAATATGCTTGCCTTGCCAGCCATATTTCTGTTTCACTTCATCTGTGTCATACACATTAAACACGTCTGTATCAATACCATTATGAATTACCCGAAAAGGATAACCCTTCAAAAACGAACGGCTCATCTCCCCTCTTATCCAATCAGATACAGGCACAATCGTCAGTTTACCATACGGCATGGATGTAAACGCCTCCTGTTTGTCCTGATAATTCCGTGCGGAACGGTCCAGCCACCAACTTGCCGGAAACTTTCTTTTCTGCGGACAATCCCCGCATCCGCTTTCCCATTTATTACATTGTATATACGAATAATAATAACAATGCCCCGTATACAACCAGCAATCATGCACCGTCCATACCACGGGAATACCGCTTTTGCTTAAATATTCAAACAATATCGGATAATTCAAAAAGTAGCCGTGTATATTATGAATATGAACAATATCCGGAGAAATCTCTTTCAGTTGCTTAATGAAATCGTAGGTTGCCGATACCGAAGCCAACCCATGTCGGTCAAACAATCGGGTTTCCAATCCATGCATCCACGTGTCCCATTTATTGCCAATCGGAATCGTATGCGAAGCACAAGTCCGGATTCCATCACGCCCTTTACTATAAGCTACGTAACTTAAGTTTCGCAAGTAAAGTGTAGCTCCTCAGGCGGC
>ULTX01013748.1_pt1 | contig 10864 bp, 9 predicted proteins | sample 1958041 | NCBI WGS metagenome assembly ULTX01 (sample SAMEA4835747, study PRJEB28245) | human gut metagenome | biome: gut microbiome; material: fecal sample | place: Denmark | collected 2008
ATCTCGGGCAACGGCTCCTCACGTGTCAGTTTTATAAGCACATACCTGTCATTGATATGCTCCACGGACACCACCGTCAAGTCAGAAACGCATTTTTTCATCTCAATTTAATCTTGCTCAATCACCAGCGCCTTTCGGCCTGATGGCAATCATACATTCATTTTACCTGTATGCAAAGGTACAAAATATACTCGAGAAACAGCGGCCGAGCCGCCCTTATATTGCTATTTTCGTGATTTCGGCAAACGGCGGCGCACCTTACGCAAGCAATATCCATGAATCATGCTGAAAATAAACGTAAGAGGTGCTCGGTTCTTTTATTTTTCGCTTTACATAAAAGTGTCTTTTCGCATTGCAAAAGGCCATCAATCGGGAGCTAAAAGGCCGTCTTTTGCAAGCCGAAAGACAGCCTTTTATAATGCACTGAGTATCAATACGTTGCAAAGGCGGTAGCAACACGCCTCATAAGCGGCGGCAAAAATAATTAATGCAGAATGATTTTTTGATGGCAAATGCTTGGCTGTCAGGCTTTTATTCATTACCTTTGCCATACCAAACGTTAAATATATTTGTTCAACATCGTGAAGTGGCAGGTATGTATATAGCCACCCTGGCCTTACGGCATTAAGGCTTATGCCGTGACTGAAGGAAGCGGAAGCATGACGTAGGGCCGTGTTTCCATATTATATATGTATCAACTTATTATTTTTCTTATTAAAACAAATGTTGAACAATGGTCTATTCATATAAACAGATATTGCTCATCAGCCTGCCCGTTATGATGAGCATACTTATCGAACAGTTGATAAACATCACCGACGCCGTGTTTCTCGGCCATGTTGGCGAAGTGGAACTTGGCGCCGCCGCGATAGCCGGAATATGGTATCTGGCGGTCTACATGCTGGGCTTCGGCTTCAGCCTTGGCCTTCAAGTGGTAATAGCGAGGCGCAACGGAGAGGGGCGTTATGCCGATGTAGGACTGACGTTCTTCCAGGGATTGCTGTTTCTCTCGGCACTGGCGGTGGCGCTGTGCGCCGTTACACAACTTCTGTCGCCATGGCTGTTGGGGCTGATGGTAAGGTCGGACGACGTTTACCGTGCCGTAACAGCCTATCTTGACTGGCGCGTCTACGGCCTACTGTTCTCGTTCCCGCTGCTTGCCCTGAGGGCGTTGCTCGTCGGTATTACGCAGACACGGGCGCTCAACCTTGCGGCAATGACAGCCGTAGTGGTAAACATCCCTGGCAACTGGCTGCTGATATTCGGCCTCGACATGGGCATTTCGGGCGCTGCCATCGCCTCGTCGCTGGCCGAACTGTGCTCGCTCATAGTTCTTTCGGCGTATGTGGCAAGGCATATCGACATGCGTAAATACGGGTTGCGGCCCGTGGCTGACCGCCGTGTGATGGCCAATGTGCTCGGCGTATCGGTGTGGAGCATGTTCCATTCGTTTATCGGAGTGGCCTCGTGGATGGCCTTCTTCGTAGCGATAGAGCATTTGGGCGAGGCACAGCTTGCCGCCACAAACGTGATTCGCAGCGTATCAACGCTGTTTTTCGTCATAGTAAACTCGTTTGCCACGGTGACAGGTTCGCTCGTAAGCAACCTTATCGGCAACGGTGAGGGCAGGCAGGTGCCTGCGCTTCTGCGCCGTGTCATCCGCCTGGGCTATGCCACGGGACTGCCGCTGATTATTGCCGCCGTGGCGCTACGGCCGCAAGTGATCGGCCTCTACACCGACAGCACGGCCGTTACTGACGAGGCTTGGCTGCCATACATGGTTATGCTTGCTAACTATATGTTCGCCCTGCCGGGCTATGTGCTGATGAACGCGGTGATAGGTACGGGCGCTACTAAGGCCACATTCTTGTTCCAGACGGTAGCCATAGTGATATACCAGATATATTTATTGTACCTCTGTTGGACTGAAGCGTCGCTTGCGGAATTCTGGACGGCCGAATATCTTTACGTCATACTGCTCGGCATACAGTCGGCCGCACACCTTAGCCGCAGGCGTTCAAGCCTCATCAGAAAGTAAACCTATCTGCCGTAACTGGTATCATGCAAACTTAACCAATCAAAAAACATCATGATGAAGAAAATATACCCACGCGAAGGTGACACCCAGACGGTGTACCTCAACGCCGTAGTGGCCGACCCGTCGATTGAAGTGGGCGACTACACTATATACAACGACTTCGTTAACGACCCGCGCCAGTTTGAGCGTAATAACGTGCTTTACCATTATCCGGTAAACCATGAGCGGCTCAGGATAGGCAAATTCTGCTCCATTGCATGCGGGGCGAAGTTTCTGTTCAACTGCGCCAACCATTCGCTAAGGTCGCTTTCAACATACACATTCCCGCTGTTTTACGACGAATGGGAACTTGGCAAGGCCGACGTGGCCTCGGCCTGGGACAACAAGGGCGACATCGTAATAGGCAACGACGTATGGATTGGCTTCGAGGCGGTAATCATGGCGGGCGTGCACATCGGCAACGGGGCCATCATCGGGGCCCGCGCCGTGGTGACAAAGGACGTGGCGCCGTACACGATAGTGGGCGGAGTGCCGGCACGAGCGATAAGAAAACGCTTCGACGACGCAACAATCAGCAGACTGGAAAGCCTGCGATGGTGGGACTGGTCAAAGGAAAGGATACGGCGTGAGCTGCCCGGGATTATGCGGCGCGAATGAATTTTCCGTAAAAAAACACTGAAAGTTTTGCGGCAGGCAATAAATGCCGTATCTTTGTCCGTATAGACTGCTGCCTTGGACGCAGCTGTTTAGGAAGCTATCGGGCATTGAAACAGTTTTTTTGACAGCCGTTTCTTGCTTTTATGACAGGACATTATCTGAATAGGCCTATGACATTTTCTAACACCCGGATAAGTTTGATAAAAACGGGGAAAAAGCACTTCCTGCCCTTGCTGCTCTTGGCTGACGAACAGGAGTCGATGATTGACAGGTATCTGGACAAAGGTGATTTGTACGCTATGTTTGGCAATGACGGCGATTTGATCGCCGTAGCGGTTGTTACTGACGGGACGGACGGCGTATGTGAACTGAAGAACCTGGCGGTAGCCCCGGAGTACCAACATCAGGGATATGGACGGCGAATGGTTGATTTTCTGTGCAACCGTTATAAGGACAACTATAATATAATGCAGGTTGGCACAGGCGACAGTATGATAACAATCGGGTTTTATGAGAGTTGTGGATTTGTCGTTTCGCATATCGTGAAGGATTTTTTTATTATAAATTATGACCATGCGATAATTGAAGACGGACACAGACTGAAGGACATGGTTTATCTTAAGAAGACCATCGGGTAAGACTCATATCGAAATGAAGATATATTTTAGTTGTAGAAAACTACCTGAAAATTTTGCGGTTACGCGGTAAAGCGTTATCTTTGCGGCGTACTAAAAAGGTGGTGCCGGGCAGCATTTGGTTGCCGAAGGCTGAGATGATACACATTGCACCAGTACGGATAATGCCGACGCTGGGAGTTTTTGGTGACATTCTTTACTCTTTCGCGCATAATGAAACGATGTCCGTGCGTTCCGTCTTTTCACAGTACATATATTTGCGGTTATAAGGTTTTACGGTTATGAGGTTATAAGGTTATGAGGTTTTACGGTCATAAGGTCATAAGGTTTTACGGTTATAAGGTGGTTTGACCGCAGAACCAAAAAATCTCAAAACCCAAAAACCGCAGAACCTCAAAACCGCAGAACCCTAAAACCGTATAACCGCATAACCCTAAAACCGCAGAACCGCAGAACCCAAAAACCGCAGAACCTCAAAACCGCAGAACCCTAAAACCGTATAACCGCATAACCCTAAAACCGCATAACCTCAAAACATAAACGCACAACGATGAAAAGATATATAACGGCATTGTCAATAGCAGGCTCTGACCCTTCGGGTGGCGCAGGATTGCAGGCCGACCTGAAGACGTTTTCTGCCCTCGGGGTGTATGGCGCCACGGCAATAACGGCCGTAACGGTGCAGAACACGGTGGGCGTGAAGTACGTGCATGCCCTGCCGCCGCAGGTGGTTTACGACCAGATTGTAACGGTAATGGAAGACATCATGCCCGACGCGGTGAAGATAGGCATGGTGAATGACGCCGAAACGCTTGACGCCATAGTGCGTGCCCTGACGCTGCACAGGCCAAGGTTTCTGGTGGTTGACCCCGTAATGGTGGCAACCAGCGGCTGCGCCCTGATGCAGGCTGACGCCTTGCAGGTGATGGAAGAGCGGCTGTTGCCCATGGCCGACATCGTTACGCCAAACCTGCCTGAGGCCTGGACGCTGGCCGGCACAGACAGTTCTGTCGACGAGGCGGCGCAGGCCATACTGCGCCTTGGCGTGAAGGCTCTGTTGATAAAGGGCGGGCATGCCGAGGGAACTACCAAAACGGACTATCTTTACGTAAGCTACGATGACGGCGTTAAGCGAACGGAATTTTCGTCCGCCACCGTGGATACATTCAATACCCACGGCACGGGCTGCACCCTGTCGTCGGCCATCGCCGCAATGCTGGCTCGTGGACACGGCATGGAGGAGGCCGTACGCCAGGCGAAAATGTATCTCACCGAGGCCCTGAAGGCCGGCGCCGACGTTGTTGTTGGACATGGACACGGGCCGGTATGCCACTTCTTTAGTCAACAAGTCAACAAGCAGACAAGCAGACAAGGAGATTTGCATACAAGTCAACAAGTCAACGAGTCAACAAGTCAACAAGCTGACAAGTCAAATCTCCTTGTCTGCTCGTCTGCTCGTCCCTTGTCGACTAAAAAAGTTGACTCGTTTGCAAAACTCCAGTTCATCACCCACTTCACTGACAGATATTCGTATCTCGACTCGGCGATGATGGCCTTGGAGGGCGGTTGCCGATGGATTCAGCTGCGCATGAAAGACGCCGACGAGGATGAGATTGAGCGCACGGCAAGGCTAATACTGCCGGAATGCAGGCGACGAGGTGCCGTGTTCATCATTGACGACCATGTGGAACTGGTGAAGCGCGTCGGGGCAGACGGCGTGCATCTGGGCAAGAACGACATGCCCGTAGACGAAGCACGGCGCATATTGGGTGACGAGTTTATCATCGGCGGCACGGCAAACACGTTTGAAGACATACAACGCCTTGCCGCACAGGGCGCCGACTACATCGGCTGCGGGCCGTTCCGCTTTACCACAACGAAAAAGAACCTTGCCCCAATGCTCGGTATCGAGGGCTACGAAAACATCGTTTCGCTGATGAAAACACACGGCATTAACTTGCCCATCGTGGCCATCGGCGGCATAACTTACGACGACATACCCCGGATAATGTCAACCGGCGTAACGGGAATAGCCATCAGCGGCAGCGTGCTCCGGGCCGATAATCCGGTAGAGGAAATGAAAAGAATGGTAAATCAATTAAGAGTTAAGAATTAAGAGTTAAGAAAATATGCCTTGACAAATAAGCATACGAAGGTATTTTTCTTAATTCTTAACTCTTAATTCTTAATTTTAAAAATAACTTTCTATGGACAATAACATCAAAATCACTTATCCCGGGTCAGAGAAAGTCTACATGCAAGGCAGTCTCTATCCCGACATCAGGGTGGGAATGCGCGTGGTTCATCAAATGCCGACGGTAACAATCGAGAACGGCGAGCGCGTGGAACATCCCAATCCCGACGTCTATGTATATGACACCAGCGGGCCTTACAGCGACCCGTCAGTGGATATTGACGTGAAGAAAGGCCTGCCGCGGCTGCGCGAACCGTGGATTATGAAGCGTGGCGGAGTTGAACGTCTGGCAGAGATTTCGTCAGAATACGGACGCATGAGGCGCGACGACCGCTCGCTCGACCATCTGCGCTTTGAGCACATCACATTGCCGCTGAGGGCCAAGGAAGGCTGCCAGGTAAGCCAGATGTACTACGCCAAGCAGGGTATCGTGACGCCCGAGATGGAGTATGTGGCCATCCGTGAGAACATGAACTGCGCCGCACTGGGTATCAAGACGCATATAACGCCCGAGTTTGTGCGTGACGAAGTGGCCGCAGGACGTGCCGTAATCCCGGCCAACATCAACCACCCCGAGGCCGAGCCGATGATTATCGGCCGCAACTTCCTCGTGAAGATAAACACCAACATAGGCAATTCCGCCACCACCTCGGGCATTGACGAGGAGGTGGAAAAGGCCGTATGGAGCTGCAAGTGGGGCGGCGACACGCTCATGGACCTGTCGACGGGCGACAACATACACGAAACCCGCGAGTGGATTATCCGCAACTGCCCCGTTCCGGTGGGCACTGTGCCGATGTACCAGGCCATGGAGAAGGTGAACGGCAAGGCCGAGGACCTGACATGGGAGCTGTTCCGCGATACTCTTATCGAGCAATGCGAGCAGGGAGTTGACTACTTCACCATACACTGCGGCATACGCCTGAAGAACATCCACCTGGCCGACGACCGTGTTACGGGCATGGTGAGCCGTGGCGGAAGCATTATATCAATGTGGTGCCAGAAGCACCAGAAGGAGAGCTTCCTCTACGAACACTTCGACGACATCTGCGACATCTGCGCCAAATACGACGTTGCCCTGTCGCTGGGCGACGGCCTTCGTCCCGGCAGCATACACGACGCCAACGACCGTGCGCAGTTTGCCGAGCTCGACACCATGGGCGAACTCGTCGAGCGTGCGTGGGCGAAGAACGTGCAGGCGTTTATCGAAGGCCCGGGACACGTGCCCATGCACAAGATTCCGGAGAACATGCAGAGGCAGATAGAGAAGTGCCACAACGCGCCGTTCTACACCCTCGGCCCGCTCGTTACTGACATCGCGCCGGGTTACGACCACATCACCAGCGCCATCGGTGCCGCCCAGATAGGCTGGCTCGGCACGGCCATGCTGTGCTACGTAACACCGAAAGAGCACCTCGCCCTGCCCGACCGTGACGACGTGCGCGTAGGAGTTGTGACGTATAAGCTGGCCGCCCACGCTGCCGACCTGGCCAAAATGCACCCCGGAGCGATAGTACGCGACAACGCACTGAGCAAGGCACGCTACGAGTTCCGCTGGAAAGACCAGTTCAACCTGAGCCTCGACCCTGAGCGAGCGTTGGAGTATTACAAGACTGCCAACCACGTCGGCGGCAAGTATTGCACGATGTGCGGCCCCAACTTCTGCGCAATGCGCATAAGCCAGAACATCAAGAAGGACGGGGAGTGTGATATTTAGAAGTTAAGAAGTTATGGAGTAAAGGAGTTAAGACAAATGTCTTGCCACAGTATTAATTAGCGTAAACAATAAGACTATTGTCTTAACTCCTTTACTTCATTACTCCTTAACTCCTTAAAAAATAAGGATTTACCGATTTAAACATAATAAAAAATGATTGAAAAGAAAGTTTCACAGGGTATCATCAGTACCTATTTCGAGAAGTTGGAAAGAAACCTCGACATCGACGTTGCCATCGTTGGCGGCGGTCCGTCGGGCATAGTTGCGGCTTATTATCTGGCTAAGGCCGGGTTGAAGGTTGCCCAGTTCGACCGCAAGTTGTCGCCCGGTGGCGGCATGTGGGGCGGCGCCATGATGTTCAACCAGATTGTTGTGCAGGAAGAGGCACTCGACATTGTAAAGGATTTCGACATCAACTATAAGCCTTACGGCGACGGACTTTACGTCATGGACTCCGTTGAGAGCACCTCGGCGCTGCTCTACAAGGCCGTGCACGAGGGTGCGACAATCTTCAACTGCTACTCGGTTGAGGACGTGGTGTTCAAGGATAACGTCGTAAGCGGCGTCGTTGTCAACTGGACTCCGGTGCTCCGCGAGGGGCTGCACGTTGACCCGCTGAACATCATGGCTAAGTGCGTAATCGACGGAACGGGCCACGACAGCGAGATGTGCAAGACTGTTGCGCGCAAGAACGGCATACGCCTTGCCACCGATACGGGCGACGTTATCGGCGAGCGTTCGCTCGACGTCGTTTCAGGCGAGCAGGAAGTTGTAAACGGCACGAAAGAGATTTATCCCGGACTTTACGTCTGCGGCATGGCAGCTTCTGCCGTCAGCGGCACTCCCCGCATGGGACCTATCTTCGGCGGCATGCTGATGTCTGGCAAGAAGGTTGCAGAACTTATCATTGAAAGACTGAAATAATATTTTTTGAGGAGTTAAGGAGTTACGTAGTTAAGGAGTTAAGACTATAGTCTTGCTTCCTATTGCATAACTTTTTAACTCCTTGTTTTTAATGCATGTGTCTTAACTTTTTAACTACGTAACTCCCTAACTCATAATAAAAAGTGCTTTGGCTTGTAATAACTTCACCTTCGTTTATTCCCGATGAGGCCTCATTCCTTCACCGTTTGTTCGCCCACGGCGTTGACATTGTTCATCTGCGCAAACCCGGAGCGACAGCTGAAGACTGCGCAAGGCTGCTCGACGGACTTTCTGCCGACGACCGCCGGCGCATTGTAATACACGATTTCTTTGAGCTTGCACAGCCTTACGGCCTGCGCGGCATACACCTTAACGCGCGCCGCAGCACTGTTCCTGACGGTTGGCAGGGGCACGTCAGCCGTTCGTGCCACTCTCTGGATGAAGTCAGGCGGTATAAAGACGCTTGCAGTTACGTGTTCCTAAGCCCGATATTCGACAGCGTTTCAAAGCAAGGTTACGCCTCCGCCTTTACGGACAATGTTTTGAAACAAGCCTCAAAAGACGGCATTATTGACAATAAAGTTGTGGCTCTCGGCGGTGTAACTCCCGACAAAATCAATTACTTACGGCAGTTGAACTTCGGCGGAGCGGCCATGCTCGGCTGCGTTAACCGCCTTGCCGCGTTGTCAGTAAGCGGACAAATCAATGCTTTGGAGGCTTTTAGGCGGAAGATAATAGGTTGATGACTTCACTTTGTTTTTACGGAAAAGTGATGTTATCTCATCAACAGCGTTATTAGGGGTAAGTATTGGCAACGAATCTTTAGGTATTTCCAAGTATGCTCTGGTGTCCTGATATTTCATTGTGTCGATAATACTGAAGCTAATGACAACCGTGTCTTTGTCACCATTGTCAAACCAAGTTGAATATCGTTTTATTTTGTTTTTGCCATTTTCAGATGATGAAACCGTGTTTTCGTAATTGCTTGCCAACTCTACTTTCCATCCATTTTCGGGCAAGACACATTCAAAATAATAATTTTTGAAGCTGCTTGTGCGCTTGAATTTGTCGGTTATCACCGCCTTGGTTTGCCGTATATTGCGTCTGTATTTTGTGGTGTCAGTTATTATGATGGTGCAGACTTCACCGTTTTTTTGTTCATTGGTTGTCGTGAAAATCAATGCACCCGTGTTTCCGTTTTCTGTCAATGAGTAACAAGCGTTGTCGTAGAATTCGGGGTCAAAAACACTATTTGAGGCCGTTGTGAACGGACGTTCCATAATCCAGTAGGTTTTTCTTATCTTGAAATAAGGATAGCTTGAGCTAAGCAATCCTTTTTCAATACACACCGTGTAATGTCCGCTTGTAGCGTAATATGTCTTGTAAAAAAACATGGCAAAGAATATTATCGGCAGAAAAAGTATTGCAAAAGCCAAGAATATGCGCAGATATAATTTTACACTCCGGGTTTTCTCTGTGCGTATTCCGACAAAGAATGCCACTATGCCCGTCAGCTCTGCCAGCAACATAGAGTTGCGCCCGATGTTCCACCGAAGTTGAAAGTCGGTGCTCCATTCAATTATTATGGAGACGATTGCCAACACTAAGACGGCCAGATTAACTTTTGTCAGCCACAGGCATACGTCAGAGCGTAGTGTCATGTTTTGCCGTCGATTGTAGCGCACGCCGCAGATTACCGCTGCGACAATGAGCAATAACATTATGAGAAAGTCCATGTTGTCCTCCCTTCCATTCTTTCTTTTATTTTTCCCCGTTGTCTATTTTCTTTATCACCCTGCACGGATTGCCCACGGCCACGCAGTTGTCGGGCACCGAACGGGTGACCACGCTGCCTGCGCCGATGACGCTGTTGCGTCCGATTGTCACTCCGGGCAGCACTACTACGCCGCCTCCGAGCCAAGCTCCGTCGCATATTTTCACGGGCTTTGCGTATGTAAGGCAGAACTCACAGTCGTCCGAACCGTCGTCGGGAATGATGCGTTCGGCGTATTTCGTTGAGTGCGTAGCGGTGTAAATCTGCACGTTAGAGGCTATGAGCACATCGTTGCCTATTTCGATGATGTTGTTGTCGACGAAAGTGCAGTTCATGTTGATTATCACGCGGTCGCCAATGAATATGTGGCGGCCGTACTCACAGTGGAAGTCAACGTCTATGTGTACACGCCGTCCCACGCTGCCGAACAGCTGTTTCATTATGCCACGTTTCTTTTCAATATCCGTATATCCCGTATCGTTAAGCTCGCGCGTCAGCCGTTTCGCCTTTGCCGCTATTTTCACTATTTCCGGGTCACCACCGTAAAAAGGCTCTCCGGCCAGGCATTTTTCAAGTTCCGTTTTCATAGTTGATTATATTTACCAAATGCAAAAATAACGTTTTTACCACGTTACCATGCTATGACACACGTTGATTTATGTTAAATTCCGTGGATAAAAAGCACGATTTATAATGAAAATAAAGATGTTTGCAAGACATATTCCACGGCTTTCCAGACAACATAAAGCAATACTTCCAAAACCACCGACAAGCTTTATATAACTAACTAATTATCAATGCGTTTCCAATATGTCGCCTTTCGGCCTGCAAACGATGGCCTTTTAACGTGCAATTGACGGTCTATTGGAATGTAAAAGACCACCTTTGAGGTTCATCCGCAGTTCTGTTGGATAAAGATAAGATG
>ULTX01012952.1_pt1 | contig 10849 bp, 10 predicted proteins | sample 1958041 | NCBI WGS metagenome assembly ULTX01 (sample SAMEA4835747, study PRJEB28245) | human gut metagenome | biome: gut microbiome; material: fecal sample | place: Denmark | collected 2008
TCGAATCGTTTAAAATGAACCACCAAGTGAACAAGGAAAATCAAAAAGGGATTTCTTGCGGCTGATTGGTACAATCGGCACAGTGAAATCCCCTCTGCTGCCATTTCTCAAATCTCTCGGAAATGGATTTGAGAAATAAGAAAAAGCAGAATGCTCTTGCTTTCTGCCTCCTTATCCCTGCTGCCTACTAAAAATATTCTCAAGTTCTTCTGATAGCTGACTTGCCTTTTCTTTTAGCTGCTTTTGGAAATTGTTCTCCGAAATTTTTCCGGATGCCGCATCATCTACAAGCTGCCACAGGAATGTCATAATAGAAAAGGAAAAAGCCTCCGGTTTTGCCGGAAAATTATCAAAAAAGCTTTTTCCTTCTCCATTTATCAAAAAGTAGCCGGATTCCGTAATCAGCCAAGGGGACTGCACCCGGTTAAAAAGTGCATCGAAAATGCGTAAAATCTCATAAGTGTCACCGCAGCAAAAGAGTTTTAAAGATTTACACAAGCTCGAAAAACTTGCAAGTTCGCACTTTGCAGCCGGCATCTGCTCAATCTTTACAATCTCAAATTTCATATCCTGATATATCTCAAAAGGAATTTCTTCCCTTTCTCCGTATGCTTTCTTCCAGCCGGGACTGATAAGAAAGTCCTTCGTTCCGGTAAGCCCAATGCTTTCACATTCTGCTTCATAGGTAAGTCTTTCCGCAGCAGCTTCCGGCAGGTATACTGCAAATTGCCTGCGAATTAAGAGTTCCAGCATTTCTTTGTCCTTATCCTCTGCACAATCATAAATCGAAAAGAAAGAAGCCTTTTCTGAATGCCTTAGACAAATACCATTTGCTTCTTTTTTTTCGGCAAAACATCCTTCCGGAAGTGATAGATTTTTCGTTAAGCCGTGCAAATACTGAAAAAAATCATTTGTCGGAAATGCGATTGCAGCATTGTCCATGATAGAATCTTTTAAGCCGGGAGTTATGCCGCATCCATCTGTCAGATAGTAAGGGATCAGACCACTTCGATATAGCATTTCAAGCATTGTCACTACTTGGTGATAAGAAATTCCTTTTTCCTCGGCATCCTGCAAAAAATCAAGGGTGTTATAAAATTTAGGCGGCAGCAGGATTCTTTTCTGCTTGTCAGCCTTCGTAATCGTGATTTCCTTGCCTTCTGCGTTATGTATTTTTTCATCTACGCTATGTAGGGTGATGCACTTTTGGCTATCCTCTTTCTTTTGTGCATGGATGACATATTCTATTTGGTACGCTTCTGCAGTCCCTGCGGGTTTCTGCCTTTGATAGATTTCCATCAGCAGCGGAAATGTGCGATAGTTATAATTTATATTCTGACCCCTGCTTTGAAGTTTCCTATTTACTTCTCGATTGATTTCATCTTCTGCTTGTTTCCGCATAGCGGAAAGCGTAATCGCTGCTTCTTGTGGTTTCTTAAAAATCGTTTTGCACAGGTCGTTATTTTTTGTATCCAGCTCCTCATAATCTGCAGCTCCGAAAGTTTTTACAAAAATGGCTTTTTCCGCTTCCCCCTCTTCGCCGGGCTCAAAAGCCAAAACAATCTTTTCAAAGAAAGAGGCTTTGCTTTTTAGATCCCGAAAGCCTCTCTGCTCACGAAGATTTCCGTCTGCAAACGCTGCTCTTGGAATATAAAATATGCTGTACTTTATCCCGTTCTGATTGCTTTCCTCACCGCCGTAAAGAGCCTGCAAAGCACTATTTAAAAGATTGCTGCTTGTAACGATTGCTATCTGCAGTTCCTTTGTGTTCCAAAGCGACATAATCAGCCTCCTAAATGAACAAATCCAAGCACATCAGAAAGAGCAATCAGAAGTTCCTGCCGGATAGCCGGATAACTGACTGCAAACACGCCGATGCCTGCTAAAATCCAAAATAGAATGGATAGTAGCACTTTGATGGTATCTTTCAGATACCGAAGTACAAATTTCCCAAAAAAAGTTTTTTCTTTAACGACAACATTTTCCTCAATTTCATATTTCTTGCGTAGCGCTTCTTGCTCTTTTACCTCTTCTGCAATACGCACTCGATTTTCATATAGGCTCACTTTTTCCTCCCCTTTCCGAAAAGTGAAAATTTTGTTTTTTCCTCTTCTATTTTTGTTCCCGGCTTGATATCCACACCAAGCATTTCTTCGATCGCGGAATCATCCAAAAGAAGAAATGGGTCTGTAACATGACTTAAAAAGCTGATTTTTCTCTCCTGCATACCGGATGCCGTACAGAGAGTATGTAAGGTCTTCAAAACATCCTCCCGGTCTGCCTTATCCGTAAAAGTCAGAAAAAGCATGGCATCTCGGTATGCTGCAAGAGTCAGCGCACGAAGGGTCGTATCAAACTCTACCGGACTTGCACCCCCTACGATAATTTTTACATCATCTTTGATAAAAGCGTTACGGTCAAAGGTTGCAAGGAACATATTTCCGTAATCAAAGACAAAGTAATCATATCCTTTATTTTGCGCTTCTGTCAGGTCTTTTCCGCGGTACATATCAATGTCTTTATAGCGAACGTTCACTTTTTCTTCCTGCTGCGTCCAAATGGCATATTTCGCAACAAAACTAACGGAGCGTTTTGCACCGTCCCGCGCGGTCATATCAAAATACTGCGCCTCGTTAAGTTCCACATAACAAGCGGTATAGCCTTTCTTCTGCAGGTATTTTACAATTTGCAGTGCGCAGCTCGTACAGCCGCAGCGATTCATTGTTCCTGCTACACCAATGGACTGAAAAGCATTTACCTTGGCTCGCATTTCTTCCTGGGCTTTTAAGACTTCTTCAATTTCTTGTCTTTGGTTTGCTTCATAGTATCCGGTCATATTTTTTTCGAGCTGGTCAATCAAATCGCCGGTGCTGCCATAGTAAACAAAGCGTTTGATATCGTGGTCTAAAAACTCTTTTGCCATTTCACTTTCCGGGCTATAGGACTTCAAGTAGATAATTGGCGTCACACCCAGTGCTTTTGAAAGTTTTGTGATTTCATCTGCAATGACATAGGCTTCATCATTGAATCCCTCCGGACAAATAACCGCATACTCCGGCTTTCCGGCTTGCTCCTGTAGATACCACATAACATTATTGACGATTTCTCTCACAGAGCTGCCGCTCTCGTAGGATAAAAATCTTAAATTGCGTGTGCGTGCTACTTCCTGCACGAAATATCCGGAGAATTTGTCTCCAATATATAAAATATCTGCCATTATTTTTCCTCACCTACTTTCTCTTTCAGCTCTTCCTGAAGCTGAATCTGCTTTCTAAGCTGTGCGATCTCTTCCTGCAGCGTCTCCATGCTGCTTTGCGCGCTTGCTCTTTCCTGCATAAGTTTTTCAGCATTTTGCAGAGACTCTTCACGCTCCTCATATGTCTTGTACTCTGCTTTTTCTATGAGATTTTCCGCAGCCTCCTTAGCATTGTTCATGATTTGTCTTTGCTTTTCAATTTCTTCAGATTTTGCGGCAATCTCTGATTCAATCTTTCGGATGCGAATATCACAAATTTCTCTTCGATACGCTTTTGGGCTTTTCTCCTGTAAGTGTTCCTCTATCTCAATGCTTTTTTTCGTTGTATAAAACTTCATGGTACTAAGCTCATCTGCCGGATCCTTTGCGCTTATCCGAAACGAGAGTTCTGACCAGCGCCGACTGAGATTTGCCCGAAGTACGATAAAATCTGCAGTGTTTATGGTCTGCCTTATTTCTTGCGCTCCTATGCCGCGGTCAAAAAGCGTAAATTTATATTCGTTAATTCCATCACTTGAAAGATTTTCGATTTCTAAAATGATTTCCATTTCGCGGCTTTCCGGACTGTATGCCCATTTATCAATGCGTATTTTTCGATTCTGCACCTCAATTTCCTCTCCAAGGGGCGTTACCGTGACATCGTTATAGGTATTCGGAAGCCATAATTTTGAAGTAAAAAATATGAGATAACCGCTGAAAAAAATAATCAGAAACGAAACTAAGAATCGATTTGTATTTCGTTTCAGTTTTTCATTCTTCTCCTTCAAAATCTGCTCGCTTAATTTCTCATCAATGTTCAACTTTTTCTCCTTTTCCTCTACTCTAAACTTGCCTCAAGATTTTTCTGCGTATTTTTATGGATTTTTTCCTTTTTCTCCATTTCATTTTCCAGTCGGATAATATTTTCCCGCTTCAAAATCCTTACTTTCATCCCGCTGCTTTTTGCCCGGAACAAGTCAGAAAACTGTTCGGACGGAAGTTTGATTTTACCGTCTGTTTCAAGCAGCAGATAGTCTGCATCGTTTAAATCATCTACAAAAATAATCCGGTTTTGCAGAGCTTTTTTCTTCATGATCCAATCCTTTGTCTGCTTACTTGCAGATAAATATACTTTTTCTTTCATGTTTTTCTCCCTTTACTCCCTATGTAAATATCTTAATGGGTCTTGCGCTTTTCCATTGATATAGATACGGAAATCAAGATGCGTTCCGGACGAAACTCCGGTGGAACCCATTTTTCCGATGTGTTGTCCGCGCGTAACGCTTTGTCCTTTGCGAACCAATACGCCATCGGATCGAAGATGCATATAGCTGGTTTTCACTCCGCTGCCATGGTCGATATAAATCGCATATCCGGCTGCATCATTTAGATAGCCTGCAAAGGTTACGGTTCCGCCGTCTACTGCATAAATCGGCGCGCCGGATGCGTTTCCATACACGCCAATGTCAATCCCCTGATGGTAAGTGGACGCGCCGGCAATTCCGGTATTTCTCTGCCCAAAATAGGATGTAATCACGCTGTTTGTAACCGTCGGCCATAAGTACTCTCCGGTTGCGATTCCATCTCCATCTTGATAACCGCCCGTGTCAAATGATGCAAGGTCATATTCCAAAACAGTCGCAATGCAGTTTTCCATTTCTTCATCGCTAAAAAAGTAGCCGCCTTCCCGCATTGCCTTGATATAGGAAACGCTGTCCGTTGCTTTTTGGGTGTGTTTTTTATATTTTTTTTGCTAATCAGCTTACAAAAATCGTCCATGCTTTCCGCATAATTTCGGTATTTTCGGTATCTTCCGTTTAGGATTCTTGTTTTTTCCGAAATGACATTTCCTTCATCATCCGTTTCGATTTCATAAACTTCCGTGTAATTCGAATAGCGCTTGCTGCCTTTCGTTCCGGTTCCCTTCATTTGAAAATAATTGTTGATTTCCGATGCAAGTACGCCCTTGCCTCCTTCTTCAAGCCCGCGTCCTCTCTCATATAAGACGGCCATAATCACGGAAGCTTTCACACCGTAGTTTCGCTCACAGGTCATGGCAGCATCCACAATCTCATAGGATAGCGGCAGCGGAAGGCGCATGACAGTTTCCATATCTGCTTTTCCATTACCCCCGGCCGTAAGTATCTGATACACGGAAGCGACAGCCGTAAGGATGATCATTAACAGCACAAGTGTCGGTATCAGCAAAAAGATGAGTATCTTTTTCATCGCTTATGCACCACCCGCAAACAGATTTTTCTCGTACCGCTCCGAAAGCCATACTTTAAAGAAAAGATTGCGGTCACCGGAAATAACAAGTACCGTTTCTCCCATGCTTAGATATGGAATTTTATCGCGCTGCCACGGCGTAACAATCTTTCCAAACAGTTTATCAATGAGCGGAAGCACAGAGGTATCCTGCTTGAAGATAAACTTATACTGTGTCAACTCGAAAATAACTTTCAGCCTCTCCATCGCCTGATCGCTGGTTCCATCCGGTGCATAATCACGGAAGGACTGTGAGGCAAGCGAAATACCGCCAAAATATTTTCTTGCTTCTCGCATTAAAACGGCAACACGCTCTAAAATGAATGGAAACTGGGTATTTACCCATCTATGCGATTCGTCAATCAGAATCAGGAATCGCTCGACATCTTCAAATGCGAGTTCTCCTCTTTCATATAAGTCTTTCATCATTTGCCCGTTTCCGATGCAGTTATCCCAGCAGAAGTACATCATGTTGAAAAGCTGCGCTGCAAAAACACGCTTATCCATGTCTTTAATATTTGAAATGTTGAACGTTACAATTTTTTCATCCACAAGATTGCTGATCGTGGTGTGTCCGTCAAACATTTGTCCATAGCTTTTAATCATGGAAGAAAGAGCTTCATAAATTTGCTGTTCCTGCTCGATAACTTTTATCAGAAGCACACGCTTTACTTCATTTTCTCCAAGCGCACTGTCCTCTTTTTCCTGAATGGATTTTTTCACGAATGTACAAAATTCCGTGAAGGTCGGATACTGACCTGCAGGAAGTCCTATCACGCTGCGTCCCGGTTTTGGGGTTAAGTCGATGGATTCATAAAAGTCATGTAGTAAATTCTGCAGCTTTATCATCAGCTCATCCGTAACACTCGGAACCAGGCACTGATAGAATGTGCAAACTTTTGAAATATGAATGGAAAAACTGGTTCGCTCATCATCGGCTGCCTTCATGATTTCAAGTGGGTTTAACATGCTGCTATCGGAATCACATTTGATTACGCGTCCGCCAAACTCTTTTGTCAGTCCGGTAAATTCTCCGGATACATCAAAGCAGCGGATATAGTTTCCAAGTGCGGCATGGTATGCAAACCGCTTTTTCAGCAGCGTCGATTTTCCGCTTCCCATATCCCCGATGACAACGCTGTTATAGTGCTTTCTTTTTTCTGTTTTCGTAAATTCATTGAACACGACCACCCCGTTATTATTGGTAAACCCAAGAAGATCCCCGCCCTCATCTTTCAGATAGGAAAAGTTGAAAGGGTAGCCTCCGGCAATCTGCTCACTCATCAGTGTCAGCCCTTTCATGGTAAACGGTTCCCTTGCCTGAATTTCATACGGCTGAAACAGTGCTTTCCACTCACGCTCTCCTTCATTTAAAAGAACGGTTGGCTTAAATTCGTTTCCTTCAAGAAATTTCATGATTTGCCCGACCTTTTCTTCGAGCATTACAAGACTTCTTCCGGATACATAAAGCCGGATATGTACCATTTTCACGACTTCCCCCATCGAGGTGATTTCGTCATACAAGCTTTGCAGCATGATTTGTCTTTGCTGGCTGCTGTAAATCGTCTGATAATCGCCTCCTGCCGAAAGCTCTCTTCCGCGTTCTTCTTTGATGGCGCTATTGATGTTTTTCTGAACTTCTGCTGTATCACGGGTCATAATATCAAGCGTGGTAATGCAGTCCGTCTGCTGCGTCAGGCTGCTAAGCCAGTAGTCCTTTATTTTTGTCGGCAGTCCATAAATATGGATAATCTTCGCATAGCCGTCTCCTGTGATGATATAATTCGGTTCTTTAAATGTAATGCCGCCCTGTGGCTGCAAGGCGGCAAAAAGAGGAAGGTCAAAGAATACTCCATCTTCTTTTTTTGTAGTGCTTTTTTTCTTTTTTCTCATGCTTCGTCCTCCCTGATGATAATGGAATTTGAGTTTGCCAGTTTAAATAGGATTTGACACTTTTTCTGAAAACTCATCGCAACAAGCCCACCTTCCATAACGGAAAGCTCCCGCATATGTTTTTGGTGGGCTTCTATGGTTTTACTGAAAATGAAGAAATACGATTCTTTTAGGTGGGTTCCCTTGTCTGCTCTCTCAAGTTCTGATATTTTCCGCTCGAGCCATTTTCTTCGCACCGGATCACTTGTTTTTTCAAGCCTGCGTTTCAGATGGTTTTGCTGACCTGTTGTATTGGTTGGAAAATTCATAAAGACAAGTTTGATATCATCTTTATATAACTTCAGGAATTTTGCAAAAAGAATCATCTTATACTCAATTTCATCCGGAAGCATGTTACCGACATCCTCCGGTGTTTTTTCAACAATATCAAGATACGTGCCGTTTGCAAGAACAAAACAGGACATTTGCTCATCGTAAAAACGAAACGGAAAAATCTCTGCATTGGTTTTCAGATAGCTGCCGTTTCCTTTTTGTTCAGTTTTCTTCTGTTTTTTCCACACTTCTTTTCTCCTCCCTCTCGTAAATTGGACGGTATCCATAGATACCGTCGCTAAAGAACCGGCTGATTAAAAGATACAGGCTCTCGTAATTTCGTCTCCGTTTGTTATAAAAGCTTTTCATGGTTAAAAAAACTGCCATGAGAGCCGAAAAAATCAGATACGGAATTTCAAGGCTGTCATGCACAAGATTTTTAAATGCAAACGCAATCGTGATATAGCCAAGAAAGAAAAACATATCCTTAACTTCAATATGCTTCGTAGCTTTTGCAGGGCTTTCAATTTCCTCTGTAATCAGATATTTCACTTTTCATTCCGTCCTTTCTTCTTTTTATTTAAGGTCAAGCTGCTGTCATCCTTTCGCTTATTCAGAAAACTGCTGCGCCGCTCCGGCTGTGTTTCCTTATCGTCCATGAAATTCCATCTTCGATCATCGGCGTTACGCACGCGCCTTGTGGACGTGCTTTCCTTTGAACGCTTTTGCTCCTTTTCCGAAGAATGATGCGTTTCGTTATTCATCGGATTCTCTTCTTTATCGTGCATGATGTCCTGTGGTTTTCCGCTGCCACTGCCGGACAGAACCTCACTTTCTGCATCCGGTCGTGCAAAGGATTCCGGCTCTTGTTCCATAAATGAACTTGGGCTTTGCGGAGAGGTCTCATGTAGAGGTGTATCCGTGCCGGCTTCCTCCATAAATCCTGTATCCTGCGTACTGTAATCTTGCTGCTGATTTGGATTCGCGTCTTGATTGTTGCGTTCTCCGGCGCCGGATGCGCTATCGCTGCTCGAACCGTTTGTGCTGTTTGCACCGCTTGAACCATTTGCGCCGTTTTCGCCCATGCCCGGGTCATTTCCATTTGCACCATTTCCGCCAAAAGTATTGGTATTATTTGAACTGTCACTGCTTCCGTTCATAAAATCTGTGCTTTGATTTGATGAATTTTGATTGATGCCGCCTCCCGGAGGGGTTTTGCCACCGCTTTTGCCGCCAAGAAGCCCGGAAAACAACCCCATTCCATGCTTTGCAAGGGATGTCGTTTTATTGGATACCCAGCTTGCCACGCGCACCGTCATTAGAGTTTTTCCAATTCCACCGGAAAGTCCTGCATCCATGCCAATCAGCATCTGAATGAGTGTCGGACCATCCGATACGCAGAAAGCAATAAACAAGATGAGAAGTCCCTGCACCCAGGTATTCGCCACGCTGCTTGTTACAAGACCGGTCAGCATAAAAAAGAATTTAATGCATAGCGTTGTGGTAACAAGCAGTATATAGCTATCCCTAATGAAAATAAGAATCTTCCGGATTCTTTCTCCTCCCGATACTTCTGCCGCATATAGGGTTGCAAGCAGTCTTGCAAAGACAAGCTCAAACATAACACGTATTACGCGATATCCGAAGGCAACATAAATCACAATCACCGCCCCAAGCTGACAAAACAGTGGGAAAAAATCCATTTGGTAGCGATAGTAAAATTGATTTCCGATGTTTGTCCAAAGGGCACCGGTATTCACCTCTCCTAAGATATAGGTACTGCTTGAATCGACCGCAGCAATCAGCCGGTGGCTTAGAATGTCTTCTGCCGCCCCGGATTTAAAGTTATATACACTGCCGTCCCAGTCCAATCCTTCGTTGTAATCAAGAATGCTGACAATTTCCGCATTGATATTTCTACTTGGCAGCGATTCTTTCTTTGTGAAGTCAATGCTTTTCATACCTCCTGAAAGTTTTTGGTCATAGTAATAGATGTCATATAAATGATTCGATACCATGTCATAGACACCATCCGCCTTTTCGTCCGTTATCGGTATGTCTTCCACCGCATTTTTAAAGCTGAGTGTCATTTTATTGAGTTCTGAAAAAACGACGGTTGAGCAGCAAACGCAAAGGATCATTATCAGTGCGTTTTGCGCAAGTTTCGGTCGTTTCTCGCTTCCCATCATGAGGGAAATTCCAAGCGCAACAATGCTGAGTGCCAAAAGCACCATAAGCAGCGGCTGGAATTCACTGATGAAGTCATTTACTTTTTCATTTGATGTAAAATCAATCAGCCCAAAAGCGGTATCATATAAGGTTTTGCAAACATCGGCAAGGAGAATCATAAATTTGCAAAATCCCCATGCAATTCCGCGCCCCATACTGGCCAAGATGTCGTTATTATGAAACAAATCCCGATTTCTGATAAAAAAATCAATCAATTCTTGTTCGCTCACTTTTGCTCCTTTCTGTTATGCTGCCTTTTCAAGCTCCTGCATAACTTTTTCTTTTAATGTTTTATCAATTTCTGCATGCTGCAGCACATCCGTGATCCGCGATAAGGTATCCTTTTCGGAAATGTCAAGGTTTCTTCTCCAGTCTTTATCAATCTGAACAAGCAGCATAATGATTTCGTGTCTGTTTGTTACGTTCTTAAGCTGCAGCATTCTTGTACCCTTTCGTTCTTCTTCCAAGTTTTCCATGACCTCCTGTGGGTCGTAAACCATCTTGGTGTAGTCAAGATGCTCCCTGCTCTCGTTATTGATGTCCTCAATGAAGATTTCATCCGGATTCGGGAAAGTATCGGATAGATACTGATAGCGGTAATATAGCTGCGTTCCCTTTTCGCGTTTTTTCAGATTCTTTCGAATCTGAATATCTTCGGATAACTTTGCCTGTCTATTTTCCAGTCGAATATATTCCGGCTGTTTCTTAATGAGTACATGATAAAAAGAAGTAAGCAGCACCCACAGTTTTTCGGCCGTATTCAGCTCGTCTGCGACTTCATTGATAATCGGATAACTCTTGATATCCACACCAAGCTTATCTTTTCTGTCCATGCCTCTAAGAATCACGCACTCACCCTCTTTCAGCTCCTGCAGTTCCTGCGGATACAGCAGCGGCCGTTCAATTGGAGTT
>ULTX01038501.1_pt1 | contig 10834 bp, 7 predicted proteins | sample 1958041 | NCBI WGS metagenome assembly ULTX01 (sample SAMEA4835747, study PRJEB28245) | human gut metagenome | biome: gut microbiome; material: fecal sample | place: Denmark | collected 2008
GGTGGGCACTCAAATCCTGTCTATCGGAGTTTCGTCACGCCTCGGGTACGGCTCTTCCTTTTTCTGTTCTTTTTCAGACCGACTATTCATTATTAATTATTCACTATTAACTATTTATCATGTTGTTGTATTTTTCCGGAACAGGCAATTCCCGTTGGGTAGCAGATTCTTTGGCTAAGTTGTTGAATGAGCGTGTTTATGCTTTATTGGATATGGCTGCTCGTCCGTCTTTATTCGATTTGAAGGCAGGTGAGGCTTTGGGATTTGTTTTTCCCGTGTATGCGTGGGGACCTCCTGTGTTGGTGATAGATATTCTTGCTAAGTTGCAAGTCGAGGAAAAGCCGGCATACGTATATTTTGTATGTACATGCGGAGATGATACAGGGAAGACTGCCGCTATTTTTTCGCGTGCCGTGCAGGAGAAAGGGTGGACATGCCGGGCAGGCTTTTCGGTGATTATGCCCGAAACCTATGTGTGCTTGCCCGGATTTGATGTAGACCCCAAGGATAAGGAGCAGAAGAAACTTCGTGAGGCTGTAGGAAGAATCGAAGAGATAGCCCGTTGCGTGGCAGGGCGTGCAGAAAAAGAAGATTGCAACGAAGGCGGGTTCCCATGGGTGAAGTCTTACCTTATCCGCCCGTTGTTCAACCGTTTCATGACCTCAGCCAAAGGTTTTCATGCGACCGATGCCTGCATTTCGTGCGGGAAATGTGTCACAGCTTGTCCGTTGCAGAATATCCGGTTAGAAAAAGGACGTCCGTTGTGGGGAAAGGATTGTGCGATGTGTCTTTCTTGTTACCACCATTGTCCCAAACACGCTATCGAATACGGTAGCATGACTAAACGGAAGGGACAGTTTACATTGGAAAAGTCAGTGTAAACGTACTGCCTTTGTCGGGTTCTGAGGTGACGGTTATTTGCCCGCTGTGTAATACGGTGATTTGTTTGCATAATGCCAGTCCGATGCCTGAACCTTCCGGTTTGGTGGTGAAGAAGGGCAGGAAAATCCGTTCGGTCACTTCGGGAAGCATGCCTTCTCCATTGTCTGTAATGGTAAATTTCCATTGTTTGTCAGCTATGTGGGCATATACGCTGATGAGAGCCGACGGATTGTCTTGGCAAGCTTCTTCCGCGTTTTTTATTAAGTTGATGAATACTTGTTCCATTTGTCCTCTGTCGGCTTTCCAAGGTAAGGGTGTATTGGGACAGTTGAAGGTGATGCGTGGGTCGGCGAATAATTGTTTCAGGTCTTTGAAGAAGTCTTTCACTTGGATATCCGTTTTTATAGGCGGAGCAATGCGGGTCAGTTTCCGGTAGTTTTCTACAAATTCCAGCAGGCTCTTGCTTCTGCGCCGGATGATTTGCAGTCCTTGCTTCATTTGTTTAGAAGCATAGGTGTCTGTGTCGGATTCGCTTCGTTCGCTTAATGTTTCGGCTAATGAGATGATGGGGGTAATGGAGTTCATAATCTCATGGGTCAGTACACGGATGAGTTTTCGCCAGGCTTCCATTTCGGTATGTTCCACTACTGTGTGGATGTTCTTCAGGCTGACCAGCCAGTATGTCTTTCCTTTTATTTGGATTTGGGTGGCGGATAGGGCAAGTTCGGTTGGAGCAGGCGAATGCGGCAGTTGTGCGACAGCTTGTTTGTTTTTCAGTGCTGAAAGAATTTCTTCAGGCAGCCTGTTGCGGTTGTCCAACATCTGTAGTGCCGCTTTGTTCATCCAGTCGATTTGTCCGTTGGGATAGCAGACGATAACGGCTGTGTCCACTTGGTTCAGCAGGTTTTCATAATATTGGTGCTTGGCTTCTTCTTCGTCTAAGTGGCTGTGGATATTTCTTAAAGCAGCCGACATATCAGCGGCTAATTGTTGCATGTTGCGGTCTTTGAATGGGGCATGAGCCAATTGCGAAAGGTCGTTATTCTTCATACATTCCACGATTCGCTGCATCATGGCGGTTTGCCGGCTCTGTATGCGGTAGAGGCTGATACAGATACCGATGATGATTGTTCCACATGCTGTGGCGCAAAACCATAGATTTTGTGTGACGGCGAATGCGCCCCCTACGGCGAGCATTACGATTCCGGCTACGTGTATGATGAGTGAAAATGCGTAGTTTCTCATGGTTTATAAATCTAATTTTTCCATTTTCCGATATAGGGCGAAGCGGGTGATGCCCAACAGTTCTGCCGCTCGGCTGATGTTTCCGTTGCTTGTCCGCAAGGCTTGTTCGATAGCTTTGCGTTCCAACTTCTCTAAATTCAGTTCTTGCGTTTCTTCCTCTTCAGTTCCTGCCGTAGCGGTAGGAAACAAGAAATCGTTGGGGCGAAGGAGGTTGCTGTCGCTCAGAATCACGGCGCGTTCTAACGTATGTTGCAATTCGCGCACGTTGCCGGGCCAGTTGTATTTCAGCAGTTTGTTTTTCGCTTCCCGTGTCAGTCCTTTGGCTTCTTTGCGGTATTTGCGGTTGTATTTGGCAAGGAAGTGCTCCGCCAATAGCAGGATGTCTTCGCCTCTTTCTCTGAGTGGGGGGATGCGCAGTTCGATGGTATTGATACGGTAAAGCAGGTCTTGGCGGAAACTGCCTTCCGCCACCCGTTTGTGCAGGTCGGCATTGGTGGCGCAAATCAGCCGCACGTCGATAGGGGTAGGATTTACCGCTCCTAACCGGACGATTTGCCGTTTCTCGATAGCGGTCAACAGTTTGGCTTGCATGGGCAGGGTGAGATTGCCTATCTCGTCCAGGAAGAGGGTGCCGCCCGATGCGATTTCCATGCGTCCGGGTTTCGATTTGCGTGCATCGGTAAAGGCTCCTTTTTCGTAGCCGAACAGTTCGCTTTCGAAGAGTTGTTCGGGGATGCTTCCCAAGTCGATAGTGACGAGAGGAGCTTCTTGGCGCGGTGAGAAATGTTTCAGCATCCGTGCCACGAGGTCTTTCCCTGTCCCGTTTTCGCCTAATACCAAGATGTTGGCATCGGTGTCCGAGAGTTTGAAAATGGTTTCTTTCACCTTTTGCATGGCAGGAGAGGAGCCGATAAGTTCGGGCAGTTGCTCGTCGGCTTTTAAGGCGAGCATTTGGGTTTGCAGTTTTCCTACTTCCTTGCGCGAGCGGCTTAGTTTCAGTGCCGATGAGAGGGTGGCGAGCAGTTTTTCTTTCTCCCAAGGTTTCGAAACGAAATCGGTCGCTCCTTCCTTAATGGCTTTCACCGCTTTGTCGGTATCGGCGTAGGCGGTCATGAAGACGACTACCGCTTGCGGGTCGGTTTGCAGAATCCGGCTCAGGCAGTCGAAGCCTTCTTGTCCGCTGATGGCATCGCGCCGGAAGTTCATGTCGAGCAAGATGACATCGGGGTGGAAAGTCGTCATGAAATGTTCGATGCGCGACGGTTGGGTAGTTACTTTTATCTTTTCCATATAAGGCTCCAGCAGCAGGTTGAGCGCGAAGAGCACGTCTTCGTTATCGTCTATAATCAGTATTTTTCCTTTTTCTTCCATACGTGTTTGTTGTCTTGCGGACAAAGATACGCATTTTTAGCGTGTGCTGTATGTGCGTTTTTGCACGATTTTTGTGTGATTCCGCACAGGCATGGAGCGCGGCTTGATTGGTTAATTGGTTAGGAAACAGGTGATTGTTTGTGTGGCACGGTATTTGATTCATCAAGGGTGTAATAAATGTATTTTATGAGAAAATTTTGTTTGTTGATGGTTATTGTTGCTGCCTTTGGGGCTGCTCATGCCGAAAAGCTGACGTTGGACGAAGCCATCGGAATGGCACAGGTGCATTCGCCCGAAGCTCAAGCGGCTGCCCATACCTATCGGGCAGCGTATTGGAGTTACCGTTCTTTTCGGGCGAACTATTTGCCGGAAGTGAACTTGGTTTCTTCTCCTTACCTGAACAGGCAAATCAACCGGGTGACGCAGCCCGACGGAACGGAACAGTTCTTGCGCCAGAATCAGTTGATTGCAGATTTGGGAATACAGGTCAGCCAAAACGTGTGGTTTACGGGAGGTAATCTGTTCGTGCAGACTTCTTCGCAGCGGATGGACGAGTTGGAAAATCACATCGCTTCGTATAACACCAATCCAGTGACCATCGGCTACCAGCAATCGCTTTTCGGCTATAATTCCTTGAAGTGGGACCGCCGCATCGAGCCGGTGCGTTTCCGGGAAGCGAAGAAATCGTATGCCGAGACATTGGAGCTGATAGCCTCGAAGACGTGCGAGCTGTTTTTCGAACTGGCTACCGCACAGGCGAATCTGGATATCGCGCAGTCGAATTACGCTTCGGCGGACACGCTCTACCGCTATGCCCGCGGGCGGTATAACATAGGCAGCATTACCGAAAACGAAATGTTGCAGTTGGAAGTGAACAAGCTGAACGAGGAAACCAACATGATGAAGGCGCGGATAGAGGTGGAAGACGCGATGCTGACCTTCCGTTCGTTCTTGGGCATCCGTGAGGAAACGGAAGTGGAGGTCATTGCGGACGGTCAGGTCCCCCGTTTCGAAGTGCCCTTAGGGCGTGCATTGGAAGAGGCGTATCTGCATAGCCCCGAACCGGATATGTACCGCAGACTGAAGTTAGAAAGCAAAAGCCAGTTGGCTCAGGCGCGGGCAAACCGTGGGCTGAAAGCCGATTTGTACCTACAGTTCGGCTTGTCGCAGACGGCGGACAAGCTGAAAGAGTCTTGGCGCGACCCGCTCGACCAGCAATATGTCAGCCTTTCCTTAGTGATTCCGATTCTTGACTGGGGACGCGGGCGCGGACGAGTGCGCGTGGCAAAGTCGAACGTCGATTTGGTCAATACGCAGGCAGAGCAGGGCATGAACGATTTCGAACTGAACGTGCGGAAAATGGTGCGCCAGTTCAACTTGCAAGCCCGGCAGGTGGAGGTGGCTGCACGGACCGATGAAACTGCCCGGAGGCGTTACGAAGTGGCTCTCCGATTGTATCTGATGGGAAAATCGACCATCCTCGACCTGAATGCCGCTATCTCCGAGAAAGATACGGCAAGGCGGAACCACATCGAGGCGATGAAGACGTATTGGACGCTCTATTACGGCCTTCGCAGCCTGACGCAATACGATTTCGAGCGCAATTGCCCGCTTGCGGAGAGTTTGCCGGAAATTTAAGAATGAGGAATGAAGAAATAAGAATGAAGAATATGCTTTGTCGCCCTACAATGGTGCTTAAAATTTTCTGTAAGCTCCGTCGACGCCTCAGACAGCGCTTAAAATTTTCTGTAAGTGCTGTCGGAGCCTCGGACAGCGCTTAAAATTTTCTGTAAGTGCTGTCGGAGGTCTCGGACGATGCTTAAAATTTTCCGCAAGTGCTGTCGGAGCCTCGGACAGCGCTTAAAATTTTCTGTAAGTGCTGTCGGAGGTCTCGGACGATGCTTAAAATTTTCTGTAAGCCCTATCCGAGGGTTTCGGAAGGCGGGCAAAAAACTATTCACTATTAACTGTTAACTATTAACTGAAGACATGGATATAAAATTAGAGAAAAAGCCCTGGTATGTGCGTCATCGCTACCGTATAGCGGCGGGGGCGGTGCTGGTTGCCGGACTTGTTTACGTGGCAGCATTGGCTTCGGGACCGCAGAAGTTGCGCATAGATGCCGAGTCGGTGCAGATAGCCGAAGTGAAGAACGACGATTTTATGGAATACGTGGATGTGGAAGGCGTGGTGCATCCCATATTGACGCTGATGGTCAATGTGCGCGAAAGCGGGAACGTGGAGCGCATCGTGGCGGAAGAAGGAAGCCTGATGAAGCGGGGCGACACGATTCTGACTTTGACCAACCCCGACTTGATGCGCGACCTGGAGGACCAGCGCGACGAGTGGGAGAAGCAGCGCATCTCTTACGAGGAAAAGGCGATTGAAATGGAACAGAAGACGCTGACCCTGAAGCAGCAGGCTTTGGAAGCGGAATACGAGTTGAACAAAATCCGCAAGAGTTTCGCGCTGGAAGAGGAAGAGTATAAAATGGGCATCCGCAGCAAGGCGCAATTAGAGGTGTCTGCCGACGAGTATCGTTACAAGACGGAATCCACGCGGCTGAAGCTGCAAAGCCTGAAGAGCGATTCGGCGATGACGGTTATCCGCAAGGAATTGTTGCTGAACGACCGCGAGCGGGAGCGGAAGAAATGGGAACGCTCCCTGCGGCGCACGGAAGACTTGGTGGTGCGGGCTCCGGTCGACGGTCAGTTGAGTTTCGTAAAGGTGACGCCCGGTCAGCAAGTGGCTTCGGGCGAAAATATAGCCGAGGTGAAGGTGATGGACCAGTTTAAGATACACGCTTCGCTCAGCGAGTATTACATCGACCGTGTGACGACGGGGCTTCCGGCTTCGGTCTCGTATCAAGGCAAGCGTTATCCGTTGCGGGTAAGCAAGGTGGTGCCCGAAGTAAAGGACCGCACGTTCGATGTCGATTTGGTCTTTACGGGCGAGACGCCCGACAATGTGCGTTTGGGCAAGAGCTTCCGTGTGCAGATAGAGTTGGGGCAGCCTGAAAAGGCAATCGTGATTCCGCGTGGTAATTTCTATCAGCAGACGGGAGGCGACTGGATATTCAAACTGAATGCCGACCGCACCCGTGCGGTGAAAGTTCCGGTTACGGTCAGCCGTCAGAATCCGCGCCAATACGAAATTACCGAAGGTTTGCAGCCCGGAGATTGGGTCATTACGACAGGATATGATAACTTTGGCGACGCGGAAGAATTGATACTGAAATAGCTTATGAGAACACTTTATTATTTGAGAATGGCGGTACGCTTCCTGATGCGTGCCCGTTCGTACACGATAATTAACTTGCTGGGGCTGGCGTTTAGCCTGGCTTGCAGCATTATTTTGATTCGTTACATCCACCGCGAACTGACGGTGGACGCTAATTGTGTGGATGCGGAGACGGTGGTGGTGCCGTTGGCAGATATGGATGGGAATGTAGTCCCGAGTTCTACTATGTATATAACCGATACGGTTTACATCAGTAACGATCAAATAACGGAACGGTGCCGGATTGTTCCGCGAGAACATACGAATGTGGTTTATGGAAACCGTAATTACAACGTGAATCTGTTGGCGGTGGATTCTACCTTTTTCCATTTCTTCACTTATCCATTGGTGGCGGGAACTGTAGCAATGGAGGGAGATAATGCGGCTATTCTTACCCGGCAATTTGCAGAACGCTTATTTGGAAATGCAAATCCCGTGGGAAAGGTGTTGGTTTATGATGGCAAGTCGGTCGTAGTGCAAGGGGTGATAGATAACCCTTCTTGTAAAACCACTTGGCAGTTCGATTTGCTTGTATCCCGTAGCTTGCAGGAGTGGAGCCGGATGAACATTGAATTGCTTCGTGTATTGTCCGGTACCGATTTGGAAGCCGTGAACAAGGTAAGCAACATTTTTCGCGGGACGAAATATGCAGGGCTGACCCGACATAAATTTGTTCGTTGGAAGCAGCTTTACTTTGATAAATCCATTGTATGGAAAGGTTCGTTAATGAATCACGGCGATAAGTCTTACTTATTTATTTTATCGGGCGTGGTTCTGTTGCTGTTGGCTGTAGGCATTCTGAACTTTGTCAACCTCTATATGGTGATGCTGATGAAGCGTTCGCGCGAGTATGGCGTTAAGAAGGTGCTGGGTATAAGCCCAATGGCACTCTTTGGAGAAATATGGTTAGAGAACTTTGTATTGGTTTTATCATCGCTTTTCGTGGCGTGGTTGTTAATAGAGGTTACAACTGTGCCTGTAGCTTGGTTGTTAGGCGAACAAGTAGAATATACCTCTTTCGATGGGTGGTTGTCTTTATGTGTATTGTTCCTATTGCCGTTGCTCACTTCGGTTTATCCTTATTTAAAATATGCTTATCGTTCACCTGTGAAGTCGATGCGTGATGTGTCGGTGCGTTATTCGGTCGTGTCTCGTGTCGTTTTCTTGGGCATTCAGTATGTCTTTACGGTGTTGTTGGTCGTTTTGTCCATTTATTTCAACCGTCATTTCAATTTCTTGATAAATACGCCTCCGGGGTTCCGTACGGAAGGCATATTGGAAGTAAATATGCAGTTGGAGAACTGGAATTACCAATCGGATACTCCGGAACAGAGAAAGAAACGTACGGAACGAACCGAAAAAATCACGAAGGCGTTGAACGAATGCCCGTATATAGATTCGTGGATACATTATTCGTACAGCGATTTTAATTTTGAATATCAGATGAAAATCGTGAATGATGAGGATAAAGTCGTATCTATGGCAACGTTGTTTGTACCGGATAAGTTCTTTGAGTTCTATGATATGAAAGTGCTTGAGGGAAAACTTCCCGATGCAATAGATAATTATGGTGAATATCAAATAGCGTTGAGTCGGGAGGCAATGAACGTATTCGGCTATACGCATTGTGATGAGGCGTTTGTCCGAGGGGAGTCACCTTTATGGATATCGATGAAAGAAGGAGGAGAAGTGGTAAAAGGTGGTATAGATTTAATGCCGGTAGTCGCTGTGGTAAATGATTGTTATTTAGGTAAGTTGACAGAAGGAGTGAAGCCGATTACATTTGTTATTGGAAAAGAGTCCATCAATAGTGATAAGCTTTCCATCGCCGTGCAGCCGGGCAAGGAAAAGGAATTGTTGGACTACCTTCGCAAGACGGTCAAGGAGATTTACGGCACCGAAGAGTTGGAATACGCTTGGCTCTCGGATGTGGTGAAAACCCAATACGCGCACGACCGCAAGATTGCTACGGTCTACTCGGTGTTCGCCTTCATTGCCATCGTGGTGTCGTGCATGGGGCTGTTCGGTATTTCGCTTTTCGATATCCGTAGGCGGTACCGCGAAATTGCTATCCGCAAGGTGAACGGTGCAACGCTGCGCGACCTTTATTGGCTGCTGGGTGGCAGATACTTGAAAGTTTTGTTGGTATCGTTTGCAGTGGCTGTTCCGTTAGCTTGGGTGATACTCTACAAATATACCGAAGATTTTGTGTTGAAGGCTCCGCTTAGTTCGTGGATGTTCATCGTTGCCTTGTTATTGGTTGCGGTGATTTCTTTGGGCACCCTTTGGTGGCAGGTGAACAAGGCAGCCCGCATCAATCCGGCGGATGTGATGAAGGCGGAATAAAATAAGCATTTATTAAAAACAAGAATATGATTAAGACAGTAAATTTACAGAAGGTTTTCCGCACTGAAGAGGTGGAGACCTGGGCTTTGAACAATGTAAGCATTGAAGTAAAGGAAGGCGAATTTGTTGCTATTATGGGTCCTTCGGGATGTGGCAAGTCTACGTTGCTGAACATCTTGGGATTGCTCGACAATCCTACGGGAGGTAAGTATTATCTGAATGGAATAGAAGTGTCGAAGTACACAGAATCGCAACGCACATCCATTCGCAAGGGAGTCATTGGTTTTGTATTCCAGAGTTTCAATCTGATAGACGAACTGAATGTGTACGAGAACATCGAACTGCCTTTGCTTTATATGGGCGTTCCGGCTGCCGAACGTAAGCGCAAGGTAGAGGAAGCCATGGAACGGATGGCAATAGCTCACCGCTCGAAACATTTTCCGCAACAGCTTTCGGGAGGTCAGCAGCAGCGTGTGGCGATAGCCCGTGCGGTGGTTTCCAATCCGAAGATGATACTTGCCGATGAGCCTACCGGTAATTTGGATTCAAAGAACGGAAAGGAAGTGATGAGCCTCTTGACCGATTTGAATAAGGAAGGCACTACTATTGTGATGGTGACCCACTCGCAGCACGATGCAGGTTATGCCAGCCGTGTCATTAACTTGTTCGACGGTCAGGTGGTGACGGAAGTGGCATTGTGATTTCATTAATTCTTTGTTTTTATGTCTTATTATCAGTTATTGCGATTGATTGTACGAGGCTGGTGGCGCAACAAGTTGTTTACCGTAGTGGCATGGGGCAGCTTGGTCATTGGCATTCTGTGTGTTTCTTTGTTGGGGGCTTTTGTTTTGCATGAATACCATGTCGATAAAGCGATTCCTGACGGGGAACGTATCTTGCGTTTGACTCAACAGGTGTCAATGGGGAAACAGGCGGAGACAACTTTTATATATGGACCGGATGTGCCGCAAATCGTGTCCGCTTTTCCCGAAATAGGAACTTCTACCCGTGTGGCGCAACGTAGTAATGTTTCGGTTGTATGTCGGGATGAGGCGTTTTCAATAGACCGGTTTATGTTAGCTGATTCAATGTTTCTTGACTTCTTTCCTTTAGAGGCAGTGCAAGGCAGTTGGCAGGAAGTACAGGTACAGCCGGATGCGCTTGCTTTGGAAGAAAAGACGGCGTTTCGGATATTTGGTTCTTCGGATTGTTTAGGCGAATCTTTGGCTATGACTGTTGACGGGGATGTTCGTTCAATGGTTGTAAAAATGGTGTTCCGCAATCCGGTTCAGGCTTTATTGTTTGTAGACGCTTTAAGCTTGTCGGCAGGTTCTGATGACGGAGAAGCTTGTTTCGTCAAGTTGCGTGAAGGGACGGATTTGGATAAATTCCGGCAGAAGTTTTCGGAAACTCCTCTTCCTACGGTATTAGGTGAAGGTCATTTGGGCACACAAACTTTACACGAATCTTATTTTGATACCGGCGTGCAGGATTTGGTTTTGCGGCATCGTTCGCTTGTTATTTTGGTTATCGGAGGAGTCGTGGCATTGCTTGTGCTATTAGTTGCTTGTTTCAATTACATTAATTTAGGTCTTACTCGTTTGTTGGACCGGATGCGCATGTTGCATATTGAGGTCTTTGCCGGTGCATCGCAGAAAGACATTTATCGGCAGTTGTTTTTAGATACGTGCCTGATGATTGGGCTGGCGTT
>ULTX01056469.1_pt1 | contig 10831 bp, 8 predicted proteins | sample 1958041 | NCBI WGS metagenome assembly ULTX01 (sample SAMEA4835747, study PRJEB28245) | human gut metagenome | biome: gut microbiome; material: fecal sample | place: Denmark | collected 2008
GATGGTAATATAAAAGTAATATTCAAATATGAAGATAAATATTTTGAGGCTCTTGACTTTATAAATAAACAAAAATATGATATAATACTTTCAAGTTAAAAACGAAAAACAAATACTTTTAAGTATTTTTTTAAATGATAGAATAGAAAGAAGTGATTAAAATGGATATGTATCAAAAAAGAAAAATAAGAGCAGAAAAGAAAAAAGAAGATAGTTCAAAAAGTTTTCCATCAGTCGGAATTAACTGGTATCCAGGACATATGGCTAAAACAAAAAATGAGGTAAAGAAGATAATGCCTTTAATTGATGTAGTATTTGAACTTATAGATGCTAGAATACCTTATTCATCAAAGATGAGAGATATTGATGATATTATTAAAAATAAATTTAGAGTTTTAGTTATGACTAAGAAAGATTTATGTGATATATCAGTTACTAATAAGTGGATTAATTATTATGAGAATTTAGGATATAAAGTAGTTTTAACTAATTTAAGTAGTGGCGATGATTATAAGGATGTGCTTAATGCAACAAGTGAAGTTATTAATAAGATAAATGATATTAGAAAAGAAAAAGGCTTAAAGCCTAAAGAAATTAAAGCTTTAGTAATGGGAGTTCCTAACGTAGGTAAAAGTACATTTATTAATAAACTAGCTCATAAAAAGGTTGCTAGTACAGGAAACAAACCAGGCGTAACTAAAAGTAATACATGGCTTAAAACAAAATATAATATGGTCATCTTAGATACACCAGGCGTATTATGGCCTAAGATGGATGATAAACTTGTTGCTTATAACCTTGCTGCTACTGGAGCAATTCGTTTAGAAGTACTACCAATAAACGACGTTGCATATCACATCCTAGAATGTCTAGATAAATACTACCCAGACAAATTAAAAGAAAGATATGGACTAGATAAATTAACTGATGATATTTTAAGTGATTATGATATTATTAAAAATAAACTTAATATAAAAGGGGAAGCATCATTTAACAATATTAGTAAAACTATTATAGATGATGTAAGAATGGAATATATAAAAGGAATAACTTTAGATAGGAATGATAATTAATGGGAGTAAAATGGAAAGAAGAGGATTCTCTTGCTTTAGAACATGTTTTATTTGAAGAATTAGATTTAAATAACACCTTAACCATAGAAGGCAGATTTGCATTTTTTAAAGATTTTATGAAATATTTACAACATAATCGTTCAGAAGAAATTAAAGGTAGAACTTCAGAGAGTTTAAGAAATAATATAAGAGATTTTAAAACATTTTGTTTTGAACTTGGGTTTACTCTAATGGATGTTACTCATATTCTTAGAATGAGCCCATCTATTTTAAATGTATCTATTGAATCTTTAAGAGACAAATATGCATTAATGGGATTAATTGATGATCACAGTTATCATTTAAGAAAGACTAAACTTATTTTATGTCCAGATGATTATAGAGTTAGTAATGAACTTATTTATGCTAGATATATGCTTATGAAAACTTTAGATTATCCTAGTATTAATTGGAGTAATATGGTTCATGCTAGTGAAAAAGAATTTGCCAAGATATTTGTTAAAAAAGATGGTGGATATAATAAACCTTATAAAATTTTTAGTAGCACAGATGATCTTACAAGGGATAATCTTTTAAGAATGTTTCCATATGATAGAGAGTTTGTTTCAAGTTTAAGGAGTAAAGAAGTAAATGAAAAAAGTAATCGAGACAGTGGACCTATTAAATTATGAAAATAATTTATATAGTAGTGGCATAAATTATATTGCAGGTGTAGACGAAGTAGGGCGTGGTCCACTAGTTGGTCCAGTAGTTGCAGCTGCAGTTATATTACCTAAAGGATATAAATTAGAAGGACTAACTGATTCTAAAAAATTATCAGAAAAAAAACGTAATACTTTTTATGATATTCTTATGAAAGATGCTATAGCAATTGGAGTAGGAATCAAAAGTAATAAAATTATAGACGAAGTTAATATTTACGAGGCAACTAAACTTGCAATGAAAGATGCTATTAATAATTTATCTGTAAAGCCAGAACATGTTTTGATAGATGCTATGCCATTAGAACTAGATATTCCTACAACCAGTATTATTAAAGGTGATGCCCTAAGTGAAAGTATTGCCGCAGCCAGCGTAATTGCTAAAGTTACCAGAGATCGAATGATGTATGAACTAGACAAAGAATATCCTGAATATGGATTTGCTAAACATAAAGGCTATCCAACAAAAGAACACATAAACAATGTAAAGCAGTATGGCCTACTTGATAATTACAGGTTTACATTTAAACCAATTAGTGTTTTAATAAATGATGGTGATTTTAGTGAAAGACAAATTAGGAAAACGCATATTTAAAAACGCAACTCTTATGAGTTTATATATATTTACTTTGGAAATGATTGTTAGACTTAATACTAGTAGTCATTTTTTTAGTGTCTCACTGATTAGAATATTTATCTCATCAGTAATATTTGGTACACTTATAAGCCTTATCATAAGCAGTTTTAGTTATCGCGGTAAAAACATTGTAACTAGCATTATTGCTTTTCTTTTAATGATCTACTCATGGATAGAAATTAACTTATATTCATATATGGGTTTCTTTATGGGAGTAGGTAATGCAGAACAAGGCACTAAGATAACAGACTATGTTAAAGATTTTGTTGGAGCAGCCCCACTTAAAAGTTACTTAGTAATTATTCCCTTTATTATTTTATTAGTCCTAGTTTGGTATCTATTTAAAACTTATAGATTAAAGAAGTTAGAGAAAACTATTTATTTTATCTTTAAAAGGGAAAGTGCTTTAACCAAGACTTTAGCCCTTCTATATACAGCACTTGCTCTAGTTATAATGTCATGCCTATATTATAGTTCACTAACACTTTCATTTATGCAAAATAAGAGCCAGGCAGTTCCTAACACTGTACTTCTATTTTCAAGTGATAATTCAAATCTATCGGTAAGTCAGTTTGGTGTCTTTACTTATGGCTTTAGTGATATTATTTGTAATATATTCCACATAGAAGTAAGTGAAGACTTATCTAGTAATTCTGCATTTAGTAATCAAATAGGTAATTCAAATGTGAATGCCGACTATACAAGAACTATTGACGATACAGCCTGGAAAGCTTTAATTGAAAACGAAGTTAATAAAACATATAATAAGCTTAATAATTACTTTATAAATAGAAATATTACACCTAAAAATGAATATACTGGTATTTTTGAAGGTAAGAATCTAATTGTAATACTAATGGAATCAACTAACGAAATCTTTATTAATGAAAAAGAATATCCAACACTTTATAAACTATATACTGAAGGATTTAGCTTTAGAAATAACTATAGTCCTAGAAATAACTGTAGTACCGGTAATAACGAAATGACCAGTATGACAAGTTTATTTACAATTAATAATACATGCACAGCAAATACTTATAAAAAGAATGTTTATCCAGAAGCAATCTTTAATATATTTAATAATAAAGGTTATACTACAAGTAGTTATCATGATTACGCAGAGTATTACTATGCAAGAAGAACAATCCATCCTAACATGGGTAGTATGGCTTATAGAAACGTTACAGAACTTAAAATACCATGGAGTAGTGTTTATGAAGAGTGGCCTAGTGATACAGAACTTGTTGAAAAAGCAACACCTTACTTTATAAATGAAGAACACTTTATGGCATATCTTACAACTGTAACTCCACATCAACCTTATACAGTATCAAGTGAAATGGGAAATAAACACCTAGAAGAATTTAGTGGTTATGACTATAGTATTAATACAAAAAGATATATGTCTAAATTAAAAGAATTAGATGCTGCCTTAAAACTTCTTTTAGAAAAGTTAGAAGCAGCAGGTAAATTAGACGATACCGTTATTGCTATATTTGCAGATCACTATCCATACGGACTTACTACTAAACAAATTAATCAGGTACTTCCTTATGATGTTACGGTTAATAATGAAGTAGATAGAACACCAATGGTAATATATAATAGTGCAACTCCTGGTAAAGCAATTACTAAATATACAAGTATCATTGATTTACTTCCAACACTACTTAATATGTTTAATATGGACTATGATCCAAGATTATATTTAGGAACAGACATCTTTAGTAATAATCATGGTAGAACAGTCTTTGCTGATGGCTCATGGCAAGATGATAAAGGATACTTCAGTGCTACAAAAGGAAACTTTATTCCAAAAGATAGTGAAAATACTTACACATCTGAAGAACTACTAGCAATCAACAGTGAAATTAACACTAGACAAAAAATGAGTGCCCTAGCAATTAAAAATGATTATTTTAATTATTTATTTAAAGAAAGAAGTAAATATGTTAATATAACAAGTAAGGAGGAAACAGATGAGTAATTTAGTTATAGTAGAATCCCCAAGTAAAACAAAAACAATTGGTAAATATTTAGGCAGTAATTATAAAGTGGTTTCCAGCAAAGGACACATTAGAGATCTAGCAACTACCGGTAAATATGGTTTAGGTATAGATGTAGATAATAATTTTGAACCAAACTATACAACTATTAAAGGCAAAGCAAACGTTATTAAAGAACTTAAAAGTGATGCTAAAAAAAGTGATATGGTATACCTAGCAACCGACCCCGATAGAGAAGGAGAAGCAATAAGCTGGCATATTAAAGATGCTCTAGGAATTAAAGATGATAAATATGAAAGAGTAGTCTTCAATGAAATTACTAAAGATGCAGTAGTAAATGCCTTTAAAAGACCTAGAAAAATAGATTACAATTTAGTTAAATCTCAAGAAACTAGAAGAATGCTTGATCGAATTATTGGTTTTAGATTATCTAAACTTATGCAGTCTAAAACAGGAGGAAAAAGTGCAGGCCGTGTTCAAAGTGTAGCACTTAAACTTATTGTAGATAGAGAAAGAGAAATTGAAGCATTCATCCCAGAAGAATATTGGACCATCACTGCTGATTTTAAAGACTTCAAAGCAGACCTTGAAAAATATCATGGTAAAAAAATAGATGTTAAAAGTGAAGTCGAAGCAGATGAAATTCTAGCTAAACTATCAAAAAGTTTTAATATTGAAAGCATCGATAAAAAAGAAAAAGAAAAGAAAGGTGTAATGCCTTTTACAACAAGTACGCTTCAGCAGGCATGCGCTAATAAATATAACTTTGGTGCTAGTAAAACTATGAAAATAGCCCAAAAACTATACGAAAGTGTTGATATTGGTACAGAGACTGTCGGTTTAATTACTTACATGAGAACAGATAGTACAAGATTATCAGACGTTTTTGTTAAAGATACATACTCATACATTAGGAAAACTTTTGGTGATGACTACGTAGGCCACGTAAAGGTTAGTAAAGCAAAAGAAAACGTGCAAGATGCCCACGAAGCAATTAGACCTACATCTATTACAAGACCCCCAGACTCTATAAAAGAATACCTAACACCAGATGAGCTTAAAGTATACTCAATTATCTACTATAGAGCCTTAGCAAGTTTAATGGCAAATGCTAAAGTACTAGCAACTGTTATAAATTTAGAAAATAATGGTTACTTATTTAAAGCAACAGGTCAAGTAATAACATTTGACGGATTCTTAAAAGCATATAATAAATATATGGATAGTGAAGAAGTTATCTTGCCAGACTTTAGTGATTACAAAACAAAAGTAATCGTCTCAGAAGATATTGTAAAAGAACAGCATTTTACTAAACCAGCGCCTAGATTTACCGAAAGCACTCTTATTAAAGAACTAGAAGCTCTAGGAATTGGTAGACCATCAACATATGCCAAAATAATGGAAACAATCAAAGAAAGAAGCTATGTTAAAGTTCAAGATAAAAAATTCTATCCAACAGATATTGGTATAGAAACTACAGATAAATTACAAGAGTTCTTCTCAAATATTATAAATGTTAAATATACTGCAAACATGGAAAATGACTTAGATGAAATAGCAAATGCTAAAGAAGATAACATCAAAGTACTTAAATCATTCTATAATGAATTCGAACCTTTAGTAAAAAAAGCCTTTAATGAAATGGAGAAAAAAGAAGCCGAAGAAACTGGTGAAACCTGCCCAGAGTGTGGAGCACCACTTGTAATAAGAACTGGTAAATATGGAGAATTTACTGCATGCTCTAACTATCCAACATGTAAATACATTAAGCCAAAAGAAACAAGTACAATATGTAAATGCCCTGCATGTGATGGTAATATAGTTGAAAAACATTCTAAAAGAGGTAAAGTCTTCTATGGATGTGATAACTACCCAAAATGTAAAATGGCATATTGGGATAAACCAATTGGAAAGTCTTGCCCTGAATGTGGAGCAATGCTTACAGAAAAGAATAAAAAGATTAAATGTTCTAGTTGTTCATACACAGAAAATTAGGTTAAGTGCCTAATTTTTTTATTGAAAATCTAATTAAGTTGCCTTATAATATTATTCAGGGTAGGCACTTAATATGGATGAGTTAGAAAAAATCAAAAATAAAAGAAAAATATATACAAGTTTACTTGTAACAATATTATGTATTATTGGAGTATCTTTTGCAATATTTAATAATTTTGCAAGGCAATCAGCAAATAATAATGTTACTGCACTTAATTGTTTTTCAACAACACTTACTGATATAAATAGAGCTATTAGTTTAACTGAAGAGTTTCCAATAAACGATGAAAACGGGCTAAAGAAGACACCATATACATTTAAACTAACAAACAATTGTGATAACTATGTAAGAGTATATATAACAATAGATGCTCTTAATGAAGGCGAAACTAATTATATATTAAGTAAATATATTAAAGGTAACGTATCATCTAAAGGCACTACTAGTGGTGCATCTAAATTAGTGGGAATCCAAGAAACTAAAACACTAGATAATAATCATAAAGGTTATATTTTATTAGATGATGGTATTAAAGCAAAAGAAAGTAAAGAATATGACCTAAGATTATGGATAGATTATGATACAACTAAAGAACAAGCAGCAGGTAAATTATATAATGCTAAGGTTGTAGTAGTTACTGAGCCTGGAGAATATATACCAACATTATCAGAAGCAATTCTAGCAAATAATGAAGTTAAAACGCCACTTACTACGCCTGGAGTAGAAATAAATGCATATACAATGGATGATGTAACAACTGCTGAAACTTATAGTGTAACGGGCTACCTCCAATCATATTATGTAACATATGGAACAGGATGGGAAGCAAACGGAACTAAGTTTAATCTAACTGATGCTGCTGTAACGACTGGTACATATGCAAATTCATACTCTAGCTTGGTTGGTAAATATTTACCGTATCACTCAGTTTTAAGTTCTGGTTCAAGTACGGCAGGTGAAATGAAAGCAACAACCAACTTAAATTATGTAGCATATGTAGTAAGTGCTAACTCTAACGGTTATTCATTTAAAAGACTTTCATCAAATAAAAAAATTACTGAGGCATTGCTTGCTACTACTGAAGATGATTATGGGACGAGCTATTATTTTAGAGGAGATGTAAAAAATAATTATGTAGAATTTGCCAATAAATGTTGGCGAATAGTTAGAATAGGTGGAGATAATACAGTAAAACTAATTCTTCACAATGACAATACAAGTGGTGTTTCTAACCCATGCTCATCAACAAATAATGAAGAAAATGCTGCATTTGCTCATTTTAAAATTGATGGTTATGATGAAATTATAACTTATGGAAGTTTTAACCCAAGTACTAAGGATAATGCCTATGTAGGGTTTATGTATGGAATGGTTGGTGCCTCTTCCTATGAGGAAACGCATGCTAATATTAATAAAAGCGATGTTTTAATTACGCTAGAAAAATGGTATAATAATCACTTAAAGAGTTACGATAATTTAATAGATGATAATGTATTTTGCAATGACAAAAGCATATCTGGTGATGGATTAGGCTATGGGTCAAATAGCACATATTATGGTTCATATGAGAGAATAAAAACTAATAAGTCACCAAGTCTAAAATGTAATGGAGAGTTAAGTAAGATAACAAGTAAGATAGGGCTTATTACAATTGACGAAATAGTGTATGCAGGATATGCAAATGATCCACCCTATTATCCAAAAAGTTATTTGATGGAGAATTCTGAAGGTGCTTGCTGGTGGTCTTTATCCCCCTATTATGGAAGACATGGCAGTAATACCGCTGTTTGGGGGGTTGATGGAGGTTCAGGGCTTTTATTTAGTTATGATGTTACTAGTGGTGGCAGTATTCGTCCTTATATATCGCTTGTTTCTTCTGTTAGAGTTTCTAGCGGTTCTGGTACTAGTGAGGATCCTTATAAAGTGTCTATTTGATATAGACATTTTTTTGTTATTTTAGTACAATAGATTTATATTAGAGGTGAATAAGCTTGGGTAAGTTTGTTAATATAAAAGACAATGATTTTGAAAGTACTTTATGTGAATTTTTAGATCCTGATTTAGTATATGTTCCATATGATAAGAGTTATAAACTATGTATAAAAGATGGAGATAAAGTGTGCTTTAATGATGCTATTTTAAAAAGTGATAGTAATACTATTTATAGTCCAGTTAGTGGAGAAATTAAAGGTGCTACTAGAATGATATGTGATGGTGAATATAGGCCTTGTATTGTTATTGAAAACGATTTTGAAGAAAGAAAAAGAAATATTACATATAGTAAACGTAATTTAAGACTTTATGATAAATTAGAAGCATCTAGCCTAATTAAAAGTTATACTGATATAAGTGAATCTATCAATGGAGAAACTCTCATAATCAGTGGTTTTGATAAAGACCCATTTGAACATGTCTGTTCTAGTATTATTTGTGAGAATACGGATAATTTACTTGAGTGTATTGATGCTTTAATTAGTATTTTTGATTTTCATAAGTGTTTCTTAACTGTAAATAGTGGTGATTCAGACGTAGTAAGCTCTTTAGTTAATTACATTGGTACATATCCTAATATTGATTTAAGGCTCATGCCTTCAGAGTATCCATTAGGTTTTAAAGATATTTTAGTTAAAGAACTTGTAAGTAATAATAAGATGGATAAGGGTATTTGCTTTTTAAGCGTAAGTGAAATTATGGAAATATATCATGCTCTTAAGAAAAGAAGACCCAGTGATAAGACTTATATCTATATTAAAGTGCCTGGGACTAAAGGAAAAAGTTTTCATGTTAAAAACAGTTCTTCTTTTAAAGATATTATTAATAGATATTATGGTATGTTTGATGATAAAAAAGTTATAATTAATGGCTTAATAAGTGGATATGAAATAAAGAGCCTTGATGGTGTTGTAACACCAAAAGTAAGAAGTATCTTTTTAATAGATAAAACTATTATTAAAGAAGAAGATTGCATTAACTGTGGCTTATGTAATATGGTCTGTCCGATGGGTTGTGATCCTTTACTTAATTATAAAATGGATAAATGTATTAAATGTGGTTTATGTACATACATGTGTCCTAGTAAAAGAGAGGTAGTAAAATGAGTACTTTTGTAAGAGAAGAGACAAACATAAAAAAAATAATTAGTTATCTTTATATAAGTATTATTCCTCTTTTAATATTTGGATTTTATAAGAATGGAATTAAAGGTTATGATGGCATATTTATACTTCATCCACTAATATTAGATTTAATCGGTTTTGCCTCTGGAGCTCTTGTAAGTATCATCTTAGAAAAGAAAAAACCATTAACAAGTTTTTATCCATTTTATGGGCTTCTTAGTGCCTCACTAGTATTTCCAAATACAAGTATAATTGTTTTCGGCCTTATATGTTTTATATCATTATTCATTTATAAGAAGATTAATAAGAATAATGTAAATATAGTATGTGTCATAGCTTTAATTGTTATTTTAATAAGCAATTTTTATGAAACCAGTTATTTAAATTTAGTTATAAATAGCAATACCAATTTAGATGGACTAGATTACTTACTTGGAAAGGGTAGTGCTGGGCTTAATGCATCATGTACACTTCTATCTCTTGCAAGTTATCTTTATTTATCTACTAAAGACTTTTATAAAAGAGAAATACCTTTATATAGTTTTCTTACTTACAGCATCTTAATGGTTATTTATTTAAGTTTCATTGGTGATATTAATAGCTTGTTTGTTAGATTACTTTCTAATGGAACTATCTTTAGTTTAGTGTTTGTAAGCACAATGGGAAGTACTAGTTCATATACTAAAAGAGGAAGAATATGTTATGCATTAATTTTAGGAATCTTAATGTTTATTTTATCATTTAGCTTCCCATCACTTGCAGTAATTAGTGCAATATTCTTAGTAAGTATCATGCATAAATATATTGATAAACTATTAAAATAAAGTAAAATTCTACCTAAATGGTAGTTTTTTTATGAAAAAATGCGAAAATTTGCAATTTTTGACAAAAAAATAAAGGAAATAGGCATGTTATGGGTAATAAATAATATATAGAGGGTTTATTTAAGGTGATATATGTGGCAAGGATTGCAGAAGAAGATATAAATAATATTAGAAGTAATGCTGATATTGTCTCTATAATTGGTTCTTATATTAAATTAGAGGCTAAAGGTAAAAATTATTTTGGGATATGTCCATTTCATAACGATCATAACCCTAGTATGAGTGTATCACCAGATAAACAAATATATACATGCTTTGTATGTGGAGCAAGTGGAAATGTCTTTAGTTTCGTTCAAAATTATGAAAACGTTTCCTTTATTGAAGCAGTTAAAATAATTGCTGATAAAATTGGCTATAATATTAATATAAATATAAATGAAAATAGAGCAAATCAAAAGTACTATGACATGGTAAG
>ULTX01013092.1_pt1 | contig 10828 bp, 10 predicted proteins | sample 1958041 | NCBI WGS metagenome assembly ULTX01 (sample SAMEA4835747, study PRJEB28245) | human gut metagenome | biome: gut microbiome; material: fecal sample | place: Denmark | collected 2008
TCCGGAAATATCATGAGCATGACCTCCGAAGAGATACTGGAGCTGCTGAAATGAGCCTTGTAAAATGAAAAGTCCCCACAGAGCTGCGGCTTTGCGGGGACTTCCCCTTCGAAAATGCTCCTGTCCAGCAGCGGCCGGAGATCAAGTTCTTGACCGCTCTTTCCACCCGGGAGCGCACCTCGGATTCCGGCATTCCCATGTTTTCGCATGAGAATGCGAGCTCGCTGGTGGCGTCCACATTGAAAAACTGCGAACGCGGATTCTGGAACACTGAACCAACCAGTTTCGCGGTATCATAATAATTGAGCCTCCGCGATATCCAGACCGTTCACGGTGACCTTTCCGGAAATCTCCCCGTCATAGAAATGCGGGATAAGCCCGTTGACGAGCCGCGTCAGCGTGGATTTTCCGCAGCCGGAGCCGCCGCAGACCAGCAGCACCCTGCCGTCCGGAACGGTGAGCGTGATGTTGTGCAGACCGGCTTCGTCACGTCCGCCGCTGTACCTGAAATTCACATTCTGTATTTCGATCATGTTATTTTCCTGTCAGATGAATTTGCTGATTATCATTGCCGCGAACGCCGCCGCGCACAGCAGGAGCGCGATAATATCCCATGCGCCGAAGCGTATTCCGCGCATTTGCATGGCGTCGGCGATGCTGCCGTATCCCTCGCCGACCGTGGGGAAAAACCGGAACATCACCGACATTGGGATCGTTATCTTCTGCGGAATGTGCATACGCTCCATGGAAGCCATGAACTCGCTGACAGTGGTCGTTCCGACCATATAGGAAGCCATCGCGATACCCGGCATGAACCGCGCCGCGATACCCAGCGCAACAAACAGGAAATTCACCGCGCCGTAAGCTATCGACATAAGCAGTGTCTGCGAGATGTAAGCCACAGTATAAACTCCGGCGTAGATGAACGCCGTCCGGAATTTCCGTTCCGACAGCAGGAGAATAAACGGGACTGCGGTCAGCGCCCAGCGCAGGGACGCAATGAGTATCCCGCCGCTCTATAGTTGCCAATCATGCCAAGGGAATAAACGCCGTAGCCCATAACGCCCTTAACGGCGCTTTTGTACTCTCCGGAACGCATTATTAGGTCAGCAATCAGTGCAAAAACCGGCATTGTGAGGTTCACCCACACGCCCATGCCGAGCAGACCGGTGATAATTCCGACGATAAGTCCCATGATAGCCCTTGACTTGATTTACATTTTGTGATATAATTGATTTGTGTTATTATGTCGAATTTTGCGAGGTTGTAGAATGAAAAGAATAAAGCTTACTGCGCTGCCGTGTATATGCGCCGATGTTTTTGACGGAACAGACATAATCAGACCAGGAGGAGAAGCGCTGAATTTTGCTGCCCATGCCTCTCGCTTTGATGAGATAGACGTTACGCTGCTTGGAATTGTCGGAAAAGATAAATATGCGGAAGCGATAATGGATTCAATATCAGGGCTTGATATTGATAAAAGCCATATACGCACTGATGGAAGGTATCAGACTGCCAATAATATGACATACCTTACAGCAGACGGCGACAGGTATTATAAAGATGATTCATGGAACGGAAAAATACTTGATGACATCATTCTGAACGATGACGAAATCAGAATATTATCCGAATCCGATGTGGTCTTTGTTCACATCTGGGCTTCGTGTTTTTCGCAGGTGGTTGAACTGAAGAAAACGTCCGGATTTAAGCTTGCGGTGGATTTTGACGTCTACAGGGATTTTGCTGATATGGAACGTCTTGCACCGTACATTGATTTCTTTATGATAAGCGGCTCGGAGGAACTACTGCCGAAGTTCAGGGAATTATCGTGTAAGTATGATTGCCTGTTCAATATATCCCTTGCAGAACGGGGAAGCGTCACATACTTTAAATGGCAGGAATTCAGAGTGCAGGCTGTAAAGGTCGATGCCGTAATTGACACGACCGGGTGCGGCGACAGCTACCACGCCGGATTTGTATGCTCATATATGCTTGAAAATGATATTGAAAAGGCTATGATGGTTGGTTCTGAGATAGCAGCAGAAACCCTGAAACATTACGGCGGCTTCTGATTATACCCCGATATAATAAACAGCACCGGAAGTGATTTTCGTTCACTTCCGGCGCTGTTATTATTGAAAGGGAACCTTTAAAAACCGGTTTTGCTCACATGAGTTTTTTGGAGGAGACCATAGGCTGAAACTTTATTTGTTGGAGTATACAACGCGCATAACGGTGTTATGCTGTTCCTTTGTATAATATGCTGAAATCAGTGCAGGGCTATTGACAAAAGCGCATATTTGTGCTAAGATAACAATGTTATGTGAGACAGGGAGGAAGGTGACAAAATGGGCGACGAACTTGAAACTAGAGAAAAGCTGCTGAAAAGTGCGCTGGCTGAATTCTCTGAAAAGGGATATATGAAAGCTTCGCTGCGAAAAATATGCGCCGACGCAGGCGTTACGACCGGGGCGCTGTATTTCTTTTTCAGGAATAAAAACGACCTTTTTGCCGCCATTGTCGATCCGCCGCTTAAAGAGATTTGCCGGCTGCTGAACGAGCATTATATGAATGACGCCGAGGAAATGTCAAGCGACGATCCGGCGGTTCTGACAGCGGAATACCACATTGAAACACACGGCGGACTTGACGCTCTTGTCGAGTATATGTATCAGTATTATGACGTGTTTATACTCCTGCTGACAAAGGCGCAGGGTTCAGAGTACGAAAATGCGGTCGATATGGTGGTCGATATGACTGAGCGGGGCTTTCGTGCTTCGGCTGACAGGGCAGCGCAGAAAATGCCGGGATATCACGTTGACGAATATATGCTCCATTGGATAACCCACATCAGCGTTGACGCATACACGCACCTTCTGACGCATGAAAGAGATGTGGAAAAGGCAAAGCTCCACATGAGGAGGATAATGGAGTTCCTGATAAATATCTGGTTCACTATGATAGTTCAGGACTGAAATTTTAGCCGCCGGTCGGCGGCTAAAATAATAGGTTCGACATAACAGTGTTATCCTGGGTTAACTTCAGAGATTGCCATTTGGTAAAACGAAACGTCCGAAAGAGCGTTTCTGCATTTATAAGCCGCTTTCGGGCGGCAAATAATACGCATATTGCATAACAGTGTTATGTGGTTAACTTTTAAGAATTCGGAGGAAAGAAAATGTATCTGGAGATCAAAGACGTAAAGAAAAGCTACGGAACCGACGCAAGCTATATTCAGGTCCTGAAGGGCGTGAGCACAGGCGTTGAAAAGGGGCAGATGTGCGTTATACAGGGCACGAGCGGCTCCGGGAAATCCACGCTTCTCAACTGTATAGGCGGTCTTGATACGATGGACAGCGGTTCAGTAAAGGTCGATGGAAAGGAAATTTTCGGCCTGAAGCCCGACAAGCTGGCAGACTACCGAAAGGAAAATCTCGGGTTCATTTTCCAGTTCTATAACCTTGTTCCGAACCTCACTGTCGAGGAAAACATTCAGGTCTGCGAATACCTTTCCGAATCTCCGCTGGACATGGAAGAGCTTCTCACAACGCTGGGACTTTCCGAGCACAGGTACAAGTTCCCGTCGCAGCTTTCTGGCGGTCAGCAGCAGAGATGCGCAATAGCAAGGGCGCTTATAAAGAATCCGAAGCTGCTTCTGTGCGATGAGCCAACCGGAGCGCTCGACTCGAAAACTTCCAGGGATATTCTTGTCCTTCTTGAAAAGGTCAACCAGAAATATGGCACGACAATGCTTATTGTAACTCACAACAATGCGATCAAGAATATGGTGCATAAAGTTATAATCGTCAAGGACGGACTCATCAGAAAGGATTATCTTAACGAAACCCGCATACCTGCCGCTGAGCTGGAGGATCTGTAATGAACAAGGTACTTAGGAAAAGGCTCCTGCGCGAGCTTAAATCGAATTTTGCGCGATATGCCGCACTGGTGCTGCTTATCGTGTTTGGAATGTATGTTATTGTTGCGGTGGTTTCCAGCGCGGATACCATCATAGTAAGGTCGGACGAACACGGCGAAATGAACATGGCGGAGGACGGTCAGTTCGGAGTTTTTATCCCCCTCACAGACGGGCAGGAAAAGCAGATAACCGATATGGGCGTCACGCTTGAAAGGCATTTCAGCATTGACGTCTTTGCCGGGGACGGCTCAAAGCTCCGCGTTTTTAAGAACAGGAGCGATATCGACCTTGTGGAGCTTGACAGCGGCAGATATGCCGAAAAGATGAACGAAGCGGTCGCTGAAAAACGCTACTGCGAGGAACATTCCCTGGCGGTCGGCGACAGGCTTACAGCCGGCGGTATCGAATTTGAGATCGTTGGCATAGGCACAACTCCCGACTATGACGCCCCGTTTGACAAGTTCTCAGATACGGCGGTTTCAAGCGTCGGATTCGGACTTCTGTTTGTTTCCGACGAACAGTACGACTATATCAGAAACGATACCTCGCAGCAGGCTGAGGACCTTTGCTATGCCTATCTCCTGAACGGCAAAGCGACTGACGAGGAACTCAAGGAAACTATAAAGGATTTTGAGTTCAACTACAAGGACGTTACCGATAAATATTATCTTGAAACAGTCGGGGAAGCCCTGCAGCAGCGCGACGATCTCCGTAACGGCATAAATGAGCTTTATGACGGTTCGCAGGAGCTTAAGGACGGCATGAAGGACCTTTCGGACGGAGCAGACGAGCTTCACAGCGGGCTTGGCGAGCTTTACGACGGTTCGGTGAAGCTTACAGACGGAATAGACGAACTTTCCGGCGGTGCGGACGAATTATCGGACGGAATGAAAACGCTTGACGATTCCGGGGAGATGATATCGGGCGGCTCTTCCGAAATATTCAGCGCGCTTCTTGCCCAGGCGTCGCAGAGCCTTGCTGCAATGGGACAGAGTATCGAGCTCACTGCCGATAATTACGGTGAAACTCTGGATATGCTGATCGGTATGACGCAGAGCGCAGAGCTTGCACAGCTTAAGGCTTCGCTTGACAGCGTGAAAGCCTATGCGGACGGCACAAAGACTTACGCGGACGGCGTTCGCACAGCGGCTGACGGTGCAAACTTCCTGTCTGCCGGAGCAAAGGAGGCGCTGGACGGCTCTGAGAAGCTTTCCGGCGGCGTGAAGGACGCGCTTGACGGTTCGAAGGAACTGGCGGACGGCGCAAAGGACGCCTACGATGGCGCTTCTGAGCTTGCGGACGGAATTTCTGAGCTTAAAACGGAAACCGACAAGCTGCTGGACGAGGTTTTCGATGTTGACCTCGACAACCTTACGATGTTTGTAAAGAGGGCGGAGAATGTACGTATCGCCGGCGCAAAGGGCGATGTGATAATGAACAGGCTTGCGGGACTTGGCGTGGGCGTTATACTTATGATGCTCCTGGCTTATGTTATCTCGGTTTTCGTGATTCATCAGATACAGCGCGAAAGCAGCGTTATCGGCGCCCTTTACGCGCTTGGTGCAAAGAAAAAGGATCTTATCGCGCATTACATAACCCTGCCGACCATCGTTGCATTCATAGGCGGAATAATCGGTATGCTTATCGGCTTTTCACCGGTGGGTCTGAATTATCAGATGCTTGATACATATGCGTATTTCTCGCTCCCTGAATTTGCGCCGGTTTATCCTGTGTACCTCATAATATACAGTGTTGTAATGCCGCCTGTTATCTCAATGATAGTGAACACGCTCGTCATCAATAAGCGCCTTTCGCAGACTGCGCTTTCGCTTATCCGCAACGAACAGAAAACAGCGCGTTACAGCAGCGTCAGAATCAGGAGCAGGAACTTTATCCGCAGATTCCAGATAAGGCAGATGCTGCGCGAGATGCGTACGGGGATAACCGTCCTTCTGAGTATGCTGTTTTCGCTGCTTGTTCTCATGCTCGGCGTTGACTGCTATTACCTCTGCGAAAACGTAAGGATAGATATAATCCGCGACACAAAATATGAATACATGTATACGCTGAAATACCCTGAATCCACAGTCCCCGAGGGCGGAGAAGCCTGCTTTGCAAAAACGCTTTCAAAGGAACAGCTGGGATATAATCTGGACGTAACCGTAATGGGTATCGACAGCGATAACAAATATTACAATGCAGAAACACACAAGGGCAAGAGCCTTATCACAGCGAGCAAATCAGTGGTTGAACGCTACGGAGTAACTACCGGAGATAAATTCATACTCACCGACAGCGCGAATTCCATGGACTATGCTTTCACTGTTGCCGATACATGCGACGAAAGCGCAGGGCTTATGGTATTTATGGATATCGACAGCATGCGGGAACTTTTTGGCGAGGGCGATGATTATTACAACTGCGTTCTTTCCGATGAGCCGCTTGATATAGACGAGGGCAGACTTTACGGTACGACCACAAAGACTGATATCGAACGTTCCGCGGCTGTTTTCACGGAACTTATGATGTCGATGATCGTTATGCTGATCGTGATAGCGATAATAATTTTCTTTGCGGTAATGTTCCTTATGCTTAACGTAATGGTAGAGCGCGCCTCGTTCGGAATTTCACTCGTCAAGGTGTTCGGCTACAAGACAAGGGACGTAAAGAGGCTTTATCTCAACGGAAATGCGCTGCTTATAGCAACAGGCGCGCTCATAGAAATTCCGCTTTCAAAGCTTATCATAGATAAGGTATTTCCGCTGTTTATCCCGAATGTCACAAGCGGAATAAACCTTGTATTCCCGCTGTATATTTATCCGATAATCTTTGCCGGAACAATGGCCGTTTACTATGTTATAACCGCTATTCTTGTCAGAAAGCTCGGTAAGATCACGCCTGCCGAGGTTCTGAAAAACAGGGAATAAATCACACGTCAGGGACTGCCGGAACGATCCGGCGTCACAAAAGAAAACGAATGTGGGTGGAAACTATTGGTTTCCGCCCACATGGTTTATACTGCTTAAAATTTACTGAACCTCTGCATTGACATGTATCTATTGCTTCCCCATTCTCATAATTCATCAGCGTATGCCGGCAAATTCCGACCGCCTCCGCGGCCTGCCTGATAGTCAGCCTGGCACGAAGTCTGAGTACCTTCAACCGCTCACCGTCAGTAAGAGTTGCGACATCACAAGCGCACAGCAGGGAATCTTTCGGCTTCTTAGCCCCGACTACTCTTACAGAGCCGCACCAGAACGCGGAATACAGCTCTGTGGAAATATAAGGCAATGTTTCCGCTGCCGACATATAGATGATGCTGTTCACAATCTGCGAAGCTGCTTATGGAGGCTATTGAAATCTGCGAAAAGAACGAGCCTGTCGTTCCGTACATCCGTAAGAAAGTGGGGCTGTTCTGATGTCTGCTTGATGTGTGCGCCGAATGGGCAAGTTTGATTTGTGCAGAGCGGTCATCAATGAAATACACACTATGAATGATAAATACTGCTCCCTCGGAATACACAAGGAAATATCGAAAGGTTTACGAGAATACAGGCTTATCGAAATAAACAGGCATCTGCTATAACGGCGTGTGCTTTTTGCAGTTACAAATCCAAAATAGATAAGTGCTGTGATATAATACAGACAAACCCAAACACAACAAGGAGGACTTTATTATTAAAATGATATTGTCAATATAGCTTTACACATTTCACTTAAAAATTTTGAGCAGCAGTGCAATGGATATTTATTCCATTGCGGCCGCCGGTTTGCCTGTCTTATCCGAGTAATATCTGCGGCGCTTCTCTGCCGGAGGCATTCCGCCAATGGATGAGCATATCCGCCTGTTATTCCAATAACTCATGTAGTAGCGCCAGATCATTGTTTTCAGCTACTCTGTCGTGTAATCCGTGCTTCTTCTGCCACGGCTGTAAAACAGCTAGTTCTTCATTCGCGCCCACATGCTTTCGCAGCGGGCGTTGTCATGACATCTGCCTCCGGCGCTGTTCATACTCTGCTTTACTCCATACTCGTTCAGCATGGCTCTGTATGAAGCGCTTGTGTACTGGCTTCCGCGGTCGGAGTGGAGTACCGCACCGCAAAATTCGGGATATGCTGCCGCTGTATTTTCGACAGTTGAAGTGCACAGTTCGGCTCTCATATTATCGTCTATTGACAGCCCGATTGCAGTCAGGTCGTAACAATCAAATATCGCCGACACATATAGCTTGCCATTTTTAGCTTTGACTTCTGTGATATCAGTTACGCATTTGCTGAAAGGCTTGTCGGCTTTAAAATCGCGTTTCAGCAGGTCGTCTGACTTTCGTGCTTCCAGGGTTTACTACGATTTTTCAGGTATTCGTGAAATCCCTGACGTGTCACTTTCAGCGCTTTGCAGCAGAATGAAATTCTGCCTTTTGCGCCTCCATCGCAGGTTTTGAGCGCAATGAACTTCATTCGCTCCTGCTTGTTTACTTCCGACGGCTCGCGGCGAAAAAAGCTGCCGCCTCATTCAAGAAATCCCTTTCCTCCTGAAGCCGCTTGTTTTCCTTGTTCAGCCGCTTTACCTCGCTTCGCAGCTGCCGGATCTCCTCAGCCAGGTAGTGTAGTCTCGAATTTTTGTTTTTTCGAGTGTCAACTCTAAGGGGATTATATCATTTTTGAGATGGCAGTCTTATTTTTTTACAGCGCCTCGGTCTGTCGTTTATTGATCATCACAATATTCTTGCCGTCACCGCAGTATCTTTTTTCTGTATTCTGCCGGAGAAAATCCGGTCACCTGCCTGAACTGCCGTGAGAAGAATTTTTCATCATCGTAACCGCAGCTTACTGCTGTCGCATAAATGCTCATGGCGGTAGAATATAGTAAGTAGCAGGCTTTCATTACCCTTGAATTTATGCAGTCGCGGTTGTAACTTACATCAAAGCACTGTCGGTAAATCAAGCGGAAATACCCCTCGCTGACGCACATTTTTCTGCTGACTTCCGAAAGCTTAGGCATTTTATTAGGCACTGAAATTATCCTGTTCCTTATGTCAGCAAGCTCGTTATAATGCGGAAGTCTTCTTCGTTCGCTTATCAGACCGACATCGTGCTCTGCATTCAGCGATACGGCTGAGAGCAGTTCTCCGACCAGCGTGTTATCGGAACTGTGGTATGTGATAATAACCTGCCGTTCATCGTGCCGTGAATAAACCTCGTTGTGGAGCGATATTTTCAGTTTCTCAGGAAACATTCCGTTTTCCCTTTTGAACAGGATAAGAAATGTGTTGTCATCGGTCCGGCAGCATATTTCATGCTGAGCGCATACACGTTTTATTGTTGACGCTGTTTCTGCGATTATATCGCTGCGGTAGTTTTCCCCAAACAGATATTCTCCGCCGTCCGGGAAACTAAGCTTTACCGCCTGAATGCAGAAGTTATGCCCGACTTCCTCCACAATGCTTTCAAATTCACGAAGATTGTAGAACCCCGTCAGCGAATCATACAGTGCGGATTGCCGCTGGCATTGCGTGAGATAGTGGATATCATTCTTCATTCGCAGAAATTCCAGCGTATCCGCAACAGTCTTGTTCCAGTCGCGGAAGCTGAAATCATAGCTCGCCGGGCGGTTGTATTCCAGCACCGTATACCCGTAAAGCCTTGTCTGAAAGCACACGGGATTCACATAGAAAATCACAGGGGAATCGTGCTCCGTAATGAACGGCACGGGAGTTTCGCCACTGCTGAACTTTATCGGAGGTTCTGAATACCCGTTACCTATCGCACAGCACAGGAACTCACCACCGTTGGAACGTTCACTGTTCCATGCGCTGTCAAGGCACAGAAACAGCCTGTCAGCGCCGTGCAGCAGGTAGAAAAACTCGCTTACCGCTCCGGTGTATTCCTCAAGAGTACGCGATGTGGTGAGCCTGCCGGAAAACTGTGCCACGGTGCTCATAACGGTGTGATACTGGTCTATCTTTTCCACGATAAGCTCATCTAAAAGCTGCGAACGGCAGATGCCGCAGGAGCAGGTATTTCCGCTTACGAACCTGTCGGAATTGTCTTGAATAGGACTGCCGCCGAGAATAGCGTCCACAGCGTCCCGTCCCATTTTACGGCGGTTTCTGCGGTAAGTCGTCAGCAGCGGATAGTGATATATCCTTCCTACGGTATGGTCGCCGCCGGTCTGGTCGTAGCCCGTTACTGTCAGCTCACCGGGAATATCAACTCCTGCCTCCGAAAGAACATCACACAGCCCGAACGCCATGGAATCGTTGGTGCATATCACCGCCTGAGGTCGCGGAATTTCACCGCTGAGATACCGCCGGGCAAGTTCCTCGCCGGAATCGTTCCAGAAGTTCCCGTAATACACTCTGATATTATCAAAGCTTATTCCGTGCTTTCCGAATGCGCGCTTGCAGCCGTTCAGACGCTTTTGCGAAGTGGCGTTGTCCCTGCTTCCCGTCAGTATGTCGATGTCCGTGAAACCGTGAACCGTTATCAGATGTTCCGTCATTTTCTCCAGGTCGGTTTCATCGTCGGAATAAACGCTCTTAAATCCATCTATCTCCCCGTCAATAACAATGGCGGGGATTTTTGCAGCTCTTATTTTATCGATTGTATCGTTGATTATTGTTATATCCCGGAATGCCTCGGCTGTGACAATAACGCCGTCAAATAAATCCGGCTCAAACAGGGAGTAAATTATGTTCTCATAATTCAGCAGATCATCGTCCTGCCAGTGGTTGTATATGTTTGAGTAGACCGCAACATCGGTGTCTTTCCGGAATGCGGCTTCGAATATTCCGTATAGTATATCGCGCTGTTCGGACGCGTCGGCTCTTGCGGTAATGACCGCTATTCTTCTGCGCATAATATCACCCCGTTTACAGTATAGCTTAATTCCGCACTAAAGTCAAG
>ULTX01057410.1_pt1 | contig 10819 bp, 5 predicted proteins | sample 1958041 | NCBI WGS metagenome assembly ULTX01 (sample SAMEA4835747, study PRJEB28245) | human gut metagenome | biome: gut microbiome; material: fecal sample | place: Denmark | collected 2008
TTTTATTATGACTTGATGTTGTATTATTAATCGAAGAAACCAAGACCTCTTAATGCGTTGATGAATCGTTTCATATAGTCAAGCGAGGTAACGGGCCACACAAATCCCATTCTGTAAAGAACCTGCATTGTATATGTGTTGCTCTTGCCGACTGTAAATGTCTTTTGACCGTGAGCCATGTTCTGATATGCAATCATACTCGAAAGAATCTTTGCTTTTTCGGGATCCTGCTCGGCTCTGTCAAGTGCAATCATATATTCCTCATACTCTGCACCCTGTGAATGAAGTCCGATTTTGTTCATCTCGGTGTAGAGGTCACCCATAATGAGAGTATGGTTGTTGAACGGGTGGAACACGGTGCAATCCTTCGGAGCCTGTGCAAGCAGAAGAATTGCCTTTGCCACAAAATCAATCGGAGAAAGCTCAAACGGCATTTCCATTGCTTCGTACGGATATTTGCCGATAAGAAGCGTAGATTTGAGTCTGCCCATAAATGTGTTGGTGGTAAAATTAATCTGATATTCACCGTCGCTGTTTCTTGCGGCAAGTGTGCCTACACGCATAATCTTTGCGTTAAAGCCCTTTGAAACCTCTTCAAGAATCGCCCTTTCCGCAAGGAACTTTGACAGGGTGTACTTTGAACCCTCATGCTGACCAAAGTAAAGTTGATTTTCTTTGAGCTTGTCAACAGAACCTTGTTCGCCCACAAACATACCGCCTACGCTCATTGTTGACACATGAACAAGTCTTGCATTAGCCTTTTTGCAGAAGTCAAGCACATTGAGAGTACCGTAAAGGTTTACATCTTCAATGTCTGTACCCTTTGAGAAGTGCTTAACATTTGCGGCACAGTTGATGACTGTGTTAATGTCCTTGTCAATAAATTTATCGAATGATTCACGGTTTGTAACATCACCGCTGATAACGGTAACTCTGTCGGGATATCTTTCTTTCAGACTTTCTTCAAAGTAGTAATAGTAGATTGAGTTCATTCTGTTTTCGGCAGGATTATTGTTCTTGTCACGAATCATGCAGTAAACCTTGCCGTTATACTTGTGAAGAAGTTCGTAGAGAATGTGTACTCCGAGGAAGCCGGCAGAGCCTGTCAGAAGAACATTGCCGAGTTTTTGAAGCTCACCGTTTTTGAATGTGTCAATATTATTCTTTTCAAGAACTTTATTGATATTTGTATAATCGTAGTCCGAAAGATTTTCAAGGTCATCTTCGGCTGAATCATCCTTGCTCACAAATTTTGCAAGAGTCTGCGGAGTAGGATTTGTAAATATGTCACTGTATGCAACCTCAATGTTTTTCTTTGATGCGGAGATTACAATTCTTGTTGCTGTAAGCGATGTTCCGCCGAGGTCAAAGAAGTTATCGTCTGCAAAAACATTGTCAAGTTCAAGAATTTCTGCAAAGATGTCGCAGAATGTTTTTTCAAGTTCATTCTTCGGTAACCGACCTCTTTCGGATTTGTTGCTCTTAGGTTCGGGAAGAACCTTTGTGTTGACCTTGCCGTTTGGTGTGAGAGGCATTTCGTCAAGCTGAACATACGCACTCGGAACCATATAATCCGTGAGAGATTTTGCAAGCTCTGACTTAATTTCATTTGGCTCAATCTGTCTGTCGGCTGTATAGTAAACGCAGATTGCGTCAGCCTTGCCGACCTTTCTGATGAGAGCAATTCCGCTCTTGATTCCGTCAACTGCGGTCAGACACTTTTCAATTTCACCGAGTTCAATTCTCAATCCTCTCAGCTTAACCTGATTGTCTGTTCTGCCGAGAATAATAACATCGCCGTCTGTTGTCCATTTTGCATAGTCGCCCGAGCGGTAGGTGCGTTCACCGTTAAATTCGATGAATGCCTTTGCAGTTTGTTCGGGAAGTTTATTATAGCCGAGTGCCACGCCGCATCCCTGAATGAGAAGCTCGCCCACAACTCCGATTGGAAGGAGATTGTTGTCTGAGTCAACGATATATTCCGTGTAGTTGCGTAACGGCCTGCCGATTGAAATTTCGTCTGCATTCGTAAGATTTTTTGCGTTTGAAGAAACCGTGATTTCAGTCGGACCGTAGGTGTTGATTATTGTTGCGTTCGTTTTTTCACGCAGTATCCTTAATAGCTTGTCGGGATATTTTTCACCGCCCGATAGTATAACCTTGCAGTTTGCCATTGCTTCTGCAAACTCGTCAAGCTCCATATACTGCAAAAGTCTTGACGGTGTAGAGTTGAACGCATCAACATTGTTTTCTTTAAAGAATTCCGCAAGTAACATCGGGTTTACCGTCTGTTTATTACTTGCAAAAACGAGAGTAAGACCGTTGCAGAGCGACAGCATGGTTTCCTTTAGCGACATATCAAAGCTGATTGTAGTTACAGAGCCGTATGCGTGACAGTTGTCAACAACCTCTTTAACCTGAATGTTAGAGTCGCTGTATTCAAGGTAGTTTGCAATGCCAATGTGGCGGAGCATAACGCCCTTTGGCTTTCCTGTTGAACCCGAGGTGTAGATGAGGTACGCAAGGTCGTCAGGCTGTACATCAACATTCGGGTTTTCTTCATTATTGCCCGAAAGAAGTTTTGAAATATCAACCGTGCGGTCATATACGCCAAGCAGTTCGCCGTCCGTAATTACAAAGTCTGCGTCGCTGTCCTCAATAATACTGTCGATTCGCTCCTTCGGATAGTCGGGACATGACGGAATAAACGCACCGCCTGCCTTGAGAATACCGAAAAGTGATATGAAGAATTTTGAGGTTCTTTCAAGCAGAATAAGAACCTTTCCGCCCTTTTCAAGATCTTTTTCAATGAGTGAGTTTGCCGTGATATTTGCAAGACGGTCAAGCTCTTTATAGGTCAGTTTGCCGTCACAAGCCGAAAGTGCAATTCTGTCGGGAGTTTTTGCAACCTGTTCTTCAAACATTTTGTGAAGAAGTTTTGTCTTAACGGGAGCAATTTTTGTTGACTTAAAGCTTTCAAGCTGAGCAATTGCGGCGTTGTCAAGGAGTGAAACCTTTCTGATTTTGCCGTTTGGATTTTCTATAATATGTTCAACAGCGCATAGAACGGATTTTGCAAGCGTTCTCATAAGTTCACCGCTGTAAAGTGCGTCATTGTACTGAACCACAACGCTTGGCTTGCCCTTGTAATCCTCAATGTGAATGGCTGTTTTAAATTTTGCAGTATTCATTTCAAGGTAATCACGGACAACGGCTTTGCCATCAATTTCAAGGTTATCAACAACACCAAGCTGATATTCGTACATAATGTTCGGTGCATAGCCGTATTTTGCACAAAGCTGTGCGTAGGGATAAATTTCGTTTTCAATTGAATCTGTGAAAACAGCCTTGCTTTTTTCAACAAATTCAAGTGAGGTGATATCCTCAATTTCAATGCCGAGCGCAAGAGTTTTCACAAACATACCAAAGCAGTTTGTAAGTCGCATATCGCTTCTGCCGTTGCTGATTGTGCTGATGTAAACATTTCTGCTGTTTACAAATCTTGAAACAGCGTAGAATGTGCCGGCAAGGAAAAGGTGGGCGGGAGTGATTCCGTGCTGTGAACAGAAGTTTTCAACCCTTGCCATATCAACGGGGACTGCCTGAGATGCAAGAGCACCGTCCTCTGCATGACCTCTGAGGTCAGCCGTGATTTCGCTTGCAGATTCAAAATTTTTCATCATATTGTCGAAGAACTTTTCAGCATTTCTAAATTCATCACTGCTTTCAGCCTTAATTTCATTCTCTGCATAATCAAAGTAGGTGTAGCTTTCAGGCTCAATATTACCTCCCTCATACAGCGTTTTAAGCTGTTCAAAGAAGAGTGCAACGGACGCACCGTCAAAGATAAGGTGGTGGAAATCCGAAAGCAGATATACCGCCTTTTCGGTTTCTGCAACCGAGATTCTGAACAGCGGTGCTTTCATAAGATTGTGCGGCTTTACAAAATCCTTTTTGTAGGCTTCAAGCTGTTCTTCCGTAAGCTTTTCAACGGGAACATTCGGCTTTGCAGAGTCAACATATGCCTGCTCAATATCATCGTTTTCAAGTGAAAGGTGAGTCATAATATATGGGTGAGCCTTGATTACCTTTACAACGCAGTCGGCAAGCTTTTGTGCATCGACTGATTTTGAAAATGTGAGAATTGACGGAATATTGTAAAGTGTGCTGTACGGATTTTTCATACAGTCAATATACACGCCGAGCTGAGTTTTTGAAAGGGGATAGAGAGCCTTGTGTTCTTTCTTTTCTTCTTTTTTGACAGTTTGCGGATTTGCCATACCGCTGAACATAAACTCCTGAAGTTCGTCCTCAATCGAAAGAACCGAACAGCCCTTCATCATCTTTTTAACCTGTGCCTCAAAGCCGAATGCCTTGTTGAGCTCAACAGCAAGCTTGATAACCGAAAGCGAGGTCATACCTGCGTTGATGAGATTATCGGAAATATCAAAATCGCTGTGTCCGATAATCTTTTCGATAATTGCGGAAATTTTCTTTTCAAGGAATGTTAGTTCCCTCGGAGCGGAATTTTTCTTTTTTGAAGATTCTGCCTTGATTTCGGGAAGCTTGCGCTTGTCAACCTTGCCGTTTACATTGAGAGGAATTTTGTCAATCTGCATCGTAGCGGCGGGTACCATATACGGCGGCTTGTGTTCAAGAATAAATTCGTTGAGCTTTTGAATGTCAATTTTTCTGTCGGCAACAATGTATGCGTTAATGCATTGTCCGCCGCCCTCAAGCTTTCTTGCGATTACAGCTGTGTTTGTAATGCCGTCATATTTGCGGATAATCTTGTCAACCTCGGAAAGCTCAATGCGGAATCCTCTGATTTTAACCTGACCGTCATTTCGTCCGATAAAATCAACCTTGCCCTCATCTGTAAGGCGAACAATGTCGCCTGTGTGATAAAGCCTTTCGTAACCGTTTTCATTGCAATACGGGTTCTTTTCGTATGCTTTTGCAGTCTGTTCGGGACGGTTAAGATAACCTCTTGAAACCTGCTGACCTGATACACAGAGCTCGCCCAAAGCCCCTGTCGGAAGCCGTCTGCCGTATTTGTCTGTTACATAAAGCTTGATATTGTCAAGCGCCTTGCCGACAGGAATTCTGTGATAGAGCTTGTCAACGGGTTGTGCTGTGATGTAAACCGTACATTCTGTCGGACCGTAACCGTTTATGAGTTCAAAATTCTTTGGCGGTGCAAGTGGAACAAGCCGTTCACCGCCCGTAAGAAGATATTTGAGCGAGTGGTTGTCAATTTCGGTTGCAAACTGTCTTGCAACCTGTGTTGTCATAAATGCGTGGGTGATTCCGTTATCTTCAAAATATCTGTTCAGCCTTACAAGGTCAAGTCTGATGTCCTCCTCAATAATGTGAAGCTCGGCACCGCCGATAAGCGCAGGATACATTTCACTGAGGCAGGCGTCAAAACCGTAGCTTGCATATGCCGAAACAACGCTGTGTTCGTCAATGTCAGAGTTTCTGATATGAAAATCGCAGAATGAACGAACATTTTTGTGTTCAAGCATAGCACCCTTTGGAGTGCCTGTTGAACCCGATGTATAGATAAGTATAAACAAATCATCGGGTGAGGGTTTTGCAAAAACTGCGTCTGATTTCGGAAGATTCGGAATATCCTTTGTAAGAAGAATATCACCGCTGTAATCGGGCAAAAGCTCAAGCAGATTTTCGTCCGCAATAAGAAGCGTTGCGTTTGCGTCCTTAATCATAAACTGAAGTCTTTCGGGCGGATATGACGGATCAAGCGGTTGATATGCCGCTCCCGATTTCAGCACACCGATTGACGCAATCGGCATATATTCGCATCTCGGAATCAGAATTGAAACAACCTCTTCTTTACCGATACCCTTTGAGTGAACATAACCTGCAATTCGGTTTGTAATCTCATCAATTTCAGCGTAGGTGAACTTCTTTTCTTTATATACAACCGCTGTTTTGTCGGGAGTTTTTTTGCATTGCTCCTCAAACAAATCAACAACGGTTTTGCTGTCGTCAAACGGAAATTCCGTTTTGTTGAAGTTATCAAGCTCTGCAAGCTGATTTTCGTTTACAAGCTCAACTTCGCAGAGCTTGGATTTTTTAAGAAACTGCTCAACAATCTTTAAAAAGCTGTCGGCAAACGAACGAATAGTTTCCTCTTTGAATAAATCGTTTCTGTATTCAAAACGCAATTCAAAATCTGTTTCTGATTCAAATACCATAACATTCAATTTTGAAATGGCACTTTTTAACGGAACAAGTTTTAATTTTAGAGCCTGACCGCCTATTTTAAATGTGTTGAATATGTCAGCCTGATAAGCCAGCATAATGTCGGCAGAAAGGTCATAGGCAGATGCAAGTTTCATAAACGGAAACCAATCGTTTGCAACTGTTTCCTTTATGTTTCTGCGTATTTTTTTGAGATAGTCCGAAACTGTATCTTCTTCATCAATGTTTGCATGAATCGGAAGTGTGCGAACCATCATGCCGACTGTATTTTTAAGCTGTTTGTCAAATCTTCCGTGAGTAACCGTGCAAACTGTTGTTTCGCTCTGATTTGTAAACTTTGCAACTGCGTATTCATATGCACCGAGGAAAACTGTGTACGGCGTAATTTGGTTTGCTAAGGCAAAATTGCGAACATCCTCAACGGAGAATTTTCCTTTCGTGGATAATTCAAAAGAACCGTTCGGTTTATCCTCAACCTCTGAATTCTCTGCAAAATCTTCCGTTATTTCCGACTTTGACTCAACAGCCGAAAAAATGCTGTCATAGTAGTTCTTTGATTTTTGATATTCTTCGGTTTCTTCAAGCTTTTCCTCAAAAACAGAAAGATCAAGCTGAGAAAACTTTTCGGGTTCAAGCTCTTTTCCATCATATGCAAGTGCAATGTCATTGCAGATAACCGAAACAGATGTGCCGTCAGAGATTATGTGGTGAAAGTCCATTGCAAACATAGATTTGTCACCGCATTCAAAAACCGCAAACCTGAACAGAATATCTTTTTCAAGGTCAAACGGCTTAACAAAATCTTTGCCTGCCTGTTCAAGGTTATCAACCTGTACAACAGGAATGTCAAAATCAACGCTGTCACGAGGCTTCATCATCGGACTTCCTGTTGAACTGTCAATGAAAATTTTCATAACAGGGTGATTGTCAACAGTTTTTCTTACGGCATTTATCAGTCTGTCGGTATCAAGACTGCCCTTGTCAAAAACATAGGTGCAGGGAATGTTGTACATTGTGCCTTTTGGATTGTGCATACACGAAAGATAAACACCCATCTGGCTCGGTGTAAGCGGATAAAGCTCTCGCTTTTCACCTTTGTATGTATCAAGTAAGTTGATTAAATTACTCATAATATTCAACTCCGTTTGTTAAAGCTTAATTATTGTGCGGTTGAAACCAAGCGCCCTTGAATATTCAACCTTATCCGAAATCGCCTTTACAACCGTGAGAGGACTCATCTCAAATTCCTTATCGTCATTGAGCGGATCAAATTCATCACCGTTGTCACGAACGGAAATAATGGTTTCGTTTTTATCGGCAAAAATTCTGATGTCGATGTCTGCAAATTTCTTTTTGCCTTCCATTCTTTCGGCACAGCTTGCAGCCATTTCTTCAACGGCAACTGCAATCCTGTTTGCACGGCTTTCTTCAATTCCGTTTTTTGAAAGAAAAGAGGAGAGGTAGAGCGAAACGCCTGCCGCATTTTCTTTTGTTCCTTTGAACGAAAGGGCAAGAAGCTCGTTGTCCTCGGTTTCTTCAAGAAGGTAAAAGTTTTTATACTTTCCGCCCGATTTTCTCTTTTCGGCAAGGTCAATAAAATACACAACTACAAGTGTTCCCACCTGTGCAACCACGAGTGAATACCATACGCCCGTGATGCCGAAAAATTTGCCGAGAATTAAAGCTGACGGAATGAGTATGACGATTCCGTTGATGATTGAAATTGCAGTAGAAATAGCTCTTTTCTGCGTTGCCATATAGTAGTAAAGCAACAAAAACGAGAATGAAAGTCCGGGGAATGACAATGCGTTGATTCTCATTGCCGGAACTGTGTTTGCTATGTCTGTGGGTGAAGTAATTCCGAAAAATTTAATTATCGGTTCAGGCTCGATACAGATGAAAAGCATAATTACAACGCTTGAAACAGCAAGCACCCTTGCGGCTCTGCGGAATGCATAGCGCACACCGTCATAGTCCTTTTCACCAAGACAAACCCCGATAATCGGAATCATTGTCTGACTTGCACCCGTGATGAACATTGACATAAAAATTTGGCTTGACGAGCATACCGAATATGAAACCATACCCGCACTTCCGCCTATGCTCTGAATAATTGTGTTTAAAAACAGCATTTTAACTGTTATCAGCATTGTACCTAATGCTCCCGAAAGTCCGATTGTAACCATTTTTCCGAGAAATTTAAAGAATTGAACGGGATTTCTGAGAATTGAAAAGTCAAAGTGCAATGTGCTTTTCTTCATGATGAAGTGTGTTGACATCATCACAAACCCTACCGCATAGCCTGTTACGGTCGCAATTGACGAGCCTGCAATGCCCATTTTGAAAGCACCCATAAACAGGAAGTCAAGTCCGAGATTTACGGCATTTGCCACAATTACAATGTTTGACGCAAACGCAGGTCTTGCGTCTGCTCTTACAAAGTGAATTGAACACATGAGCAAAAGGTAAATCGGTGTGCCGATTATGAACGGAACATAGTATTGATACAACAGAGATTTAAGCTCTGCGTCCTTTGTAAGCAACGAGCTTATCGAGTCGGCAAGCGGCAGCTGAATTGCAATAAAAATTACGCTGAGTGCGATAAGTACGATAAATGTAGAAGTGAAAACACGGTTAGCCTGCTTTTCGTCACGCCTGCCCTTTGCAAATGAAATTATCGAGGACGCACCGAGTCCGAAAAGAATAGTAATCGAAAAATAAAACTGCGAAATAGGGGACATAAGGTTGATTGCCGCAAGTGAGTTTTGCCCCAGAAGATTGCCTGCAATAATTGAATCCACAATCATCGCAATGTTTGTTGCCATAGCCGTCAGAACTGTCGGAAGAAAATATTCCGTGTATTTTTTGTTGACGGTAACGGCATTTCTGCCAAGTACGGTACTGCTCATTTTAACTCCTTATCCCTGCTTAATGTCAAGGTAGTCAGCCATCCCCGTCATTGAGAACAGCTCCATAATTGTGTTGCTTACATTGACAATTTTAAGATTTCCGCCCTTGCTTTTTAGGTTTTTATAAAGTGCAAGAATAACCCTCAGTCCCGAGCTTGAAATGTACTCAAGGTCTTTAAGATTGAGGGTTACGGTTTCAACCTCGTCAAAATCAATGCTCTTTGCCTCGTCATCAAGCTGCGGTGCTGTCATTGTGTCAAGACGGCCCTTGAGTGTGATAATAACATTCTGATTGCTTATAGCCTTATTGATTTCCATAGTTAGTTCCTCCAATAAATTTTATTCTTAATTTCAATCGTTCAACATTTCCATTATAGTGTCAATACCGTGACAAAATACTGACAATCGGATTATTATAATCTGATTTTGGAAACATTGTATTATTCGGTTTTGAATTTTGAGTGATGAATAATTGATTCTTTAAATTAGAAATTCTTTGTAATTGTAAAAATGTTTTTGCCGTTAGATCTTTTATAGGAAAGAGCGTCGGAAAGTTTCTTTGTCATGAAAATTCCCAGACCGCCGATGCTTCGTTCCTCAAGCGGAGCGTGAATGTTCGGCTCTGCAATTTCAAGCGGATTAAATTTTTTCCCGCTGTCAATGAATTTTACAACAATGCAGTCTGAAAATTTGCTAACTTCAATTTCAGCCTTGCCGATATTTTGATCGTAAGCATAGTTGCAGATGTTTACAAACACTTCCTCGCAAATCAGTTCAAGCTCAAAAACAAGCTTACCGTCTGCATTTTCACCAAGCATTTTTGTCACAAATTCTATAACATTCGGCAGATTTTCCTTAACGGCATCAACGCAAACGATTGGCATAATTCTCACTCACTTTCAAAACACCTGTTTCAACATAATGTACAGTTTTATACAGGTACTTAATCGTAAAAATTATACAACATTTTGAAGAAGAAATCTATAGAATTTGAAAAAATATTGCTAAATTGTGAAAATATTTTAATTAATTGCGTTTGCACCGCATTCTTTTGAAAAAACAACACCGTGCAAAACTGATTTTTGTTTTGCACGGTGTATGGTTATTTTGAGCATATGTCAACAAGTTTAAATTTTTACTTTTCTTAATGCTTTGTATTCTTCATTGCCGTACGGATTTATAATTACATATTTATCAATAAATCCGTCATTATCGTGATAAAAAATATAACGCTCGTAGCTTGTATCACAATCAGGCAATCCTAACTTTGCTTCAAGGGTTGGGTTATTTTCAATTGCGTTTTTAAGCATTCTTTTAATTACTTTGTAAGATTTAAAGTAGCTTATAATTTCGGTTTCTTTCAGACCTGATTCATCATAGCTGTATTTTTCAAGTTCGATTTCATCTATTTTTGTTCTTATTGCTTTTTTCCACGATACCGATGCAGTCAGAAATGATTTTATTTTGTTATCTGAATCGTATGTACACTCTGATATTTCACTGATTGAATTATCATAGTTGTCAATATCAATTCCTGTAACAAGATTATCTTCGTAAATAAGCACTTCTGTATGTACGGCTTTCCAATCTAACAATGAATTAACCGCAACAAGTCTGTTGTTACTGTCAAAAAGATATTCTCTGTCAGGATTTGTGCGTTTTGTAATTCGTTTCAGAAGTTT
>ULTX01072196.1_pt1 | contig 10799 bp, 11 predicted proteins | sample 1958041 | NCBI WGS metagenome assembly ULTX01 (sample SAMEA4835747, study PRJEB28245) | human gut metagenome | biome: gut microbiome; material: fecal sample | place: Denmark | collected 2008
TGTTTTCCGGATCTATGGTGGCAGAACCCGGACTTTGATTTTGAGAATGATACCATAGCTCCAGCCGATACCGTCGGCATCGGAGACTATACTTGGCCTGACGACAATGGAACCGGAGGAGGTGGCGGAGGAGGTTGTACCGGGCCGCCTAAGAATACGGGTGAAGACTCTGAGGTTAACACAATAAAACCGATAGATTGTTCAGCCTTTTACGGCGGACCAGAATATTATAGGCAAAGAAATGCAGATTACCTGAGAAGGCATAAAAATAATTCGGTATCTAATATTTATTACATGAGTTATGGTTTGAAATACTGCGAGGTGTTTATGGCGTTAAAAGAAGGTAAGAATGTATCAGAGGCTTTAAAGAAGTGGGTTGACCGTACTATGGTATTGCTTCAAGAAAAGTTGGAACGCCTGATTCATTCTAATCCAACTTTGGAAGATTACCCAGAAAGTTTGATGGTGGCTGCATTTAGAACACATCCGGAAGCATATATTGAAGGAGGCTTGTTACAATTGAGCATTAAGGATAAACTTAACATTATTTCTGCAATAGAATATGAGGATCTCGTTTCAAAACTTGGACGCCAGCAGGTTGCCGAGGTTGTAAAGGCACAAATAAGTTATTATATCAAACACCCATACGAAAAGGCCTTCGAAGCATATTATATGATGAATAACTGGGATCCTATAAAACAGATGCTTTGGGAGTATAGTTTTATTGACCTGCCAACAAGAGGTGGCGCTTCTGAGTGTGCAATTGATAGATATAATGATTTACGTGATCTGCTCTTTGAAGAGATTGTAAATTATTTCTATGATACAGTGGATGGCTTTGATATAGATTATTGATCGTGAATAAAATAGTATTGGTTTTATTAATTGTTATGGGAACTGTTTCGTCTTGCTATTTACGATTAGGTTGTAGAGGAAGTGCAAGACTTGATGCGAACGTGGATCTCGAATTGGCTATCTATCCGGTCGATAATGGAATCGGGGACAGGTACAGCCCTTTGAACCTATTGTTGTGTTCTGATGAACAATGGGTGTTGGCTGTCAGGGATCTTGAGGAATCTGGATGTGCTTTCTTCATTACTTCGGACGGAGGAAAGACTTGGGAATGCCGTTCTCGATTTGAGGGTGATTGGTTGTGTGGTGTAGTTGCGATGGACAACGGAACTCTTTATTGTTCTTTAAATGATCAGGATAGGATTGGGGAGATATCTGCCGGGGCTGGGAAAATCCTGCGGTCGGATGATTATGGCGGCACCTGGGAGGAATTGGTTGTGTTTGACGGGAATGTGGAACATTTGATTGTTAGTGATGGGGTAATCGCTGTTCAATTATGCGTTGTGTCGGATAAGAACGGCGATCGAAACTTTGAAGTGACACATTCAATCCGGATTTCGGATGATGTTGGACGTAATTGGAGGGAATTGCGTATGACAGAACCTTTCGTATCATCATTTTCTGATGGTAAGATAACGACAAAGGAATATGGTGATTCTGATAAATTGCTGGAAATCAGCCTTCCAAGATTATGTGTCGATACGATTCATTGCTCGTTTAAGTCCGCTGTTCAGATTGTGAGGGGGGAGGACATTGTTGGGGTGTGGAGTGGTGGCAAGGCTGACTATTTCAGGATTACGGGGAAGACTCTGACATTCGTCTCTAGGATTGAATATGAAAGCTGTCTGTCGGATTATATTCCTGAACACATCTATCAGTTCGGAGATTTGGTTTATACATCGGTTTTACATCCAGGACTGAATCAGTCCGAGAAAATGTTTGTTTCGAATGATTGTGGCAAGTCTTGGGCGACGGTGTCCACTGAATCGGAGGTCGACCTGCAGCTGGATCGTGTCTGGACTCCCGAGGGCGACGCCTGGTTTATGGCTGGTTACAAGGACCGTATGGTTTCTTACTGTGTCGGTTATAAGGATGGCCGTCGGCAGGACTTCATCAAGGTTGTCAGGCCGAAATAACGCAAGTCCGGTAACGTGTCCTTTCATAATTTCTTTGACTTTTTCATTTTCACGCTTGTTGGCATCCATGTAGACAATGTCGTAGGAGCCTTCCAGTTTGGAAAGGGTCTCGCGGGCGTCGCCGATGTGCAGGGTGATCTTGTCCGCCACCCCGGCCCTTGACCAGCCTTCGCGCATCAGATCCTCCAATTCGTCGTTGATCGCAAGGGGGTCGATGTGGCCGTCCTCCGGCCGCATGAATTGTAATTGTATTTAAAATTCAATGTGTTGAAAGAAAATAATATAAAACGTTAATATGTTTTGCATGTTTCCGTTTTATTTCCTATATTGCCAAAGACTTATTCAAATAACCAATTATGTATGAAAGCATTCCTAAGATTTTGTCCGTTGCTATAAATCCTCGTACAGGGGATGTGTTCAAACCTGGTGATGCGATTTATAAGGGAGAATTATTAGGCTACACTGGGAGGACAGGAAACGCATACAATGTGACGAACAAGCATCTACACTTTGTTTATATGGTGAAGAATTCTAATGGAGGATATGTGTATGCTAACCCAGAGGAGATAATCAACGGCTTCGTAAATTGGAAAGACGGTGATCCTTCCTCCAAAAAAATTATTGGTGGAAAGATAGTTGGCGTGGAATGCGATACTGAAGAAAAAGTTAATATTTTATAAATCTATAATGACTATGTTTAGGAAGATAGTGACAATATGTTTGGTTGCGTTTTTGTACGTGCCAGCTGACGCACAGGACTTCTATGATGAGTTCCGGGCTAAAAGCATTGATGTGGAGGGTGTGAAGATTGATCAGAAGATGACTTACGACCAGTTTGTGGCGAAGTTCGGGATACCAGACAGATATGAACAAAACGAACTTGGAGATCCGGGTAGCCCTTGTCTTGATGAATACTATTGGGTAGGAAAAAATTTTTTATCATTTACGGAGAATGGTACATTCTGTGAGTTCTTTTTAAGAGATGATAGATTTTCTGCTCTAACTCTGTGGATTTCTGGTGGCATTCGTGTTGGTGACAAGCTTTCGAAACTTGATAATTTCAAATACGGAAGGCCTAAAGTGGCATCTTGGCTTGAACCTCATAATGGTCTTGTGGAATATGTTCTATTCTATGACTATTTGGATGATTTGGTTTTTCTGTCCGTGAAAGATGGTGTGATTCAAATTATACACTATTCTTCTTCGATGTAGAATGACAAAAAGAAGAGACATATTGAGAAAGGTGTTGGTAATTTGCTTGTTGGCGTTGCCCGCTGTTACGATGATCGCTCAGGACTTCTATGATGAGTTCCGGGCTAAAAGCATTGATGTGGAAGGTGTGAAGACTGGTCAGAAGATGACCTACGATCAGTTTGTGGCGAAGTTCGGGAAGCCAGATCGATATAAACAGGATAAATCAGAAGGAGATGGCTACTCTTACTTAGATGAATATTATTGGGTAGGGAAGAACTCTTTTTCATTCATAAATAATGGCACATTTAATGAATTCTTTTTAATGGACGATCGATTTGCCGCTCTGACATTGTGGATTCCCGGAGGTGTTCGTGTCGGTGACAAACTATCAAAGCTGGACAACTTCAAATACGGAAAGCCCAAGGTTGCATCTTGGCTTAAACCAGAAGATGGACTTGTGGACTATGTGCTATTTTATGATTATTTGGATGACTTGGTTTTTCTGTCCGTGAAAGATGGTGTGATTCAAAATATACATTATTCTTCTTCGATGTAGAAAAAGAGAATTATGCATGCGAAAATAGTGGCAATATGCTTGACAGCATTTTTATACGTGGCAGTTAGCGCACAGAATTTTTGGGATGAGTTCCGGGCTAAAAGCATTGATGTGGAAGGTGTGAAGACTGGTCAGAAGATGACCTACGATCAGTTCGTGACGAAGTTCGGGAAACCAACGGAATATATTCAAAGTGATTCTGATTCTGGAGAAGAAGGTACCCCTACAACTGATGAATATTACAGAGTTGGGAAGGATGTGTTTTATTTTAGGAATAATGGGAGTTTTTGTGGATTTTCCATAAAGGACAAAAAGTTATCAGTTCTTACATTGTGGATTGATGGTGGCATCCATGTGGGCGACAAACTGTCGAGTTTGGACAACTTTAAGTATGGAAAGCCCAAGGTCGCGTCATGGCTTGAGCCGAAAGATGGTTTTGTCACATATACGTTGTTTTATGATTATCTGGATGATCTGGTGTTCCTCTCGGTAAAGGATGGCATAATTTGCTCCATAAGCTATTCGGATCCAATATGATTTAGATAAAAGATGAGTGTATATAGAACTTTACAATCAGGTGAATAAAACATGAATATATTTAAAACGATAGTGACAATATGTGCAGTTGCGTTTTTGTACGTGACGGTTAGTGCGCAGGACTTCTATGATGAGTTCAGGGCTAAAAGCATTGATGTGGAAGGTATGAAGATTGGCCAGAAGATGACCTACGACCAGTTCGTGGCTAAGTTCGGGAAACCAACGGAATATACCCAAAGTGATTCCGGAGAAGGTGGGGAGTCGAGTATTGACGAATATTATAAAGTTGGTCAAGACGTTTTCTATTTTCAGGATAACGGGGCTTTTAGTGGCTTTTCCATAAATGAGAATAAGTTTTCAGTCCTTACTTTGTGGATAACTGACGGGATACGCGTTGGAGATAAACTGTCAAAATTGGATAACTTCAAATATGGTAAACCCAAAGTGGCATCTTGGCTGAAACCAGAGAATGGCTTTGTTGAATATGCCATATTCTATAATCATTTGGATGCTTTTGTGTATTTGTCAGTAAAGGATGGCATAATTCATAACATTCGGTATTCTGATCCAATATAGAATGGAGATTGTTAAAACACAAAAACTATTGAGTAGTGTCCTGAATGCCAATGCCCAAAAAATCAAGGTCGATAGTCAACTTGACAGCGTCTGGACTCCAGAGGGGAATGCGTGGTTCATGGCGGGATACAAGGATCAGATGGTGTCGTACTGTGTGGGATACAAAAATGGGAAGCGACAGGATTTCATCAAGGTCATAAGGCCTAAATGATGATGACGTTGAGATTGTCAGCCATCCTTCGTCCGAGTGAAACCTACACCAGCTACTGCGTCTTCGCCTTCAGTGTGAGATAAATATAGGTTGACTAGCTTACAGTTTCCGGATGACGTTGAGGCCGTCGCGGAGGGGGAGGAGGACAGATTCAACACGTGGGTCGTTGACCACCAGGTCATTGAAGGCGATGATGCCTTGGGTCTGCTTGTCTTTCGGGACTGGATCCTGCCATAGTTTTCCATCCCAAAGGACATCGTCGGCGAGAATGAGGCCACCAGACTTCACAAGATCGAAGACCAGATTGTAATAGGTGACATATTCACGCTTGTTGGCATCCATGTAGACTATGTCGTAGTGGCCTTCAAGAGTGGAAAGGGTCTCGCAGGCGTCCCCGATGTGCAGGGTGATCTTGTCGGCCACGCCGGCCCTTGACCAGCCTTCGCGCATCAGATCCTCCAATTCGTCGTTGATCTCAAGGGTGTCGATATGGCCATATTCCGGAAGTCCATAAGCCATGCAGGTTGCGGAATAACCGGTAAAAGCCCCGATCTCAAGGATGCGCGTCGCCCGTGAAATCTCCACAAGCATAGTCAAAAGACGACCCTGAACCGCCCCCGAAAGCATCCGGGGGTAGTTCGTGTGGATGTTGGTCTGTTTCTCGATCCAGTCCAGGGCCTCGCTCTGGCGTGAGGAATGTTCTCTAAGATATTTGTCTGCCGGAGATTCCATATTCATAAGATTTGTGGCCGCACCTTGCCTACAGGAAAATCAGGGAAGAGGTGCTTTCAGGGTTGAATATTCTCAAAGCTGCGTTCCTTATGCCTTCGGAGGTCACCGCCTCGATCGCCTCAATGTTCTGCCTGTCCGTGAATATGGTTCCCAACGACACGAGGCTTTTCCCCATCGAGAGGCACTGGGACTCACCGTTGTCGGAGCTGATGGCGAGCTGGCCGAGGAACTGCTTTTTCGCGGCCTTCAGCTTGACGGAGGAATATTCCTCGTCCTGCATCTTCCGGATAACCTTCCAGATCGCATCCAGACATTTTTCCAAGTTGCCTCGCTCGCACCCGAGACTGATTGTCATTATGCCTGATTCTGTGTACTGTGAATATGACGACTCGACACCGTAAACCCATCCGTTTTTCTCCCGTAATAGGCTGTTCAGCAGGGAATTGGATGCCGGCCCGCCGATGATGTTGCTCATCAGGATGGCCGCGAAACGCTCCTCTGTGTTGTCAAGCGAAGGAGCGAAGTTCCCGATGACGGCGTTGACCTCATGGTTCCTTTTCTCTACCTGCTTGTTGAAGGCGGGCTTGACCGGAATCGGGGTGACAATGCGTTCGCCACCAGTCGCGGGTTCATTTTTGAACACCTTGCCTACCAGCTTGAGCACGCTCTCCTCCAACTTTTTCTCGTCAATGTCGGCCACTATCGCAAGAGCCATATTCATTGGCACGAAATGCTCTTTTGTGAATTGCCTAAGCTCCTTGCTTGTGATCTTTTTCACACTGGCAGCCGTTCCGAGAATCGAACGCCCGAGAGGATGCCCTGCGAACAAGGCCTCCTCGAACTTGTCATAGACATCATCTGCGGGGGAGTCTTTGTAGGAGTTGATCTCATCGATCACCACACCTTTTTCGACGGCTATCTCTTCTTCCGGGAATGTAGGGCAGGTCGCCAGCTCAAGTAGCAGGGACGCGGCCTTGCCGAGATCCTCCTTGAGAACCGTGGAATGGATCACAATCTCTTCTTTGGTGGTGAATGCGTTCAATTCGCCGCCGAGTCTGTCAAGGTAGCCGCTTATGACTTTGGCACTTTTGCGCTCGGTTCCCTTGAACAGGGTATGTTCGGTGAAATGGGCGATCCCGCTGTGGAAATCTCCCTCGTCCCTTGTTCCGCATTTGATTGTCAGTGAGCAGTATCCCACTGCGTTGCCGCTTCTTTTGACCGCATACCTCAATCCGCAGCCAACCGTCCCTACGATCATTATTTCCTTAGAAGTTTGATTGCCTTGATGTCGCCAGGGAGGAATCCCTTGCCGTTTCTGGCCGTGATCTTGTGCTTTTTGAAATAGTAAAGCTCGTGGTTGTCGGATCCGATGAGCATCTTGTAGCAGATGGATCCGTTCACGGGTTCTGATGGAGCCACGACATAGCTTACGACAGTGTTGAACGTACCTTCTGTAAAGATCTCGTCCACCTCATCCTCATTTTCCTTGATAAGGATGTCCTCGTCGAGCGAACGCTTGGTCTGCTCGTCAACCTGAGGGGCGAAATCCTCGGACCAGAAGAAGATTCTTTTGATTCTAAGTTTCTTGGAGTCTTTTGCTCCGAGGCTTGAATATGCCTTCATCTCCGTGTCTGTGAGGCTGATGGTGTGATCTTGGATGATTTTCAGAAACGCCGGGAGCAGCACGAACTCGCGTCCGGACGGATCTTCGGTCGGGCGCAGAGGGAAGTTCACGACCTCGAACATGTCGCTGATGGATTTTTCCGCTCCTTCTCCTCCTTTGACAAGGGTGAGCAGGTCGATGCCAGGTTCGGATTCCCTGCGGAACTGGCCTTTGACGACCATCAGGAAATAAAAATTGTCGTTTGTCTTGATGCCTTGGAACTCCTCGTTGGTGCAGAACTCGTAAGGGGAGACGGTCCATGTGGAGGCGACACTCTCTTTCAGAGCCTCGTCAAGGAATTCGTCTCCTGTCAGGACGACCTTTGTGGTCTTGGAGGTGAAATCCTTGAGTTTCTCCCTCCTTGTGGTGATTTGTGCCTGACCGAAAGCGTCAGTGGCCAAAAGCAGCCCGGCGATGGCACAGGCCAGTATTTGAAAGAATCTTTTCATGTTCAGTATTTGTTTGTCATTCAAAAATGCTTGTCCGGGAATATTCATGCGGTCCCGGACGTGTAAACCGTTTGCGCCGACAAAAAACTCCATACTTCATGCCGTGCGGCACAAATGTACAAAATATTGCGTAAATTTGCCTTACAAAACTTGGTGCGGACAACCACTCCCTAAGATTTGAACGTTGTTATGTCTGAATACATCGTATCGGCAAGAAAATACCGTCCTGATTCATTTGAGTCCCTCATCGGTCAGGATAACATCGCCCAGACCCTGAAGAATTCCATAATCAGGGGGAAACTGGCGCATGCCTATCTGTTCTGTGGCCCGCGTGGAGTGGGGAAGACGACCACGGCGAGAATATTCGCGAAGGCCATCAACTGCTCCAATCCTTCGCCGGACATGGAGCCTTGCGGCGAGTGTGAGTCCTGCCGGTCTTTCCAGGAGGGACGGTCATATTGTATTCATGAATTGGACGCCGCCTCCAACAACGGTGTGGATGACATCAAGAATCTGATGGACCAGGTGCAGATTCCGCCGCAGGTGGGGAAGTACAGCGTCTATATCATCGATGAGGTACACATGCTGTCCACGGCCGCGTTCAACGCCTTCCTCAAGACACTTGAGGAGCCGCCGGCACACGCCATATTCATTCTTGCCACCACCGAGAAGCATAAGATTCTGCCGACGATCCTTTCGCGTTGCCAGACTTACGACTTCAACAGGATCTCGGTTCCGGACATCGTGGGCAACCTCAGGATGATAGCGGGGAAGGAGGGTGTGAATATAGACGATGAGTCATTGCATGTGATAGCGCAGAAGGCCGACGGGGCTATGCGTGACGCTCTTACGATCTTTGATCAGACGGTGGCGTTCTGCGGGACGGATGTGAAGTACGAGGAGGTTCTGAAAAATCTCAACGTGCTTGACTATGACTATAGTTTCAACCTGGTGGACGCTTTTCTGGCGGGGGATTACGGTACGGCTTTGCTGAAGTTTGACGAGATCCTGTCCAAAGGGTTTAACGCACTTCATTTTTGCGCGGCGCTGAGTTCACATTTCAGGGATTTGATGGTGACGAAGAACGGTGGCCTTGGGGCTTTGCTGGAGTTGCCGGATTCGCTGAAGGCGAGATATGAGGAACAGGCTTCACGTTGTTCGCTGAAGTTTTTGTATGATGCGTTGAGTGTCACTTCCGCTTGCGAGGCCGGGTACAAACAGGCGGTGAATCCTCGGCTTCATATTGAGTTCGCCTTGATGAAGCTTAGTTTCCTGATGAAGGCTCCGGATGCTGGAACGGCCAAGGTTGCTGTGGGGACGGCATCCGCCGGCAGCGGTTCACCAGACTTCCGCGCTTCGCGCTCCATCCCGTCACCTGCGCCGCAGGTGACACCCGTTCACGAGGCCACGGGCGGCCACGGCCTGGCTGAACCGCAGTCGGCGGAAGCCGCACGGAAACCGGGAGCGGTCGGGTCGGTCGCTGAGCCTGTGGTTCGACAAAGCTCACCAACCATCGAAGCGGCTTCGGATAGGCCTGTTGAAAGTGCGGTCACTTCGACAAGTTCGGTGACCGAAACCGCTGACTCGTCGACCGGAAATGATGTGTCTGTAGAGAATGTTGGTTCGCAGGCCATTGCTGAGGAGAATCCTGCTCCGAGGGCGAGAAGGAAGCCGGTGAAGACAGGAGCGTCACTGTCGCTCAATTCGATGATCGAGGAGGAAGAGAATAAGAAAGTCGTCAATGAGGCTGCGCCGATCGCGGATGTGATTCCTGAGGACAGTGCCTTGCTGGAGGCTTGGAAGACCATCCCTGCGGAGTACGCCTCGAGCCCTCGACTTGCCAACACCCTTCAGAACGCGGAGATCAGCATTGAGACCAAGGACGGCTACAAGGAACTGACGTTCAAGGTCAGCAACGCCTCGCAGGAAAAATGGATCCGGGAGAACCGTCTCTTGGTTTTGGAAGGAATTTTGCGGAAGAAAGCCGGGTCGTCCAGAATCCGTCTTGAGGTGGGGGTCATTCCTGTGGAGGACAAAGGCGTCCAGCCTTACACAGATCAGGAAAAGGCCACGGTCCTGATGGGACAGAACGGTGAGGTGCAGAACCTCGTCAAGGATTTCGGCCTTGAGACAAGATAGTGATTTACAATTAGATTTGAGACAAGATGAAACTTCATTGCGAGAACCTCGTCAAGAAATATGGCATCAGAACCGTCGTGAAAGGCGTTTCGATGGAGATCAACCAGGGAGAGATCGTTGGGTTCCTCGGCCCGAACGGAGCGGGGAAGACCACCAGTTTCTACATGATCACAGGGCAGATAGTCCCGAACGGAGGACGTGTGTTCCTTGACGACGAGGACATCACCGAACTCCCTATGTACAAAAGGGCTCAGAAGGGAGTCGGCTATCTGCCACAGGAGGCTTCGGTGTTCCGCAAGATGTCGGTTGAGGACAACATCATGTCCGTGATGGAGATGTCTGACATGTCCAAGGCCGAGAGACAGGAAAGGCTTGAGGATCTGATCAACGAGTTCAACCTCTCGAAAGTCCGCAAGAGTCTTGGCATCCAGCTCTCCGGAGGCGAGAGACGGCGTTGCGAGATCGCACGCGCCCTTGCCATCGACCCGAAGTTCATCCTGTTGGACGAACCGTTCGCCGGTGTCGATCCGATTGCCGTGGAGGACATCCAGTTCATCATCGCGAAACTTAAGTACAAGGACATCGGCGTCATCATCACCGACCACAATGTGGGTGAGACCCTTGCGATCACCGACCGCGCCTATCTGCTCTACGAAGGCACGATTCTCCAGCAGGGCACACCGGAATCCCTCGCCGCCGACGAGGACGTCCGTACCAAGTACTTGGGTTCGGGCTTTGTCTTGAAGAAATCCGT
>ULTX01026153.1_pt1 | contig 10795 bp, 20 predicted proteins | sample 1958041 | NCBI WGS metagenome assembly ULTX01 (sample SAMEA4835747, study PRJEB28245) | human gut metagenome | biome: gut microbiome; material: fecal sample | place: Denmark | collected 2008
ACAGTAGTTTTTTTGATAAATTACTGGCGAGTTGAGTTAGATGGGGCAGATTAATATTATTGGGGAAATTTGCTTTAATTGAAATGTAAATGACACCCTATGTTCTGACAAAAAAATGTTGCTATTTTGTGCGAGACAGAAGTTCTTTGATCAAGGTGCTAAGAAATCGAATTCTTTAGAATTTATTTTTCTTAGCAGTGGTTTGACTGTCCTGTGAAGATATAGCTGAAGTAGTAATATGAACGAAGATAATTTGGCTTTTCCTGAAGGCTATGACCCACAAGACTTTATAGATAAGGCAGAAAGACCGATTCGTAGAAATCCTAAGATTGCAAGAATTTTGTATTATTCTAAGGATATAGAGAGTTTTGGTACGGGATTAAAACGCATTGCCGATGCCTGTGAGACAGCGAATGTAAGATATGAATTCAGGAAAATGAAATCAGGATTTGTAGTTTGTTTTTATCGAGCAGCAGAAAAAAATAGTAAAAGTACGGATAAAGTACGGATAAATACGGATAAAGTACGGATAAAAATAGATGAATTAAATCCAAACCAGATTAAAATTATTGAGTTTTTACTGGATGAGAAAAAAATCACTAATAAAGACGTGCAACAATTACTTGGAGTAAAAGAATCAAGAGCACTTAAAATTATAAGAGAGATGGTTAATATAGGAGTAATAACCAAGCGAGGAAAGTTAAAAGGTAGTTATTATATTCTGAATGAAATTGAGGAGTGAGGAAGGAGAGTAAAATCGAGTGCTCTTGGCTCAATATGCGAGCGTAAGTTAAAGGACTTGTTAACCGATTACAGCCACATCATTTCCCCTTCTCCTCACAAATAACTTGACGCATGCCCTTAATTCGTTTATATTTGTATACATGTATATTGTGTATAAAGATACGAGCAATAAGAAATACGACTATGAGGAGGGCATATTATGACAGGAAATTCACTTGGATTTGTGATTTTGGCCTTTGTGCTGTATCTTCTTTTGATGATCGTGATTGGTGCGGTCTATGCAAAGAAAAACAGTACCACAGAGGATTACTTTTTAGGAGGAAGAAGTCTGGGAGGCTTTGTGGCAGCGCTGTCTGCACAGGCGTCAGATATGAGCGGATGGCTCCTGATGGGACTGCCGGGCTCCATTTATGCGCTTGGTACCGGACAGGCATGGATTGCCATCGGACTGTTTATCGGTACAGTGCTGAACTGGCTTTTTATTTCGGGAAAGCTGCGCCGTTATACCATCCGCGCCAACAATTCCCTGACGCTTCCCACTTACTTTGAAAACAGATTTCACGATAAGTAGAAGGTCCTTTTGTTTATTTCTTCCGTGACCATCGTTATCTTCTTCCTGATTTACACAGCGTCCGCACTGGCGGCAGGAGGAAAGCTGTTTACTTCCGTATTTAATGTAGACTATAAGATAGCGCTTACCATCGGTGCAGTTGTTATTCTGGCCTATACCTTTTTGGGCGGCTTTCTGGCGGTGTGTGTGACCGACTTTGTACAGGGAACCCTGATGCTGATCGCACTTCTGGCTGTGCCGCTCATGGCTTACAGCTTTGTGGGCAGCGGCAATGTGCTCGGCAACCTGGATGCCAGCGGCGTTGCCGGCGGATCTGCGGCCTTCTTAAGTCTGTTTTCCAACGGCGGCGTGCCTTACCGTGCGGTAGATATTATTTCAGGACTTGCCTGGGGACTTGGCTATTGCGGCATGCCTCACATTCTGGTGCGCTTTATGGCGGTCCGCAACGAAAAGGAACTGAATAAGTCCAAGACCATTGCGATCATCTGGGTATTTATTTCCCTTGCCTGCGCATGGGTCATTGGAATTGTAGGAAGAGCTTACCTGTATCCTGAAGTACTTACAGGTGGTGAGGAAGAAAAGGTCTTCATTAAGATGATCATGAAGCTGTTCAGCGAAGACGTACATATGCCCCTGATCGGCGGCTTTTTCCTCTGCGGTATTCTGGCGGCCATCATGTCAACGGCAGATTCCCAGCTCCTTGTCAGCGCTTCCAGCGTGGCAGAGGATATTGTAAAGGGAATTATCAGGAAGGATGCTGACGAAAAGAAGATCTTCCGGATCAGCAGGATCACAGTAGTAGTGATCGCAGTGCTTGCCTATGTGATTGCCCTGGATCCCAACAACTCGATCATGGGCCTGGTATCCAATGCCTGGGCAGGCCTTGGCGCAGCCTTTGGACCTACGGTGCTGCTTTCCCTTTACTGGAAGAGAACCAATTTCCAGGGAGCGGTTGCGGGAATTGCCAGCGGCGCCCTGACGGTTATCGTGTGGGATTATCTTCCTATTATAAATGGAAGCACCATTGGAAGCGTTACGGGACTTTATTCTCTGGCTGTTGGATTTGCAGTGAGCCTTCTGTGCATTGTGGCAGTCAGCCTGCTGACGCCGCCGCCTACAGAAGAGATGCTGCAGGAATTTGAAGATGTAAAGCAGAACCGCATTGGTGAATAAGAAAAAGAAAACGGGCTCTCCCTTCTTCCGCTTGGAAGAACGGAGAGCTTGCCGTATCTGCGGGAATTCTGCTGATAAAACGGCTTTTTTGAGGAATTTTCCTCAAAAGAACAAAAAGATGAAAAATATTTGAAAAAAGCTCTTGCAATCTGAGAAAACATCAGTTATACTAACAAATGCTGTGGCATGATAGCGTAGAAGCGTGAGGTTGCTGCTTTGCCGAGAGGCACTGCAGGTTTTCCGTGGAGCGAATGTCAAGAGACCGGAATTCCGGTCAAAGAACCTGACGGCAAGTCACTGTACAAACATATCGTCTGCCAAGTAAGGCAGAAACACCGGCGTTAAGCGTGCTGAGAGCGCAGGGAGACCTGCGTGCGTATTTAAGAAAAGGCAGGACACGCACGGAAGAGTGTACAGTCACCGCTTGTCGTACTTACATCTTTATAAAGTGCGAAAAGGAGGCGACTTTTTTTATGGCAAGTCAAGTAATGAGAATCACACTCAAGGCTTACGACCATCAGTTGGTAGATGCGTCTGCCAAGAAGATCATCGAAACAGTTAAGAAGAACGGTTCACAGGTGAGCGGACCTGTACCCCTTCCCACTAAGAAGGAAGTGGTTACTATTCTGAGAGCGGTACACAAGTACAAGGACTCCAGAGAGCAGTTCGAGCAGAGAACCCACAAGAGACTGATCGATATCATCACACCGACACCCAAGACAGTTGATGCGCTGCAGAGACTGGAAATGCCTGCTGGTGTGTACATTGATATTAAAATGAAGAACAAATAATTGCTCTTCCAAACCCCTTACACTAGAATGGCCCGATAGGGGCCCGCTGTAGAAGCAAATGGAGGTAAAGAAATGAAAAAAGCTATTTTAGCTACCAAAGTCGGAATGACTCAAATCTTCAACGAAGACGGAACTCTGGTTCCCGTAACTGTACTTCAGGCAGGACCTTGTGTGGTAACACAGGTTAAGACAGCTGAGAACGACGGTTACAGTGCAGTGCAGGTTGGATTTGTTGACAAGAAGGAAAAGGTTGTGAACAAAGACAAGAGCGGCAAGAAGGAGATCGCCCACAGACATGGCGTAAACAAGGCTATGAAGGGACACTTCGACAAGGCCGGCGTATCCTGTAAGAGATATGTAAGAGAGTTCAAGTTAGATAACGCAGAGGAATACACACTTGGAAGCGAGATCAAAGCTGATGTGTTTGCAGCAGGCGATAAGATCGATGCATCTGCAATTTCCAAGGGAAAAGGATTCCAGGGTGCTATCAAGAGACACGGACAGCACAGAGGTCCCATGGCTCATGGTTCCAAATTCCATCGTCATCAGGGTTCCAATGGTGCCTGCTCCTCACCCAGCCGCGTATTCAAGGGAAAAGGAATGCCCGGCCATATGGGTTGCGTAAAGGTAACCGTACAGAACCTTGAGGTTGTAAGAGTAGACGCTGAGAAGAACTTACTTCTTGTTAAGGGCGCCGTACCCGGACCTAAGAAGGCTTTAGTTACGATCAAAGAATCAGTTAAGACTATGGCTTAAATCGGAGAGATGAAAGGAGGACCATTCAGATGGCAAACGTATCTGTTTATAATATGGAAGGCAAAGAAGTTGGCACAATCGAATTAAACGATGCGGTATTCGGTGCACCGGTTAACGAGCACTTAGTACACATGGCAGTTGTACAGCATCTTGCCAACAAGCGTCAGGGAACCCAGAAGGCTAAGACCCGTTCAGAGGTTTCCGGTGGCGGAAGAAAGCCCTGGAGACAGAAAGGAACCGGTCATGCAAGACAGGGTTCAACAAGAGCTCCCCAGTGGGCAGGCGGCGGCGTAGTATTCGCTCCCGTACCGAGAGATTATTCTTTCAAGTTAAATAAAAAGGAAAAGAGAGCAGCTCTTAAGTCCGTTCTCACAAGCAGAGTACAGGACGGCAAGCTGATCGTAGTGGATGAGCTGAAGTTTGATGAGATCAAGACAAAGAACTTCAAGGCAGTTATGGATAACCTGAAGGTGTCTAAGGCACTGGTTGTTCTGGCTGACAATGATGAGAAGGTTGTTATGTCTGCAAGAAATCTTGCCTCCATCAAAACAGAGCTTGTAGGAAGCATTAATGTATTTGACATCCTTAAGGGAGACACCCTGGTGCTTACCAAGGATGCAGTAGCCAAGATTGAGGAGGTGTATGCATAATGGCATCAGTACTTTATTATGACGTAATCCTTAAGCCGGTTATCACAGAAAAGAGTATGGCTGGCATGGGCGAGAAGAAATACACATTCCTTGTTCACCCGGAAGCAAACAAGACCATGATCAAGGAAGCCGTTGAGAAGATGTTCGAAGGAACCAAGGTAAAGAAGGTAAACACCATGAACCTTGACGGAAAGAGCAAGAGACGCGGCATGACAGTCGGTAAGACAGCTAAGACCAAGAAGGCTATCGTATGGCTGACAGATGACAGCAAGGAAATTGAGATTTTTGCTGGACTGTAAAAAAGAAACTAAGCACACACAAGTGCGATAATAAATGTAGAACTCGAAAGGAGAAAGAGTCATGGGTATTAAGACATACAACCCGTATACACCTTCCAGAAGAAACATGACCGGTTCTGACTTCGCAGAAGTAACCAAGACAAGCGCTGAGAAGTCTCTGTGTGTATCACTTGCAAAGAACTCCGGTCGTAACAATCAGGGTAAGATTACAGTAAGACACCGCGGAGGCGGTTCCAGAAAACAATACAGAGCAGTGGATTTCAAGAGAAATAAAGAGGGAATTCCCGCAACTGTTATCGGTATCGAATATGATCCTAACAGAACAGCAAACATCGCACTGATCTGCTATGCAGATGGCGAGAAGTCCTATATCCTTGCTCCTGCAGGACTGACAGACGGCATGAAGGTCATGAACGGACCGGAAGCCGAGGTAAGAGTAGGCAACTGCCTTCCTTTATCTGCAATCCCTGTTGGTACCCAGGTACACAACATTGAGTTATATCCCGGAAAGGGCGGCCAGATGGTTCGTTCCGCTGGTAACAGCGCACAGCTTATGGCTAAGGAAGGAAAGTATGCAACCCTTCGTCTTCCCTCCGGTGAAATGAGAATGGTACCTCTTGTATGCCGTGCAACAATCGGTACTGTTGGCAACGTTGATCACAACCTCGTAAAGATCGGTAAAGCCGGACGTAAGCGTCACATGGGCATCCGTCCTACTGTTCGCGGTTCCGTTATGAACCCTAACGACCATCCTCATGGTGGTGGTGAAGGTAAGACCGGTATCGGGCGTCCCGGCCCTTGCACACCTTGGGGTAAGCCTGCTCTTGGTCTTAAGACCCGTAAGCAGAAGAAGGCTTCCAACAAGCTGATCGTAAGAAGAAGAGACGGCAAGGCGATCAAATAGTTAAGGAGGAGAGAAGAAAATGGCTAGATCACTGAAAAAAGGACCTTTTGCAGATGCAAGTCTGCTGAAAAAAGTAGATGCAATGAATGCAGCAGGACAAAAGCAGGTCATCAAGACCTGGTCCCGTCGTTCTACAATCTTCCCCTCTTTTGTGGGACACACATTTGCAGTACACGACGGAAGAAAACATGTGCCTGTATATGTAACTGAGGATATGGTTGGCCACAAGCTCGGTGAGTTCGTAGCAACCAGAACCTACAGAGGACACGGCAAAGACGAGAAGAAGTCTAAAGTAAGATAGGAGGTTTTATCATGGCAAAAGGACATAGATCCCAAATTAAGAGAGAAAGAAATGCGCAGAAAGATACCAGACCTTCCGCTAAGTTATCTTACGCAAGAGTGTCTGTTCAGAAAGCATGTTTCGTTTTAGATGCCATCAGAGGCAAGGACGTGGAAACTGCTCTGGGTATCTTGGAATATAATCCCAGATATGCTTCCAGCATTATCAAGAAGCTGCTGGAGTCCGCTCGTGCAAATGCTGAGTATTTGTACAGCCAGGACCCTACAAAGTATCCGAATCCGGAACACCTTTATGTTGCAGAGTGCTTTGCAAATAAGGGACCCACAATGAAGAGAGTACACCCCAGAGCACAGGGAAGGGCTTACAGAATTGAGAAGAGAATGAGCCACATCACCGTAGTTCTGGACGAGAGATAGGATAAGAAAGGAGCAGTTAGAATTTATGGGACAGAAAGTTAATCCTCATGGCCTTAGAGTTGGCGTTATTAAGGATTGGGATTCCAAATGGTATGCAGAAGATGAGTTTTCTGATTTCCTCGTTGAGGACTACAACATCAGAAAATTCCTTAAGAAGAAGTTATATAGTGCCGGAGTTTCCAAGATCGAGATCGAGAGAGCTTCCGACAGAGTAAAGGTGATCCTTTACACAGCAAAGCCCGGTGTTGTAATCGGTAAGGGCGGCGCTGAGATCGAAGTTACCAAGAAAGAGCTTTCCAAGCTTACCGGCAAGAAGGTTCTGGTAGACATCAAAGAGATCAAGAGACCTGATAAGGATGCACAGCTTGTTGCAGAAAACATTGCACAGCAGCTTGAGAACCGTGTTTCCTTCAGACGTGCTATGAAGTCCTGCATGGGAAGAACCATGAAGGCAGGCGCACTTGGCATCAAGACCTCCTGTTCCGGTCGTCTTGGCGGTGCAGATATGGCTCGTACAGAGTTTTACAGTGAAGGTACTATTCCCCTTCAGACCCTGCGTGCTGACATTGAGTACGGCTTCGCAGAGGCAAATACCACATACGGCAAGGTTGGCGTAAAGGTATGGATCTACAAGGGTGAAGTACTTCCTACCAAGAAGAATGAAGAAAAGACAGTGCAGGAAGGGAGCGATAAATAATGTTAATGCCAAAAAGAGTTAAACGTCGTAAACAGTTCCGCGGCACCATGAGAGGTAAGGCAACCCGCGGCAACACCATCAGTTACGGTGATTATGGTATTGTTGCATTAGAGCCGTGCTGGATCAAATCAAACCAGATAGAAGCTGCCCGTATTGCTATGACACGTTATATCAAGCGTGGTGGTAAGGTTTGGATCAAGATTTTCCCTGATAAACCCGTAACAGCAAAGCCTGCAGAAACTCGTATGGGTTCCGGTAAAGGTGCTCTTGAGTACTGGGTAGCCGTAGTAAAGCCCGGACGTGTTATGTTTGAGATCGCAGGAGTATCCGAAGAAATCGCAAAAGAAGCTTTACGTCTTGCAACCCATAAGCTTCCCTGCAAGTGCAAGATCGTTTCTAAGGCAGACTTGGAAGGTGGTGCATCTAATGAAGACTAACAAGTATGTAGAAGAGTTACAGGCAAAGAGCGCTGCAGCGCTGGCAGAAGACCTGGTTGCAGCAAAGAAAGAGCTTTTCAATTTGAGATTCCAGAATGCAACAAATCAGTTAGACAATACTGCTAGAATTAAAGAAGTAAGAAAGAATATCGCAAGAATTCAGACCGTAATTACTCAGAAGCAGAAGGAAGCCTAAGGCTTGGCCGTTTTGAGACGGATGAAGTTGCAGGAATGTCAAAGAAAGGAGACATAAAGTCGTGGAAAGAAATTTGAGAAAAACGCGTACCGGTAAGGTGGTCAGTGATAAGATGGATAAGACAATCGTTGTTGCAATCGAAGAGCATGTTAAGCATCCTCTTTACAAGAAGGTTGTTAAGAGCACCTACAAGCTGAAAGCGCATGACGAGAACAACGAATGCCACATTGGTGATACCGTAAAGGTAATGGAAACAAGACCTCTGTCCAAGGACAAGAGATGGAGACTTGTTGAGATCGTTGAGAGAGCAAAATAATTTGGAAGGAGAATTGGCATGATTCAACAGGAAAGCAGACTGAAAGTCGCTGACAATACAGGTGCAAAAGAAATCCTTTGCATCAGAGTTATGGGTGGTTCCACCAGAAGATATGCAAATATCGGCGATGTGATCGTTGCTACGGTTAAAGATGCAACACCAGGCGGCGTTGTAAAGAAAGGTGACGTTGTTAAGGCTGTAGTAGTCCGTACCGTTAAGGGCGCTCGTCGTAAAGATGGTTCTTATATTAAATTTGATGAGAATGCTGCTGTGATCATTAAAGATGATAAGACTCCCAGAGGAACCCGTATTTTTGGACCGGTAGCAAGAGAGCTTCGTGAAAAACAGTTTATGAAAATTGTTTCCCTGGCTCCGGAAGTATTATAGGAGGTACAGGCATGGCGACATTAAAGATTAAGAAGGGTGATACCGTTAAGGTAATCGCCGGTAAGGATAAAGGAACAGAGGGCAAGGTTGTTTCCGTTGACGCTAAGAACAGCAAGGTTGTTGTAGAAGGCGTTAACATGATCACGAAGCACACAAAGCCTTCAGCAGCTAACCAGAATGGCGGAATTATTCAAAAAGAAGCTCCCATTGATCTTTCAAACGTAATGTACGTTCACAAGGGACAGCCTACCAGAGTAGGCTTCAAGGTTGAGAACGACAAGAAGGTACGTTTTGCTAAGTCAACCGGTGAAGTGATTGATTAATTCTAGGAAAGGAGAACTGGAAGCGTGAGCAGACTGAAAACGTTATATAATGATGAGATCATAGATGCTATGATGAAGAAGTTCGGCTACAAGAACGTGATGCAGGTACCCAAGCTTGATAAGATTGTGGTAAACATGGGCGTTGGAGAAGCAAAGGACAATGCAAAGGTTTTGGAATCCGCTGTAAAGGATCTTGAGACCATTACCGGACAGAAAGCTGTTCTGACAAAGGCTAAGAAGTCTATAGCAAACTTTAAGATCAGAGAGGGTATGCCTATCGGATGCAAGGTAACCCTGCGCGGCGAGAAGATGTATGAGTTCCTTGATCGTCTTGTGAACCTGGCACTTCCTCGTGTGCGTGACTTCAGAGGCGTAAATGCTAATGGATTTGACGGAAGAGGAAATTATTCACTGGGTATCAAGGAGCAGCTTATCTTCCCTGAGATCGAGTACGATAAGGTTGATAAGGTAAGAGGAATGGACGTTATCTTTGTTACAACAGCAAAGACTGATGAAGAAGCCCGTGAATTATTAAAACTGTTTAATATGCCATTTGCTAAGTAGAAGGAGGTAAGTTCATGGCTAAAACATCGATGAAGATTAAACAGCAGCGTAAGCCTAAATTCTCCACACAGGAGTATACACGCTGCAGAGTTTGTGGACGTCCGCACTCCGTCCTCAGAAAATATGGAATTTGCAGAGTATGTTTCCGTGAATTGGCTTACAAGGGACAGATCCCCGGCGTAAAGAAAGCCAGCTGGTAAATTGCTTCGCTCCGTTGGAGCTTTGTAAGTACAGGATATTGCATTGAAATGATACAGGAGGAAATAAAATGACAATGAGTGATCCTATTGCAGATATGCTTACAAGAATTCGTAATGCGAATACTGCAAAACACGATACAGTAGACGTTCCCTCTTCCAAAATGAAGCTGGCTATTGCTGATATTCTTCTGGAAGAAGGCTACATTAAGAAATATGATCTGATTGATGAAGGAAACTTCAAGACCATCCGCATCACCTTAAAGTATGGTGCTGACAGAAACGAAAAGATCATCAGCGGTCTTAAGAGAATTTCCAAGCCCGGTCTTCGTATTTATGCCGGCAAGGAAGAACTGCCCAGAGTACTTGGAGGACTTGGTATTGCAATCATTTCCACCAACCAGGGTGTTGTAACTGATAAGAAGGCAAGAGAGCTTCAGGTAGGCGGCGAAGTATTAGCCTACATTTGGTAAGAAGCACGAAAAGCAGCGTAAATAGTTAATCTAAATCATAGGAGGTACGGGCATGTCACGAATAGGAAGAATGCCGATCGCAATCCCTGCAGGCGTAACTGTAGACATTGCAGAAAATAATAAAGTGACTGTAAAAGGTCCTAAAGGGACACTTGAAAGAATGTGTGCACCTGAGATGGAGATCAAGGTTGAGGAAGCAGAGATCATCGTTTCCAGACCCAATGATCTGAAGAAGATGAAATCCTTACACGGTCTTACAAGATCTCTCATTAACAACATGGTAAAGGGTGTTACAGAAGGATTTGAGAAGAAGCTGGAAGTAAACGGTGTTGGTTACAGAGCAGCAAAATCCGGAAACAAGTTGACCTTATCTTTAGGATATTCCCATCCCGTTGAGATGATCGATCCCGAAGGTATCGAGACGGTACTTGATGGACAAAACATCATCATCGTTAAGGGTATTGATAAAGAGAAAGTTGGCCAGTTCGCAGCTGAGATCAGAGACAAGAGAAAGCCTGAGCCTTATAAGGGCAAGGGTATCAAGCTTGCTGATGAGGTGATCAGACGTAAAGTTGGTAAGACTGGTAAGAAATAGATAAG
>ULTX01041645.1_pt1 | contig 10786 bp, 5 predicted proteins | sample 1958041 | NCBI WGS metagenome assembly ULTX01 (sample SAMEA4835747, study PRJEB28245) | human gut metagenome | biome: gut microbiome; material: fecal sample | place: Denmark | collected 2008
AAAGATTCTTCCTGTGATTATCACTTACTACGCAGACAAGTCTTTTGATTTCGTAATCAAGACTCCGCCCGTTGCTATTCAGTTGCTTGAAATAGCTAAGGTAAAGAGTGGTTCTGCTGAGCCTAACCGTAAGAAAGTTGCCGAGATTACTTGGGAACAGGTTCGTGCGATTGCTCAAGACAAATTGGTTGACTTGAACTGTTTCACTGTAGAGGCTGCCATGAAAATGGTTGCAGGTACAGCGAGAAGTATGGGTATTACTGTAAAAGGGGAGTTCCCGGTTAATAATTAATAAACTTCAATTAGAATGGGTAAACTTACAAAAAATCAAAAGTTAGCTGCAGAGAAAATTGAAGCAGGGAAAGCATACTCTCTCAAAGAAGCTTCTCAGTTGGTGAAGGATATCACTTTTACTAAATTTGATGCTTCATTGGATATAGACGTACGTTTGGGCGTTGATCCCCGTAAGGCTAACCAAATGGTGAGAGGCGTTGTATCACTTCCTCATGGAACAGGTAAGGTTGTACGTGTGTTGGTACTTTGTACACCCGATGCTGAAGCTGCTGCAAAAGAAGCTGGCGCTGACTATGTTGGTCTTGATGAATATATTGAAAAGATCAAAGGTGGATGGACTGATGTGGATGTAATCATCACCATGCCGTCTATTATGGGTAAAATTGGTGCTCTCGGTCGTGTGCTCGGTCCTCGTGGATTGATGCCTAACCCCAAGAGTGGCACCGTGACTATGGATGTTGCTAAAGCTGTAAGAGAAGTAAAACAAGGTAAGATCGACTTCAAGGTTGACAAGAGCGGTATTGTTCATACTTCTATCGGTAAAGTTTCATTTAGTGCTGATCAAATTCGCGAAAATGCGAAAGAATTCATCTCTACTTTGAATAAATTGAAACCGACTGCAGCCAAGGGTACATATATTAAGAGTATTTATCTTTCTAGCACGATGAGTGCAGGCATTAAGATTGACCCGAAATCTGTTGAAGAAATCTAAAAAAAACGGAGTAATAATGAGAAAGGAAGATAAAAGTACGATTATTGAGCAGATTGCTGCTACAGTAAAGGAATACGGTCATTTCTATCTGGTAGATACAACAGCTATGAATGCTGCTGCAACAAGCGCATTGAGAGCTGAATGTTTCAAGGCAGGCATCAAGCTGATGGTGGTTAAGAATACTCTTTTCCACAAGGCTTTGGAAAGCTTGGAGGGTGATTATTCTCCGGTTTATGGATGCCTGAAGGGAACAACAGCTGTCATGTTCTCCAATGTTGCCAATGCACCGGCTAAGTTGATCAAAAGCAAGGCCAAGGATGGCATTCCCGGACTGAAAGCTGCATATGCTGAAGAAAGCTTCTATGTTGGTGCTGACCAGTTGGATGCTCTCGTAGCTATTAAGAGTAAAAATGAAGTTATTGCTGATATTGTTGCTTTGCTGCAATCTCCGGCCAAGAACGTTATTTCTGCTCTGCAATCAGGTGGTAACACCCTTCACGGAGTTCTCAAAACTCTTGGTGAACGTACCGAAGCGTAAGCTTCAAAATACAGAATCGCCGGCTTGGTTACAGGAAGGCATGGTTCAAACAAATTTATTTATCAATTTATTTAGTATTAAACAATTAAAATCATACAAAAATGGCAGATTTGAAAGCTTTTGCAGAACAATTAGTTAACTTGACAGTAAAAGAAGTTAATGAACTTGCAACAATCTTGAAGGAAGAATATGGTATTGAACCTGCTGCTGCAGCTGTTGCTGTTGCTGCTGGTCCCGCTGCTGCTGGTGCAGCTGCTGCTGAAGAAAAGACTTCTTTCGATGTAGTATTGAAGAGCGCTGGTGCAGCTAAACTCCAGGTAGTTAAGGCTGTTAAGGAAGCTTGTGGTCTTGGTTTGAAGGAAGCTAAGGACATGGTTGACGGTGCTCCTAGCGTAGTAAAAGAAGGTTTGGCTAAGGACGAGGCAGAATCACTGAAGAAAACACTGGAAGAAGCTGGAGCTGAAGTTGAACTTAAATAACATTAGCCTGTAAATCAGGTAAGTCGGTTAGGAACCCTTCGTGAAAAGGGTTCTTAACCTTTTTGTGTATATATTTAAAATTAAGTTCTACAAATCCATTAACAGATGTCTTCAAATACTGTAAATCAACGAGTTAATTTTGCTTCAACTAAGAACCCACTGGCATATCCAGATTTCTTGGAAGTACAATTGAAGTCATTCAAAGACTTTTTACAACTGGATACCCCACCCGAGAAACGTAAGAACGAGGGACTATACAAGGTATTTGCTGAAAACTTCCCCATAGCTGATACAAGAAACAATTTTGTTCTTGAGTTTTTGGACTACTATATTGATCCGCCGCGCTATAGCATAGACGAGTGTATAGAGCGAGGGCTTACTTATAGTGTACCCTTGAAGGCAAAGTTGAAATTGTATTGTACAGACCCTGATCATGAGGATTTTGACACGGTGATTCAGGATGTCTTTTTGGGGCCAATCCCTTATATGACCGACAAGGCTACATTCGTTATTAACGGTGCTGAGCGTGTAGTTGTATCTCAGTTGCACCGCTCTCCGGGTGTGTTCTTCGGTCAGAGTGTCCATGCTAATGGAACAAAATTGTATTCTGCCCGTATCATTCCGTTCAAGGGATCGTGGATTGAATTTGCTACAGACATTAATAATGTCATGTATGCATACATCGACCGCAAGAAGAAGTTGCCCGTAACGACTTTGCTGAGAGCTATCGGTTTTGAGAATGATAAGGACATTCTCGAGATTTTCGATCTGGCAGAGGATGTTAAGGTTACCAAGGCCAATCTCAAGAAGATTGTCGGTCGTAAGTTGGCGGCTCGTGTGTTGAAAACATGGATTGAGGACTTTGTCGATGAAGATACCGGTGAAGTAGTTTCCATTGAGCGTAACGAGGTTGTTATCGATCGTGAAACTGTGATTGAGCCGGAACATATTGATATTATTCTGGAATCAGGCATTCAGAATATCCTTGTTCACAAGGAAGAACCGAATCAGTCTGATTACTCCATCATATATAATACCTTGCAGAAGGATCCGAGTAATTCTGAAAAGGAAGCGGTACTTTACATTTATCGTCAGTTGCGCAATGCCGATCCTGCCGATGATGCAAGTGCCCGCGAGGTTATCAACAACCTGTTCTTCTCGGAAAAGCGTTATGACTTGGGTGACGTTGGCCGTTATCGTATCAACAAGAAGTTGAACTTGACGACTGATATGAGCGTTCGTGTTCTTACCAAGGAAGATATCATTGAAATTATCAAGTATCTGATTGAGCTGATCAACTCGAAGGCCGACGTTGACGATATCGACCACTTGAGCAACCGTCGTGTCCGTACGGTCGGTGAGCAGCTTTCCAATCAGTTTGCTATCGGTTTGGCCCGTATGTCCCGTACCATTCGTGAACGAATGAACGTACGTGACAACGAAGTGTTTACTCCGATCGATTTGATTAACGCCAAGACTATTTCGTCTGTTATCAATTCCTTCTTCGGAACAAATGCTTTGTCTCAGTTCATGGACCAGACAAACCCGCTGGCAGAAATAACCCATAAGCGTCGTATGTCCGCCTTAGGTCCTGGTGGTCTGTCGCGTGAACGCGCCGGTTTCGAGGTGCGTGACGTGCACTATACCCACTATGGCCGTCTCTGTCCGATCGAGACTCCTGAAGGTCCCAACATCGGTTTGATTTCTTCACTTTGTGTGTTTGCCAAAATCAACGATTTGGGCTTTATCGAGACTCCTTACCGTAAGGTTTCCAACGGAAAGGTTGACTTGTCGCCGGAAGGTTTGGTTTATTTGTCTGCCGAAGAAGAAGAAGGCAAGATTATTGCACAGGGTAATGCGCCGTTGAATGATGACGGAACATTTATCCGTGATAAAGTAAAGGCACGTCAGGATGCCGATTATCCTGTTGTTCCGCCTACTGAAGTTGAATTGATGGATGTGTCTCCACAGCAGATTGCTTCTATCGCGGCTTCATTGATCCCGTTCCTGGAGCACGACGATGCCAACCGTGCATTGATGGGATCGAACATGATGCGCCAGGCTGTACCTTTGCTTCGTAGTGAAGCTCCGATTGTCGGTACAGGTATCGAACGTCAGTTGGCTCGTGATTCGCGTACGCAGATTGCAGCCGAAGGCGAGGGTGTGGTTGACTTCGTTGATGCAACCACTATCCGTATTCTTTATGACCGTACCGAGGACGAAGAGTTCGTAAGCTTCGAACCGGCGTTGAAGGAGTATCGCATTCCGAAGTGGCGCAGAACGAACCAGAACATGACCATCGACTTGCGTCCGATTTGCGAGAAAGGTCAGCGTGTGACGAAAGGTCAGATTCTGACTGAAGGTTATTCTACTGAAAATGGCGAGTTGGCTCTGGGCAAGAACCTGTTGGTGGCTTACATGCCGTGGAAGGGATATAACTATGAGGATGCCATTGTGTTGAACGAACGTGTCGTTCGTGAAGATATTCTGACTTCCGTACACGTGGAAGAGTTCTCACTGGAAGTTCGTGAGACCAAACGTGGTATGGAGGAACTGACTTCCGATATCCCCAACGTCAGCGAAGAGGCCACGAAGGATTTGGATGACAACGGTATTGTCCGTGTTGGTGCCCGTATCGAACCGGGTGACATCCTGATCGGTAAGATTACTCCGAAGGGAGAGTCCGATCCGTCGCCCGAGGAAAAATTGCTCCGTGCCATCTTTGGTGACAAGGCCGGCGACGTGAAGGATGCTTCTTTGAAGGCTTCTCCATCGTTGAAGGGTGTGGTTATCGGTAAGCGCCTGTTCTCGCGTGTGATTAAGACTCGCAGTTCCAAGTTGGCCGACAAAGCTTTGTTGCCTAAGATTGACGAAGAGTTTGAAGGTAAGGTAGCCGACTTGAAGAAGATATTGATCAACAAGCTGCTGAAGCTGACAGAAAATTACACTTCCGAAGGTGTGAAGGATTATCTGGGAACCGATATCATTGCCAAGGGTGCACACTTCTCTGCTTCCGATTTCAGCGATCTCGATTTCACTACGGTTCAGTTGAGCAATTGGACGAAGGACGAGCACACCAACAATCTGATCCACGCTTTGATCATGAACTTCATCAGAAAGTACAAGGAGCTGGATGCAGAATTGAAGCGTAAGAAGTTTGCCATTACTATTGGCGATGAGCTGCCGGCCGGTATTATTCAGATGGCCAAGGTTTACATTGCCAAGAAGCGTAAGATCGGTGTCGGTGATAAGATGGCAGGTCGTCACGGAAACAAGGGTATCGTATCGCGTGTGGTTCGTCAGGAAGACATGCCGTTCCTGGCCGATGGTACGCCGGTCGATATTGTCTTGAACCCGCTGGGTGTGCCTTCTCGTATGAACATCGGTCAGATCTTTGAGGCAGTTCTGGGAAGTGCCGGAAAGAAGTTGGGCGTGAAGTTTGCGACTCCTATTTTTGATGGTGCTACGTTGGACGATCTGAACGAATGGACCGATAAGGCCGGTCTGCCGCGTTTCGGAAAGACGACGTTGTACGACGGTGGTACCGGTGAAGCATTTGAGCAGCAGGCTACCGTAGGTGTGACTTACATGTTGAAGCTGGGTCACATGGTTGAAGATAAGATGCACGCGCGTTCCATCGGTCCGTACTCACTGATTACCCAGCAGCCGTTGGGTGGTAAAGCACAGTTTGGTGGTCAGCGTTTCGGAGAAATGGAGGTTTGGGCACTCGAAGCCTTCGGTGCCGCCCACATTCTGCAGGAAATTCTGACGATCAAGTCCGATGATGTTGTTGGACGTTCCAAGGCTTATGAGGCTATTGTGAAAGGTGAGCCTATGCCTACTCCGGGTATTCCCGAGTCATTGAACGTATTGTTGCACGAGTTGAGAGGTTTAGGACTGAGCATCAACTTGGAATAACTAACGTCTGCTTATCAATAATCAATTGTCAATTATCAATTATATATAAAGTATGGCTTTTAGAAAAGATAACAAGATAAAGAGTAATTTCTCGAAGATCTCCATCGGTTTGGCCTCGCCCGAGGAAATACTGGAGAATTCGAGTGGTGAAGTTTTAAAGCCTGAAACCATCAACTATCGTACGTACAAGCCTGAACGTGACGGCCTCTTCTGCGAACGCATCTTCGGACCGGTCAAGGATTATGAGTGCCACTGCGGTAAGTACAAGCGCATCCGCTATAAAGGCATTGTCTGCGACCGTTGTGGTGTTGAAGTTACAGAGAAGAAGGTTCGCCGCGAACGTATGGGACATATCCAGTTGGTTGTGCCGGTGGCTCACATCTGGTATTTCCGTTCACTGCCCAATAAGATTGGTTATCTGTTGGGTTTGCCGACCAAGAAACTCGATGCCATTATTTATTACGAGCGTTATATCGTTATTCAGCCGGGTGTCTTGTCCGACGAGGTTGCACAATACGATTTGCTGGAGGAAAGCGAATATTTGGATCTCTTGGATAAATTGCCGAAGGACAATCAGTTCCTCGAGGATTCCGACCCGAATAAGTTCATTGCCAAGATGGGTGCCGAAGCCATATACGACCTGTTGTCGCACCTCGACCTCGATGCCTTGTCTTATGAATTGCGTCACCGTGCAGGAAGCGATGCTTCACAACAGCGTAAGACTGAGGCCTTGAAGCGTCTGCAGGTAGTAGAGTCGTTCCGTGCTTCGCGTGGACGCAATAAGCCCGAGTGGATGATCATGCGCATTGTGCCGGTCATTCCTCCTGAGCTCCGTCCGTTGGTTCCGCTGGATGGCGGACGTTTTGCGACTTCCGACTTGAACGATCTTTATCGCCGTGTTATCATACGTAACAATCGTCTGAAGAGACTGATCGAGATCAAGGCTCCCGAAGTGATTCTGCGTAATGAAAAACGTATGTTGCAGGAGGCTGTCGATTCATTGTTCGACAACTCACGCAAGTCGAGTGCCGTGAAGACCGATGCCAACCGTCCGTTGAAGTCTCTGTCGGACAGCCTGAAAGGTAAGCAGGGACGTTTCCGTCAGAACCTGTTGGGTAAACGTGTCGATTATTCTGCACGTTCGGTAATTGTCGTTGGTCCGGAGCTGAGAATGGGCGAGTGCGGTATTCCCAAACTGATGGCCGCCGAGCTCTACAAGCCGTTTATCATTCGTAAGCTGATCGAGCGCGGTATTGTGAAGACTGTAAAGAGCGCCAAGAAGATTGTCGATCGCAAGGAACCCGTTATCTGGGATATTCTGGAGCACGTGATGAAAGGTCACCCGGTGCTGTTGAACCGTGCCCCGACACTGCACCGTCTGGGTATCCAGGCTTTCCAGCCAAAGATGATCGAGGGTAAGGCTATCCAGTTGCACCCGTTGGCATGTACGGCGTTCAATGCCGACTTCGACGGTGACCAGATGGCCGTTCACTTGCCTCTGAGCAACGAAGCTATTCTGGAAGCACAAATGCTGATGCTCCAGTCGCACAACATCTTGAACCCTGCCAACGGTGCGCCTATCACCGTGCCTGCACAGGATATGGTGCTTGGTCTTTACTACATTACCAAGTTGCGTAAGGGTGCCAAGGGTGAGGGTCTGACTTTCTACGGTCCCGAAGAAGCACTGATTGCCTACAACGAAGGCAAGTGCGATATTCACGCTCCCGTCAGTGTCATTGTGAAAGATGTGGATGAGAACGGAAACATCGTTAGCAAGATGATGCACGATACATCCGTAGGTCGTGTTATCGTCAACGAGATTGTTCCCGACAAAGCCGGATACATCAATACGATTATCTCCAAGAAGTCACTTCGCGACATCATCAGCCACGTTATTAAGGTTTGTGGTGTGGCCGAAGCAGCTGATTTCCTTGACGGAATCAAGAACTTGGGTTACTATATGGCCTTTAAGGGTGGTCTGTCGTTCAACTTGGGCGATATCATCATTCCGAAGGAGAAGGAAGCTCTGGTACAGAAGGGCTACGAAGAAGTAGAGCAGGTGATCAACAACTATAACATGGGTTTCATCACCAACAACGAACGTTACAATCAGGTTATCGATATCTGGACACACGTTAACTCCGAGTTGTCCAACATCCTGATGAAGACTATTTCGAACGATGACCAGGGATTCAACTCTGTATATATGATGCTGGATTCCGGAGCTCGTGGTTCTAAGGAACAGATCCGTCAGTTGTCCGGTATGCGTGGTCTGATGGCCAAGCCGCAGAAAGCCGGTGCCGAAGGCGGTCAGATCATCGAGAACCCGATTCTTTCGAACTTTAAGGAAGGTCTGTCCGTGTTGGAGTACTTCATTTCTACACACGGTGCCCGTAAGGGTTTGGCCGATACAGCCTTGAAGACAGCCGATGCCGGATACCTGACCCGTCGTCTGGTGGACGTTTCTCACGATGTGATCATCAACGAAGAAGACTGCGGTACGCTTCGCGGATTGGTTTGTACGGCATTGAAGAACAACGATGAAGTAATCGCTACGCTGTACGAACGTATCCTGGGACGTGTATCCGTACACGATATTGTTCATCCTACTACCGGCGAGCTGATTGTAGCCGGCGGTGAGGAAATTACCGAAGCCATTGCACAGAAGATTGAAGACTCTCCGATCGAAAGTGTCGAAATCCGTTCGGTGCTGACGTGCGAGTCGAAGAAGGGCGTCTGCGCCAAGTGTTATGGACGTAACCTGGCTACCAGCCGCATGGTACAGAAAGGCGAGGCTGTCGGCGTCATTGCAGCACAGTCAATCGGTGAGCCGGGTACACAGCTGACACTTCGTACCTTCCACGCCGGTGGTACGGCAGCCAACATTGCCGCCAACGCAAGTATCGTGGCCAAGAACGATGCCCGTCTGGAGTTTGAGGAACTTCGTACGGTCGATGTCGTTGACGAGTCGGGCGAACCGGCCAAGGTGGTTGTAGGCCGTTTGGCTGAAGTCCGCTTTGTCGATGTGAACACAGGTATCGTGCTTTCAACGCACAACGTACCTTACGGTTCTACCTTGTATGCCGGCGATGGCGAGCTGGTCGAGAAAGGCAAGCTGATTGCCCGTTGGGACCCGTTCAACGCCGTTATCATCACCGAAGCTACCGGTAAGATCGAGTTCGAAGGTGTGATCGAGAACGTTACCTATAAGGTAGAGTCGGATGAGTCAACCGGTTTGCGTGAAATCATCATCATCGAGTCGAAGGACAAGACCAAAGTGCCTACCGCACACATCATGACCGAAGATGGCGAACTGATACGTACTTACAACTTGCCGGTGGGTGGTCACGTTGTTGTGGAAGACGGCCAGAAGGTGAAAGCCGGTGAGGTGATCGTGAAGATTCCGCGTGCCGTTGGTAAGGCGGGTGATATCACGGGTGGTCTTCCTCGTGTGACCGAATTGTTCGAGGCACGTAATCCGTCCAACCCTGCCGTGGTTTCCGAAATCGACGGTGAGATTACGATGGGTAAGGTGAAACGTGGTAACCGTGAGATTATCGTTACTTCCAAGACGGGCGAGGTGAAGAAGTATCTGGTACCTCTGTCCAAGCAGATCCTGGTTCAGGAGAACGACTATGTACGTGCCGGTACTCCGTTGTCCGACGGTGCCATTACTCCGGCCGACATCCTGGCCATCAAAGGTCCTACGGCCGTACAGGAATACATCGTGAACGAAGTTCAGGACGTATATCGTCTGCAGGGTGTGAAGATCAACGATAAGCACTTCGAAATCATCGTACGCCAGATGATGCGCAAGGTCGAAATCGATGAACCGGGCGATACCCGCTTCCTGGAACAACAGGTAGTGGACAAGCTGGAGTTCATGGAAGAGAACGACCGCATCTGGGGCAAGAAGGTGGTTGTCGATGCCGGCGATTCGCAGAACCTGCAACCGGGTCAGATTGTTACTGCCCGCAAGCTGCGCGACGAGAACTCAATGTTGAAGCGTCGTGATATGAAGCTGGTTCAGGTACGCGATGCTGTTCCTGCCACTTCTACTCAGATTCTTCAGGGTATTACCCGCGCCGCATTGCAGACTTCGAGCTTCATGTCGGCTGCTTCCTTCCAGGAAACGACGAAGGTGCTCAACGAAGCTGCCATCAACGGTAAGGTTGATAAGTTGGAGGGTATGAAGGAGAACGTGATTTGCGGTCACCTGATTCCTGCCGGTACAGGCCAGCGCGAGTTCGAGAAGATCATTGTCGGTTCGAAGGAAGAATACGACCGTATGCTTGCCAACAAGAAGACAGTGCTCGACTATGCAGTTGACGAGAAAGTAGAGGAATAATCTACCAACAGATAGATATAAAGGAAGAAAGGAGATGTGTCAAGGTTGGCACATCTCTTTTTTTATGCCTGTCGGTCACGAAGCACCCTACCGAAGCCGATGAAATTCTCTCATTCCCGCTCCGTTCCCTCCTCCCCTTGGGAGAGAGGCCGGGGGCAAGCTTTCATCCAATACCCGTTCCCATACTTCGTATGCACCCTGCGCCCCAATTGCGCCAGCAGGCGGGCGAACGATGTGCACGAGCAGTCCTTCAGCGCAGCGGGATTCTTGCGCTTCACCGTGGCATAGATTTCGGCGGCGGACATCAGGCGGGCACCCTGCTCGCCCGGCTCGGCGAAGCGGAAGCAGGAGCTGACCAACTCTTCGGCAGGCGTAACGCGATAGAACGGACGATTGGCCTGCTGGATTTCGTTTTCCTCTTCCTTGCTGAACCAGCAGCGTTCGCCGTTCCCCAACTCGTGCAGCAGCTGGGCGTAGAGCTGTTCATAATCCACCGG
>ULTX01036782.1_pt1 | contig 10784 bp, 10 predicted proteins | sample 1958041 | NCBI WGS metagenome assembly ULTX01 (sample SAMEA4835747, study PRJEB28245) | human gut metagenome | biome: gut microbiome; material: fecal sample | place: Denmark | collected 2008
CATTTTTCGTAATATTGCATTTGCCTTTGGACTCTACCGGCGCCTTCGGTGACTACAAATTTAATCATTTTTCGGCGACAACACCATCCCCTGACGACAATTTTATGTAAATTTGTAAATTCAAACGAAATCAAGCGTCGCGCCACCCATCCCGGGCGCTCGTCTCCCCCTAAAAGAAACTATAGACAACACCTAATCACATGGCTACAAGCATACAGCAAAAACAAGAGCTCTTCAAAGCCATCTGGGCTACAGCCGAAGACCTGCGCAATTCGGTCGACGGCTGGGACTTCAAGAGTTATGTCCTCGGCATCCTCTTTTATCGTTTTATATCGGAAAATATCACCAATTACGTCAACCGCTTGCAGGCCGATGCCGGGGTCACGGATTTTGACTATGCCGAGTTTGCGGACGCAGATGCCGAGGCTGCTCGTGCGCAGTTGGTTCACGAAAAGGGCTTTTTCATACTGCCCTCGCAGCTGTTCGGCAATGTGCGCAAGCACGCCAAGGATGACCCGAACCTCAATATAACCCTCGACAATGCTTTCAAGGCCATAGAAGCCTCGGCCATAGGCACGGAGAGCGAGGACGACCTCAAAGGCCTTTTTGCGGACATCGATGTCAATTCCAATAAATTGGGCGGCACCGTGGACAAGCGCAACGAGCAACTGGCCAAGATTCTGAATAATATAGGCAATATAGACCTCAAAGGAGAGTACAGCGAAAATCAGATAGACATCTTCGGCGACGCCTACGAGTACCTGATGACGATGTACGCCTCCAACGCCGGCAAGAGTGGCGGCGAATTCTTCACCCCGCAGGAGGTGTCGGAGCTGCTGGCGCGCATAGTCACCCACGGCCGCGAATATGTCAATAAGGTCTACGACCCGGCATGCGGTTCAGGGTCTCTGCTGCTGAAATTCGCCAAGATTTTGGGCAAAAACAATGTCAAGAAAGGTTTCTTCGGTCAGGAGAAGAATATCACCACCTACAACCTGTGCCGTATCAATATGTTCCTGCACGACATCAACTACTCGGACTTTGATATACGCAACGGCGATACGCTGCTCGAGCCTTATCACTGGAATGACGAGCCTTTTGATGCCATCGTGTCCAATCCTCCGTACTCGACCAAATGGGTAGGCTCGGACAACCCCACACTAATCAACGACCCGCGTTTTGCGCCGGCGGGCGTACTTGCACCCAAGAGCAAGAGCGACTTGGCCTTCACTATGCACATGCTTGCATGGCTGTCCACGGCAGGTACGGCGGCTATTGTCGAGTTCCCGGGCGTACTGTACCGTGGCGGCGCCGAGCAGAAGATACGCAAGTATCTCATAGACAACAACTACGTGGATACGGTGATACAGCTGCCGGCCAATCTCTTTTTCGGCGTCTCCATAGCCACCTGCATCATTGTGCTCAAAAAATCGAAGTTCGAGAACAAGACCTTGTTCATCGACGCCTCGCAACTTTTTGTACACGAGGGCAATAAGAATAAGCTGTCGCCCGAAAACATTGATGCCATTGTGGCCGAATACGCCGAGCATAAGCAGGTGAAGCACTTCTCGGCTTTGGTCGATAATAAAGTCGTGGCCGAAAACGGCTACAACCTCTCGGTCAGCAGCTACGTCGAGGCCGAGGACACCCGGCCGAAGACCGATATCCGCGAACTGAACGAGCGCATACGCCGCATCGTGGCACACGAGAACGAGTTACGCGCCGACATTGACGCCATCATCGCCGAACTTGAAGCCGAAACGCTATGACTGCCGAGACATCCAAAAAATCCATACGCTTTTTCAACGACCTGGAAGTCCCGGAATGGCTTAATTACGGCAATAATTCGCTTGACCGAAAAAGCCACACAAAGGCGTATGGGTTATACGAGAGCGGCTTGATGAGCAGTATGGAGCCGGGGACGCTGAAATGCTTGCAGCAGATACACGCGTACATCTTCGGCGGGCTGTACGACTTTGCCGGGCAGGTCAGGACTAAGAATATCTCGAAAGGCGGATTTACCTTCGCCAATTGTATGCACTTCCCCGACACATTGCAAGTCATTGAACGCATGGCGGAAACGACCTTCGATGAGATTATGGACAAGTACGTCGAGATGAACATCGCCCATCCCTTTATGGAAGGCAACGGCCGCAGCACGCGCATTTGGCTTGACCTGATGTTGAAGCGCTCGCTCAGGCGTTGCGTGGACTGGAGCCGCATCAACAAGAACGAATACCTTGCCGCTATGCGCGAAAGCGTTGCCGACAGCGCCCACGTCAAGCGCTTGGTCGAATCCGCCCTGACGCCCCTGATCAACGACCGCGAAATGTTTATGAAAGGCATTGATTACTCATACTACTACGAACAACCCGATTGACCGATGAGCAAGTTACAAGAACTAATACAACGCCTATGCCCCGACGGCGTGGAATATAAGAAGCTGGGAGAGGTGCTCGAATATGAACAGCCGACAAAATACATTGTCAAGTCGACGGAATATGATGACAGTTATTCGATTCCAGTATTAACTGCTGGGCAAAGTTTTATTTTGGGCTATACAAACGAGCAGAAAGGAGTTTTTGACGCATCCAAAGACAATCCAGTGATTATATTTGACGATTTTACAACATCATTTCATTGGGTAGATTTCCCTTTTAAGATCAAAAGTAGTGCAATGAAAATGCTGCGCCCGAAGGATGATTCAATAAATTTCAAATACATTCATTATGCAATGCAGTGTATCGGTTTTGTCCCAGGCGAACACACCCGATATTGGATTTCAAAGTATTCTATGTTCACGATTCCTGTTCCGCCTTTGGAGGTGCAGGAAGAAATTGTGAGGATTCTTGACCGCTTCGATGTGTATGCAGCGGAGCTGCAAGCGCGCAAAGAGCAATATGAATATTATCGCAATCTTTTGCTCACCTTCAACCCCGCCGGCTGCGCCGGCGAGGCCGATGATGAGCAAGAAGGCTGCGTAACTACCTGGGGGGGCATAGTTACCCAATTCATTGGAAAACTATGGGCGAAGTTGGAACATTTATTCGAGGTAACGGCCTTCAAAAGAAGGATTTCACCGAAAGTGGTGTTGGCTGTATCCACTATGGGCAAATATACACCTATTATGGAACTTTTGCCACTGAAACAAAGTCGTTTGTCAGCGAGGAGTTCGCTAAGAAACTTCGCAAGGCACAAACAGGAGATCTTGTCATTGCCACGACAAGCGAAAACGTCGAAGATGTAGGCAAGGCTGTTGTTTGGCTTGGTAAAGATGAAATAGCGATTAGCGGAGACGCCTATGTCTATAAGCATAATCAGAATCCAAGATATATTGCATACCTTCTTCAAACGGATCGCTTTCTTGCATTTAAGCGGATGAATGTCAGTGGAACAAAAGTGACGAGAATATCGGGTGATAGTTTGGCAAAGTATCCTATCCCCGTCCCCCCACTGGAGTTGCAGGAGAAGATAGTGGCAATTCTTGACCGCTTCGAAACACTGGTCAACGACTTGTCCGATGGGCTGCCGGCCGAAATCGCCGCCGTCAAAGAGCAATACGAGTACTATCGCAACCGATTGCTGACTTTCAAAGAAAAGACCGCATGAACGAACTTATGCCCAATTCGGGCAACTACAAGAAGCTGCTGAGCTACCGGAAGGCAGATGTAATCTATCAGATGACGTGCTACTTCTGCTCGCACTTTCTGACGCGCGGCGACCGCACTGTTGACCAAATGGTGCAGGCCGCCCGTAGCGCCAAGCAAAATATCGTCGAGGGGTGCGCAGCCTCCGCGACGTCCGCAAAGACCGAAATCAAGCTGGTGAATGTGGCCAAGGCCAGCCTCAAGGAACTCCTCGAGGACTACGAAGACTACCTCAAGGTCCACGGCCATCCGCAATGGGCCGAGGGCAGTGCCGAGTACGAGGCCATGCGCCGCATAGGCCGCGAGCATAGCGATGCAGCATACTTCATGGGACTGGTACAGACCCGTCCGCCCGAAACCATCGCCAATATGGCGATAATATTGTTGAACCAGGCCGACTATCTGCTGCACAGGCAGTTGGAGCGGCTATCCGAGGACTTCCGTAAGAATGGCGGCTTTTCGGAGCGCATGGCTGCCCTGCGCCGCAAAGAGCGCGGCCACTGAGAAGCCGGAGATAAGGTCCCTAAAGTCCTTAAAGTCCCTAAAGACCCTAAAGTCCCTACCCTTCCACTAAAAAAAATATTTGACAGAGCAATCATGAGCAACTACGACCTTATTTCCGAAAATCCCGAGTCGACGGTAGTCGCCGAGTTCGAAGGCGGCTATTACAGCGCCGCGCAGTACCAGAACGAGGCCGCTATGGAGGCCGATTTTATCAAGCGCCTGCAAGCCCAAGCCTACGAGTACCTGCCTATCACTTGCGAAAAAGACCTGATAGCCAATCTCCGAGTGCAAATCGAGCGCTTGAACGGCATCCGCTTCACCGACAGGGAATGGGAGGGATTCTTCCGCGAGTACCTCGGCAATCCCAATGACGGCATTGTCGAAAAGACCCGCACCATCCAGGAGGACCACAAGAAGGTGCTGCAACGCGAGGACGGCTCATTTGACAATATATACCTGATAGACAAAGAAAACATCCATAACAATCACCTGCAAGTCATCAACCAATATGTGCCCGAAGGCGGCAGCCACGAAAACCGCTATGACGTCACCATCTTGGTCAACGGCCTGCCGCTGGTACATATCGAACTAAAACGCCGTGGCGTGGAAGTCCGCGAAGCTTTCAATCAGATACGACGCTACAACCGCGAGTCATTCTGGGCCGGGTGCGGACTCTTCGAATTTGTGCAGATTTTCGTGATATCCAACGGCACCCTCACCAAATATTACAGCAACACCACGCGCGACAGCCACGTCCGGCAGCAGGGCAAAGGCAGCAAAAAACAGACGAGCAATTCGTTTGAATTCACATCTTACTGGGCACGCCTTGACAACGAGCCTATACGCGACCTTGTCGACTTTACGCAGACATTCCTGTCAAAACACACGCTACTCAACGTCCTGACACGCTACTGCGTATTTACGTCCGAAAATATGCTAATGGTGATGCGTCCCTACCAGATAGCCGCCACCGAGGCCATTATTCAGCGCATACGCACCTCCACCAACCAAAAGACTTGGGGACGACGCGAAGGCGGCGGATACATTTGGCACACCACCGGCTCGGGCAAGACGCTCACGTCCTTCAAGACGGCACGCCTGGCCTCGCGTATGGACGAAATTGACAAGGTACTCTTTATCGTCGACCGCAAAGACCTTGACTATCAGACGATGAAAGAATATGACCGCTTCGAAAAAGGCGCGGCCAACTCCAACAGCTCCACTGCCGTACTTACTCGTCAGCTGAACGATGAAAACTGTCGCATTATCATCACCACCATACAGAAACTCAGCAACTTCATAGCCCGCAATGCCAAGCATAAAATCTACACGCAGCATGTCGTGATGATTTTTGACGAATGTCATCGCTCGCAATTCGGCGATATGCACCGTGCCATTGTCCGCAAATTCACCAAATACCACATGTTCGGCTTCACCGGCACACCGATATTTCCGGATAATGCCGGCGCAATCCGCAATGTCGAATACACCACCACCGAGGGTACTTTCGGCGACAGACTGCACAGCTACACCATCGTCGATGCCATTCGTGACGGCAATGTGCTGCCCTTCCGTGTGGACTATGTCCGCACCCTGCGTCCCGAGGACGAAATCGAACACGAAGCAGTGCCCGCCATTGACCAAGACAAAATCCTGAAAGCGCCCGAGCGCATCTCGCTCATCACCAAATACATCCTCGACCACTTCGACCAAAAGACCAAGCGCAACGCCCAATACTACGACTTCAGCAAGCTCACCAACATCGGGGCGATGGCCAAGGCCAAAGCAACGGTCGAAGAAGTCAAGGTCAAGACCAAGTTGCAAGGTTTCAACTCGATGTTCGCCGTGGCATCAATACCCTTTGTCAAACTATATTATACCGAGCTTATGCGGCAAATGGCCGAGCTGCCGCCAAACCGAAGATTGAAGATTGCGACAATATACAGCTATGCAGCCAATGAGGCCGAAGAAGACTTCGGCGGCGATGAAAACTCCGAGAACACCGACGGCCTCGACCAATCCAGCCGCGATTTCCTCGAAAAATGTATCGCCGATTACAACGAAATGTTCGGGACAAGCTACGACACCTCCGCCGAAAAATTCCAGAACTACTATAAAGACGTGTCCCTGCGCATGAAAAACCGCGAAATCGACTTGCTCATCGTGGTCAATATGTTCCTCACCGGATTCGACGCGACGACACTCAACACCCTATGGGTGGACAAGAACCTGCGCATGCACGGACTGATACAGGCATATTCGCGCACCAACCGTATACTCAACAGCATCAAGAGCTTCGGCAATATCGTATGCTTCCGCAACCTCGAACCGGCCACCAATGCCGCCCTCGAACTTTTCGGCGACAAAGAAGCCGGAGGACTGGTGCTCATCAAGACTTTCGACGAGTATTACAACGGATATGTGAAAAAGGACGGCACTGCCGTGAAAGGCTATAGGCCAATGGTGGAAGACGAACTTTTGACCGACTTCCCCCTTGGCAGCATCATCCTCGGCGAAAAAGCCGAAAAGGAATTCATACGCCTGTGGGGTGCCATCCTGCGCCTACGCAACATTTTGCAAAGCTTCGACCAATTCAAAGGCAAAGAAATCCTCACTAACGACCAATACAAAGACTATCAAGGTCTGTACCTTGACCTCTACGAAAAATACCGGCCCAAGCCTTCGGATGCCGTAGACGTCAACGATGACATCGTCTTCGAGATGGAACTCGTCAAGTCGGTCGAAATCAATATAGACTATATCCTGTTCCTTGTCGCACAAAAGAACGGCGACCCGAAGCACGATGCCGAGCTGGAAGTCGATATCAAAAAATCTATAGCCGCCACACCCGACCTCCGCGACAAAGAAGATCTGATTATGCAATTCGTGTCCAATGCTTCGGCCGGCACCGATGTCAACGATGAATGGTCGAGATACGTCCGCGAAAAACTTGATAAAGAAGTCGCCGAACTCATCGCCACCGAGAAGCTCAAACCCGAGAAAACTATAGAATTTCTGCAGCAGTCATTCCGTGACGGCGAAATCCGTGAGTCCGGCACCGGTATAGCCGATATTTTGCCGCCAATACCCTTGTTCGGGGTGGCGGGAGTCAATCGCGAGGCAAAGAAGGAGAAGGTAACCGAGAAACTTAAGGCGCTGTTCCATCGATTCTACGACCTTTGCGGCGGCGTATTCCCCGGCACGGATGCAAAATAGAACGCCGGCGAGATGCGCGATAAGGGCTAATGATTAGAAAAAACGGATATTTTTTGGCTGAAAAGGAAAATTGTTAGTACTTTTGTGCAATAAAAGCTGCCGAGAACTCCGAAAGCTGCCGAAAGCTCCGAGAACTCCGAAAGCTGCCGAAAGCTGCCGAAAGCTCCGAGGGCTGCCGAGGATTTCGAGGCAGATATAATTAGACGTTATGGACAATATTTTGCTCTTTTCGACACGCGACGAGCTGACGCGCATACGGCTGGAACGTGTGATGTATTTTGAGGCGGATGCCAATTACACGAAGGTCGTGTTTTCCAACGGGGTGACGGCCACGCTGCTGACCTCGCTGGTACATCTCGAGAAACTCATAGCCGGTGTACTTATCGAGAAAAACAGCATCTTTGTGCGCATTGGCAAGCGCTATATCATCAATAGCGCATACCTGTTCCAAATCAACGTCTTGCGTCAGCGTCTGGTGCTGAGCGACTTGGCATCCCCGTATACGGCGACACTTTCGGTGAGCAAAGATGCCCTTCGTAAGCTCAAGGCTCTGTATACCACGCCGGTGCGCCGTAGTGCTGCGGATGTCGAGGGCGTGCAGCCTCGTCCGGACGGCGAAGCCGTATCACAATAGTGCGTCACTGTAAGGGCGCAATATATTGCGCCCGCCGGGCAAAGATGTATTAAAGCAAACATATAATCGATATTTATAATAGATATATGCAATCTCAAAGCGTTATTATAGGCCGTCAGGGACAGCAATCCGTGTCCATCGACGATATGTCGGTGAGCAAGCGTCATCTCTCGGCCACACCCATGTCCGACGGGCGGTGGTCCATAGAAGACTTGGGCAGTACCAACGGCACGTATGTCAACGGGTTGCCGGTGGTGACGGCCATCGTCGATGCCGACACTCCGCTGATGCTTGGGTCGTTGCAGACCACGCTTAGGCAGCTGCTGAACCTCGCACCCGCATCCGCGGCAAAGCCTGCGGCTGAGCATAATCCCGAGCCTTCCGGCATCGCAGCCGCCAAGCCGGCGCCTATGCCCGCATCCGATTCGATGCCCACCCCGGATGTCGCCGCTGACGGCAGCGTGTCCATCAAACACCTCGAAGCCGTCTACGAAAAATATCGCCATGACACCCTGACAATAGCGCGTCGCCGCAACCATGCATCCGTATACCGCATATTGCCCATGGCCGTAGGTATGCCGCTGGTGATGGGACTGGTCGGAATGTTCACGACCGACATCGCCGTCAAGGGCGTATGCATGGGTGGACTGATGGCCGTGGGGTCGGCCCTGACATTACGCATGATTCCTATGGGTGACCGTCTGGCCGAGGAGCAATTCGACCTCAACCGACGTTTTCAGGTTGATTACAGCTGCCCGTGCTGCCACAACTTTATGGGTGCTGCCAAGCCCTACGAAGTTCTTGTCAAACAAGGACAATGCCCGTTCTGCAAAGCCAAGTTCAGAGAATAATCGCCGAACAACCACAGCAGCCCCAGAGCCCCCGGAGACTGCCGACCCTACATCACTCCCATTGTTCTCATAATTCCCATTATTCCCATACTTCTCACCCAAGATTATGAAAATCAATACTTCCGCTGTCCGCCGCTTGTGCCTGTTGACTTTGACGGTGTTGTGCGTGACGGTCTCACGTGCGTCCACGTACATTGTCGCCGTCGGTATCAATAATTATAAATATGTCACGTCGCTGACCGTATCGGAGGACGATGCCCGGGCATTTGCTCAAATGTGCAAGTCGTATCCCGACCTGCATGTCGCGCTGGTGACCGGTTCAAAAGCCACGCGGGCCAACCTCATCGATGTCATCGGAAGCCATTTTGCCAAGGCCAAGGCCGATGATTCGCTGATATTCTTCTTCTCCGGACACGGCGTGGGCGGCGGAGTGGTGGCTTACGACACCGAGGACGACAGCGAGAATTCCATACTATCCTACAAGGTCTTGGCACGACTGATGAAGCGCTCGCCGGCGACGCGCAAAGTCATCATCATCGACTCGTGCCACTCGGGGTCGTCGCGCAACACCACCTCCTCGTCGCGCAAGGTGCGCCACAATATCGGAGACCCCAATACCATACTCTTTATGTCATCGCGCACCAACGAGTACTCTCTGGAAGTGCAGGGCATGTCCCAATCGCTGTTCACCTATCACCTGCTGCGCGGAATGCGCGGCAATGCCGATGCCGACAGCGACCGGAATATCACAGCGCGCGAGCTCTTTCGATACGTCAGCGGAGCCGTGCGCCGCGATTCGCGGAACAAGCAACACCCCGTGATGTGGGGTAATTTTGACGCCGGATTTGTGATTATGAAATACTGAACACATGGAAACCGAACAGATACTACGCATCGAAGACATCGCGCGTGTGGAGGCATATACGCCGCACTTTTCGCGCATGACGGACAAATACTTGTGCTGGCGCCTCGAGCCGGGAATGAAGCCCATAGCCACTCTCGAGCATCCTTTACGTCTCGACGGCATGGTCTTTGTAATGTGTCACCACGGCAGCCTGCGCCTCGAAATCAATTTCCAGGAATATCACGCGCAGGACAACACCCTGGTAGTCATCAATCCGAAGATGCTCTTCCGGATTTTTGATCTTGACTACTCGTCCATAGATGCCTACGTGTTGTTTCTTTCTTCCGACTTCCTGTCCGATGTCAATATCGACCTCAATGCCATCAATATCCGATCACTGTTCCAGCGGCACACCCCGGTGACCACGCTGACACCGGACGAGACTACGCTGTTTACGCGCTTCCTCGAGTTGTTCGGGCTCATCGCCGCCTGCAACGCCGACAGTGTGTATTCGCGCAACACCGCTCGCTCGCTGGTGTCGTCGTGCGTCTACCAGCTACTCGAATTCAACTTCTCGCGCCTCAACCGCATAGAAATGCAAATCGAGCAGCCCGTCAACGGCCGCCTGGCATATGTACGCGATTTTATGCATCTGGTACACAACGACTATATGCGCCATCGCGATGTGTCTTATTACGCCAAGCAGCTGTACATATCACCCAAGTACCTCTCAATGATTATCAGGGACGCTACGGGCCGCTCGGCCGCCGATTGGATCAACGAATTTGTGGTACTCGAAGCCAAGAACCTCATCAAGTTTTCCGGCAAGAACATCCAGCAGGTGGCTTATGCACTAAACTTCACTAACCAGTCCGCCTTCGGCAAATACTTCAAGCATCTCACCGGAATGTCTCCATCGGAGTATCAGAAATCTTAAAAAAACATAAAAAAACGTGAATTTGACCATAGCGCCGTCACGTTACGATTCTTTTTGCGTCTTATAGGTAAAAGACTATAGGGCGTAAATAGAACAGCCCCCGAAAAAGAAAATGAACTGCACCCCAAAAGTTAGACACAAAACTTTTGGG
>ULTX01047972.1_pt1 | contig 10750 bp, 2 predicted proteins | sample 1958041 | NCBI WGS metagenome assembly ULTX01 (sample SAMEA4835747, study PRJEB28245) | human gut metagenome | biome: gut microbiome; material: fecal sample | place: Denmark | collected 2008
TCCTACTTCCTGACCAACCGTCTGGGCGGCATGGTCACCAAGGACGGTATCCGGAGCAAGGTTCTGAGCACTTATACCGGGAATACCCTGATCGGTGCGCTGGAGAGCTCCTATTCTCTGACCGACCTTTCCAACTATGAGACGCTGCGTAAAGCGTGCTGCTACGCTTTTGCAGATTATCTCTTTGACCTTGCGGGCGACCCCAACGGTACCGACCCGGTCGACCCTGATCCGGATCCCGAACCTGACCCGGAGCCGGGTGACGCGTACTACTCTGTGTTCTCTTCGGATACGACAACGGTCGCTCCCGGCGTGACGCAGACGATCAACTATGCGCTGACCAAGGACGACAAGCAGATCGTTTACTACATTGCCACGGCGGATATCGCCCGGGAGGACGTAAGTGTTCACGCAAACTACCACGCCAACGATCCGAGCCAGGGCTGGGCCATGTCCCGTGTATCTGACCAGATGTCGGCGGCCCAGAAGCGCCACTCTGATCCGTCCGACACGGCGAACTATGTGGAGCACTACAATGCCGTGGTCGGCGTGAATGCAGACTTCTACAACATGACGACCGGCGCTCCCAGCGGCGCGCTGGTCATGGAGGGTGTCGAATACCACAGCGGCGCATCGGCGAACTTCTTTGCGATCCTGAAGGATGGAACCGCCATGATCGGCAGCTCCAGCGATTACGCAGCCTATAAAGACCAAATCCAAGAGGCCGTCGGCGGCAGCGTTTATCTGGTCAAGGATGGAAAGTCCGTCGTGACCAGTGCAGCAGACTATTATAACAGCCGTCATTCCCGCACCTGTGTGGGTATCACCGCTGAGGGCAAGGTTGTCTTGATGGTGCTGGACGGTCGTCAGGAACCCTTCTCCGCCGGCGGCAGTGCTGAAGAACTGGCACAGATTATGCTGGACGCAGGCTGTGTGACCGCAATCAATCTGGACGGTGGCGGTTCCACTACCTTCGTAGCGAAGCAGGAAGGCAGCAATACGCTCACGGTCGTGAACCGTCCTTCGGATGGTTATGAGCGTTCCGTTAGTTCATCTCTGATGGTGGTCTCCACAGCCCCTGTCTCTACGGAGTTTGATCATGCCCTGATCACCTCTGCTTATGATTACTTGACGAGCGGTGCCGCAGTCCGCTTGATCGCTTCCGGTGTCAGTGTGTCCGGCAGCGCGGCGGAACTCCCTGCCGATATCACATGGAAGTCCGCGGATGAAACCATCGGTACCGTTTCTGAAGATGGTGTTTTCACCGCCGTCAAGAAGGGCAGCGTGGAAATACAGCTCCTGTCCGGTGACACGGTGATCGGCAGCAAGACGCTTACCGTGGTCGAGCCGAATGGCCTGAAATTCTCCAAAACGAGTATCAACGCCATTTACGGAGACTCGGTGCGCCTTCCTTTGATTGCAACCTATAATGAGAATCCCGTCGCTGTATGCGCGGGCGATATCACATTTGAACTGAGCAACAGCGCAGCAGGTACTGTGGAAGCTGCGAACAATGGCTTTGCCTTTACCGGCAGCGAGGCGTCCGGTCTGCGCAATGTGACCATCACGGCCATGATCACGCGGGACTACTCCATCAGTGCCACGATCAAGGTCGCTATGTACAGTGCCAATCAGGCGATTTTCGACTTTGACAACGCCACAAGCGGCGACAGAACCTTCGCGTGGACAAGAGATGTCTCCAATGCGGAATATCTTCCCGGAGGAGATGGCGAGACAGACCGCTATCATGTGATCGATCCCAGCCAGCCCATGAATGTCACCTATGTCTTTGGACTGGATATGATGACGATCAAGGTACCTGAAAAGCTGGAGCCGCTTCTGTCCATGGTTGCTGGCGGCGATATTTCCGGCATCACGGCTTGGGATCTGCTGCTCCAGCTGGCGGAGCGCGTAAGCTCGAAGACCGAGGTAACAGTGAAGTTCCAGTTTGACCAGAATGTCGCTGTGGACATCTCCAACCTGACGGTGTCCAATGATTACTTCCGTCTTACATCCGCATCCTTGGACGAAAACAATCTGCTCACTGTGAAGTGCAACTTCATCAAGCAGAGCCAAGCCATCGATCCTGATACGGCCAATCCTATTTGCATCCTCAGCGGCGTGCAGCTGTCCGCCAAGGGCGGCGCACAGTGGGATGATAATCAGTGCCTGAGCATTGAGAACTCCGGTTCGGTTGGCTACGACATCTATCTGGGCGCAAACGCGCTCTACAACATGGCGAAGCAGACCTCCTTCCAGGAGCAGTATGGGATCTATCCCTATGAGGAGCCGGAGAATACCACGCACCCCTGCGGCGGCCATTTCTACTGCGAATCGTATCAGGATTTCACGGATCGTTTCATCCTGGACAACGGTTCCTGGTCTGGCTGGAAAACGGTCAACGGTACATCCTACTACTTCGTCGAAAACAATGCCTTGAAAGGCATTCACAAGGTTCCTGGCCTCAACGATGAGAGCAACGAGTATTTCTATCAGTTCAATGAGACAACCGGTGCTTGTGAAGGAAAGGTCACTGGGCTGATTGAATTCGATGGCGCATGGTATTACGCCATCAACGGCGTGGCCAAGTCCGGTTGGTGGAACCTGACGGATGCAGATGGCAACAACGGTTATTACTACTTTGACCCCGAGACTTTCCAGGGGCTGGATGGTGAAAACAGCAGTTTCTTCCCCAATGTAATCTATCAATTTGAACACGGCAAACTGGTGAAGGGTGCATGGCTGGCCACTGACCACGGTAAACGCTACTATTATGGCCCCGGCTTTGTTCAGGGCAAGTGGTACACCATTGAAGGCAATCTGTATTTCTTCAATCAGGACGGTTATCGCTATGAGGGCCTCCGGTATGTAAAACTGCGCGACAACCATGATGACCCGATTTATTGGTACGACTTTGGAGAAGATGGTATCTGCCATGGCGTATATCAGCACACGGGGCTATTCTATCTTAACGGAAATACGTATTATACCATCAACGGCATGGTTTGCAACGGCCTGTATTTGGCAGAAGACGGATACTACTATTATTTCGGAAGCGTAGACTACACGGCAGTGAAGAACACCCGTCATTGGGTTTCCTATCCCAATGATACTGGCTTTGCACCGGCATTCTACAGCTTTGATGAAGATGGCCGCATGATCATTGATACGCCCGATCCCTCGAAGGATGGCATTGTGAATGAAGACGGCGAACTGTATTACTATGTCAACGGCGTTCGCTTCTACGCTGGCCTGATTCAGATCGATGGCGATTACTACTATGTAAACAGCTCCTGCAAGGTAGTCACCAACCAGCGCTACTGGGTGTCCAAAACCAATGACCTGCTGCCTGCTGGTTTCTACAACTTCGATGTAGACGGCAAAATGACCGATGCGCCCATTCCGACGCCTGACCCCGATCCGGATCCCAATCCTGATCCTGAGGTGAAGAATGGCATCGTCAACGAGGATGGCGAGCTGTATTACTATGTCAATGGTGTCAAGACCTACGCTGGCCTGATTCAGATCGACGGCGATTATTACTATGTGAACAGCTACTGCAAGGTCATCACCAATCAGCGTTACTGGGTGTCTAAGACCAATGATCTGCTGACCGCGGGGTTCTACACCTTTGGTGCAGACGGCAAGATGACCGATGCACCCATTCCGACACCTGACCCCGATCCGGATCCCAATCCTAATCCCGAAGTGAAGAACGGCATCGTCAGCGAGGACGGCGAGCTGTATTACTATGTCAATGGTGTCAAGACCTACGCCGGCCTGATTCAGATCGATGGTAATTACTACTATGTGAACAGCTACTGCAAGGTCATCACCAATCAGCGCTACTGGGTGTCCAAGACCAATGATCTGCTCCCCGCTGCATTCTACAACTTTGACGCAGAAGGCAAGATGACGGATGCGCCTATTCCGACACCCGACCCCGATCCGAACCCTGATCCCAATCCCGAGGTGAAGAACGGCATCGTCAGTGAGGACGGCGAGTTGTATTACTATGTGGACGGTGTCAAGACCTATGCTGGTCTGATCCAAATCGACGGCGATTACTACTATGTGAACAGCTACTGCAAGGTCATCACCAGTCAGCGCTACTGGGTATCTAAGACCAACAACCTGCTGCCTGCCACATTCTACACCTTTGGTGCAGACGGCAAGATGGTGAGATGACAGAATAACCCATGGGGTATGGCACGTTTAACGCCATACCCCATGGAGAGAAACCTTTCAATGGGGGTATGTTTTGCTTAATCACTTAACAGTAATTTTCTGGACATTGGCATATGTAATCATTGTTCTGTGCGGAATTCAAAATAGAAAATCCCATCTATTGCTTATGCCGTTGATAGCAGGAAGTTTAAATTTTGCTTGGGAGATTAATGCGCTGCTGCTTTCGAGAGGTTTTTATGGGCATGTGCTGTGGACGGGATTGGATGTCCTCATTGTTGTTCATAATGTTCGTTTTTTAGAAAAGGGTAAACGCAAGAAGTACTTGCTCTTAATTGTTGTATTTATCTTAGTTCTATATGGAATGTTCCGTATTCCTAATGTCGATGGACAAAGAATTTCGGTCTTTGCCATAGATCTCATTATGGCAATTGAGTACGTCCTGTGCGCAAAGCAAATTGCACCCCAAGGAAGAATTTCTGTCGGGGTACTGAAACTCTTGGGAGATTTGTTTGCATGGCTATCCAATATGCAGAGTTCTGTATTTGTGGCAGTTTGTGGCTTAATAGTGCTACTTCTAAATTTGTTCTATTTGGCTATTTGCTTAGAGCAGAGTTCTCATAGCCGGAAGAAGGTGCAAAGATGATGTCATGGCTTCAAACGAATTCACTATATCTGTTACTAACAGCAGGAACTATCTTCAATGTGTTCTGGCTGTACAGGATGCGGCGACAGCTCCAAATGAAATGGTATGCCGTACTGATCCTTTCAGTATTGCATACTGCTATCGGCGTATGCAGTGTGAAAGTCTTTGCTTTTCTGGAAAGCGGTGACATAGGAAACATGAGCCTGTTTGGCGGTGTGTTTTTTATGCCGGCAGCCTACTGGCTGGGAGCCAAGCTTACCAAGCGGCCTTACTGCAAAGTGTGCGATGTGTTTACTCCGTGTATGCTTTTTACACTGATGTGTGCTCGGGTCAACTGCATCGTCGCTGGATGCTGCTCCGGCTTAGTTATACCGGGAACGCACGTTCACTTTCCCACGAGGGAACTTGAGATTCTCTATTACATTGTGATGTTGATTCTGCTCGTTCCCAGAGTGAAAAAGAGCAAGAACCCCGGCAGCACTTATCCGCTTTATATGGCATCCTATGGAGCGTTCCGCTTTCTTGATGAATTCTTCCGGACGTCCTCTACGGGGATGCTGTTCCATCTCTCTCATGTCTGGGCAGCCATCGCATTTGCGGCGGGACTCAGCATTTACATAGAAATAAACGCCAGAAATCATCAAAGAAAGAAGGTAATAAAGAAATGAAAAGCACATTAAAGCGATTCCTTTCGCTTGTGCTCTGCATGTGCATGGTTATGGCACTGTTACCCAATGTGACCATGACAGCGTTTGCGGCAACCAGTGGTACAGTGACAGGCTTAGCTGACGAGAACATTGGACTGAGTTTTACAGGCGACGCAGATGATGCTTGGTCGGCCAATGGTACGAGCATTATCGGCGCAGCTACCAGCACGGGTGGAACATGCAGCGATACATCCTATAAATCCACACTGACAATTACAAATAAGAAGTCGACAACAGCAACCCTTTCCTTTGACTACTCTATTGAGCAGAACAGCGGAAAAATTCAGGTGGATGGTACAGAGGTTTCTTCGGGTGCCAGTTTTACCAAGGAACTGGCGACAAACGAGAGCGTTAAAGTATACATCCAGTCTGGCAGCACCAGTGCTGCCACTAAGATCACCCTTACCAACGTGGTTCTGGTAAGCGATGTCAATGCAACTGCGACTTTCGTGCCTGCTGAAAACGGTTCTTATACAGTAGACGGAAAACTCATTACCGAGGAATATAGCAACACGCAAAGCTCCATGACTGCTTATCAGGTAGTGGCGACCCCGGCGGATGGTTATCAGTTCATGGGCTGGTATGATGTTTCTAACGAGAAATATATCAGCACGTCTGCAAAGGCTGCGTTGAACATTGAAAATGACTGCACTATCACAGCGCGGTTCGCAAGTAAAACGGCGGCCCTGTTTGAAACCGGCGGCCAGCGGTTTGACGATCTGGGCGATGCGGTTTCCTATGCACAGGCAAACAGCCAGTCCAAGATCACCTTGGCTACTGATGGCTCCATCAGCGGTACCTATACCATTCCGGCTGGAATTACACTTCTGATTCCGTTTGATGAGGCAGGAACGCTGTATACGGATGCTCCTGCGGCAATTCGCACGGCCCCGGCTTCGAAGCCGTTCCGAACACTGACGATGAGCGATGGCGCTTCTATTACCGTCAATGGTGCCATTAGCTTGGGCGGCAGATATTATGCTGCTGGCGGTAGTGAGCAGGGACGTCCCGTTGGTGATTATGGATACATCAAAATGGCCGAAAACAGCTCCATCACAGTGAAAAACGGCGGCAACCTGTATGCGTGGGGCTTCATTTCCGGCAGCGGCTCTATTCTGGCAGAATCGGGCGCTACGGTGTATGAATTCTATCAGATTGCAGACTTCCGCGGCGGCAGTGCCTCTTCCAATATGGGCAACAAGGTATTCCCATTTTCGCAGTACTTCGTACAAAACATCGAAGTTCCCTTGACGTTGAATGCCGGCGCCAACGAACAGGTTTATAGCGGCGTTTATGCAATGAGCACCACATATACTACTGCTATTAATTTCATTGGTGACACCGGTATGTTCAAAGTGGAATCCGGTAGCTTTACTAAGGATTACGATGAAAAGGCAGATCGTCTTGTATTCACAGTAAACGGCGAGGCGGCATTGAACACGTTGTCGCTAAAGCTTGCGGGCATGAGTGTCAACTCTGCAAGCTATGTGCTGCCCATCACCAATAACGTCACCATCAATATCCAGTCCGGAAATGTGACCATCAATCAGGACGCGGCTCTGCTGGCGGGCGTTGAGGTCAACATTGCCGAAGGCGCTGGCCTGACAGTTGCAAACGGAAAGAATATCTATTTCTATGACAGCGATGAGTGGAACTCCGACAACTTTGTCTGGGGCCCCTGCAAGTTTAAGTCCGTGGCCTATGCGCCGGGTAAGGCATACAACCGCTCCAATAACGACTTGGTTGATGCGAAGATGGATGTGAACGGCAGCGTAACGGCTATTGGCGCCATCTACACCACCAAGGGCGGTGCAAATATCTGCTCCAGCAACGGCACCGGCAAGTACATTCAGCAGGGCGCACCCGGCACGGCGACCGCAACCTATCAGTATAATGCAAATGGCAATAGTGCGGTGACCATCCCCATCACCGCCGCCAAGCTGCACAACGCCGACGGTACCTATACGGAAACCTCGTCCGCAAGCGCTGGCGATGTCATTAACTATGTCAATGGTGTTTGGGGCGGCGAAGCACCCACGGAGCTGACGGTTACCTTTGAAGCAAACGGATCTGAGGAATACCCGGCCGAAGGCACGATGGCCCCGCAGAGCGTAACCGCAAAGAAGGATACGGCGCTGAATGCAAACACCTTCACTCGTGAAGGCTACAACTTCCTGAACTGGAATACGGCGGCTGACGGTACTGGCGACTCCTATGCGGATGGTGCGACTGTTAATCTAACCGAGAACACCACTCTTTATGCCCAATGGGAGGACAATCATTCTCTCACCAAGGTGATCAACAAGAAGGATGCCACCTGCACTGAGGACGGCTACACCGGCGATACGGTCTGCGCCATCTGCGGCAAAGAAATCATCAAGGGCGAGGCCATTGAGGCTAAGGGCCATATCGAGGCCATTGATGCTGCCGTTGAGCCGACCTGCACGGAACCCGGCAAGACTGAGGGTAAGCACTGCTCCGTCTGCAACGAAGTTCTCGTTGCGCAGGAAGTGATTCCCGCGACCGGCCACAAGGAAGAAACCATTCCTGGCAAGGAAGCGACCTGCACCGATACCGGCCTGACGGACGGTACCCGTTGCTCTGTCTGCGGAACGGTGATCAAAGCACAGGAAGAGATCCCCGCCAAGGGCCACAGCTGGAATGAGGGCGAGATCACGACCTCTCCTACCTGTGAGAATGCCGGTGTCAAGACCTACACCTGCACAGTTTGCAATGCAACCAAGACCGAAGCAATCGATGCAACCGGGCATACCCCTGTTGAAGTTGCGGAACAGCCCGCTACCTGCACCGAGGCTGGTCATACAGCCGGTACGAAGTGCTCCGTTTGTGATGCGATTCTCTCCGGTATGGAAGAGCTCCCCGCGACAGGCCACACAGAAGTAATCGATGCAGCAAAGGCTCCAACCTGCACTGAGACTGGTCTGACCGAAGGCAAGCACTGCTCCGTCTGCAATACTGTACTCGTTGCCCAGGAAGAAATCCCCGCCAAGGGACATACCGAGGTCATTGATCCGGCAGTTGAGCCGACTTGCACCGAACCTGGCAAGACTGAGGGCAAGCACTGCTCCGTCTGCAATGAGATCATCGTTGCACAGACAGAGATTCCCGCCAAGGGGCACACCGAAGTCATTGACGCAGCAAAGGCTCCGACCTGCACCGAGCCTGGCCTGACGGAAGGCAAGCATTGCTCTGTTTGCAACGAAGTCATTGTTAAACAGGAAGTGATTCCGGCTACCGGTCACAAGCCGGAGATTCGCAATGCGGTCGAAGCGACGCTTACGACACCCGGTTACACCGGCGATACCTACTGCTCTGTCTGCAATGAACTGCTGAAACAAGGCAAGGAAATTCCTAAGACTGGCGCACACATCACCTGGGTGATCGATAGCGAGGTCGTTGCAGAAGAAGATTATCTAAAGGGTACCATGCCTTCCTTCAAGGGCAGCACAGATAAGGCTCCTGACGAGAACTACCGCTACACCTTCACCAGCTGGGACCCGGAGGTTGTGGTTGCTGAAGAGGATGCCACTTATACGGCACAGTACTCTGCAACTGCCCGTGTGTTCTACACCATCACCTTCAATGCCAACGGCGGCGAAGGCAGTATGGAGCCTCAGCGCTTTGAAGTCGGTGTGGACACTGCCTTGAATACCAACGCCTTTACCCGTGAGAGCTACAATTTCATCGGCTGGAACACTGCTGCAGATGGCAGCGGAGCCACCTATGCCGATGAGGGCGCAATTCTTGAACTGACCGGAGATATAACGCTGTATGCACAGTGGCAGTTCTGGAACGGCTGGTTTACGGATGTGAACGGCAAGCAGTACTACAAGGACGGCGAACTGCAGAAGACTGGTTGGACAGTCATTGACGGCAATACCTACTATCTGGACACCGAAAACGGATACGCGGCTACCGGAATCACGACGCTGGTCCCCGATGGAGCAACGGAAGAAGCCCGCTGCGTCTTTGATGCGGAAGGCGTATTCCAGAGCGACGTTACCGGTGTTTACAGCGTCGGAGCGGACACCTATTGGCTCAACAGCGGCATCATCGAAGAAGAAGCCGGTTTGAAGCGCGTTGTCAAGGAGAACGGCGAGGTCAACTATTATTACTTCGCAGTCCAGAAGAATCTGGAGGAGCGTGACGGACTGACCCTCTCGGCGGCGGTGAAGAGCACTGTACTGAACGGCAAGGATTGCTGGCTCCACAAGACCAATGGCCTTGCGCTTCCGGAGTGGGGCTACTACTTCGATGAAAACGGCATCATTCTGCACGACGAGGATACCGGCAAGAACGGAATCCTGAAGGCTGGCGAAGACCTCTTCTACTATGTCGACGGCATCAAGGCTCCTGCAGGCATGATCAAGATCGGTGATGATTACTACTATGCCAACAGCAAGGGTCAGTTGATCGTGAACCAGACATACTACTGCTCCAGAATGAACGGTCTGATGGAGGAAGGAACATATGCCTTTGACGCAGAGGGCAAGCTCATTCAGGGCGCAACGGACAAGAATGGCATCGTAAAGGACGATGACGGCGTGCTTCGTTACTATGTCAACGGAAAGGTAACCTATGTTGGCCTGATTGAAATTGACGGTGATTTCTACTATGTCCGCAGCAACGGTGAGGTCGTGACCGATTGTGTGTACTGGATCACCTGGACGCATGGCCTGAAGGAAGCCGGTTACTACACGTTCGATGAAAACGGAAAGCTGACCGGCACTCCGAAGAATGGCATCGTCGAGGAAGATGGCGTTCTGCATTACTATGTCAATGGAAAACTGACCTATGCGGGCCTCATCAAAATTGGCGATGATTACTACTATGTGAATTCTAAGTGTGAAGTGGTACGCGATTGCGATTACTACATTTCCTGGACACATGATCTACTGCCGCAGGGTAAATATCACTTCGACGCAGATGGCAAACTGACAGGCAGCGTCGCACCTCTGAAGAACGGAATCTACGAGGAAGATGGAAGCCTGTACTTCTATCGGAACGGCGAACGTGCTTATGCCGGTCTGATTCAGATCGATGGCGACTACTACTATGTACGTTCCACTTGTGAGGTCGTCCATGACCGCAGCTACTATGTGTACTGGACGCACGGCCTGATGCCGGAGGGATATTACAACTTTGACAGTGCTGGCCGGATGATTCTGGACAGCGAAACCGAGTAAATACA
>ULTX01000846.1_pt1 | contig 10719 bp, 17 predicted proteins | sample 1958041 | NCBI WGS metagenome assembly ULTX01 (sample SAMEA4835747, study PRJEB28245) | human gut metagenome | biome: gut microbiome; material: fecal sample | place: Denmark | collected 2008
CCAAGTTAAAGAGAATGGAAATGCCTACCCATGTGATTGTTACAGGAAAGGGCATTAAAGCAAGCATGGTGGAGTGTGAACAGGTACGAGTCATCGACAAAGCCTGTGTTAAAAAGTGTATCTGTACTCTTTCACCACAGGTTATGTCCTATGTGGACAAGGCTTTGAAAAACGCTTTCTTCTATGGGGGGGGTATAAACGATGGAAAATAAAAAGGAGTGTCCGTTTCGCAAAGGGGCCGCAGATGATTTTCTTTTATTCCGTAATGTAGACCCTATTTCCGCTAAAGACCTTGCCGCTATGCGGGAGGTTGGTGCAATTTGCATTATGAATACGGATGGAAATACCGAAGCAACCGTAGAGATTGTAGGCAGTAAGTGTTCCGAAGAGAAATGCGCTCTATGGCATGAGGACGCTCAGGAGTGTTCTCTTCTTTCCCTCGCAAAAGCAGTAAGGAGGATTTCAAGAAATGGCAGATGAAATCATGGCTACCGAAGAGCAGGAACTTTTTCAGCTCTCTAATGGCCGGTACATCATGGATAAAGACCTCTCTCAGAAGATGTTCTACATCAAGGAGGCAAAGCCTGAGAGAAGTCACCAGATCAGCGGCACCGGTTATTCTTGGGACGAGTCCGGCATGGCGGAACTGTTTTCTGAGTGCTACCAGAATGATACTCGGTTTTGCCCGGAAGCCAAGTGTTGGTACACCTATTCAAAGGGTGCGTGGCGTAAGGACATTGGCTCTCTACTGGTAGCGGAGAAGATCAAAGAGTTTTGCCGCCTGATGGCTCTCTATTGCGGGGAGATTGACAATGAAGACCGCCGCAGGGAGTACATGAAGTTCATCTCTAAGATGGGAGATCGCCGTTTCCGTGACCGGCTCATGAAGGACGCCGCCAGCGTCATGCCGATCACCGCAGAGGAATTTGACGCAAATCCCTACCTCATTAACTGCCGGAACGGAACCTATGACCTCCAAAAAATGGAGTTCCGGGAGCATGATTGGCACGACTTTCTGACCATGCAGACCAATTTCGACTACACTCTGCAAGACGCTGAGTGCCCCAGATGGGAGCGGTTTATTCAGGAAGTTACCTGTAATGACGCAGATAAGGCCGACTATCTGCAAAAGGCCCTCGGTTACTCCATGTTGGGTACGGCCAATGAGGAATGTATGTTCATCCTGCATGGCAAGACCACCAGAAACGGCAAGTCTACTCTTCTGAGTGCCATTCACCACCTTCTCGGGGATTATGCCTCCGTGTCCCCGGTGTCCATTATCTGCAAGTCTGACCGCTCCAAGAACGCCGAAGCTGCAAGCCCTGTTTTGGCCTCTTTGAAGGGCAAGCGGTTTGTCACTATGGCAGAGAGCAATCAGTATGGACGGCTGGACGAGGAAACAATCAAGCAGCTCACCGGTGGCGAAGAGATCAAGGCCCGGAACCTCTATGAAGCCGCTACCACCTTCCTCCCGCAGTTTACCCTTTGGCTCTCCTGCAATGACCTTCCCTCTGTCAATGACAAAAGCCTGTTCGCCTCTGACCGTGTGAGGGTGATCGAGTTCAACCGACACTTCTCTGAGGACGAGCAGGACAAGAACCTGAAAACGGAGTTCCAAACCCCAGAGGCTATGCAGGGTATCTTCACTTGGCTCTTGGAGGGCTACTTCAAGTATAAGCGGTTCGGCCTGAAAATGTCCCCGGCTATGCGTCAGGTGGTCAAGCAGTATGAGAAGGACAATGATATGGTGTTACAGTTTTTGGAGGAAAAGTGTGAAAAGGCCGGAGGTGCCTACACAAGAGCCAAGGCACTCTATGACGCTTATAAAATTTGGTGTAAGTCTAACGGCTATTTTGTGTGTAGCGCAAAGCGGTTTAATGCTGACATGGAGGCACACCCAGAATGGCACGGAGGAAAGACCGTTTATAATGGCTACCCTTCTTACAGGGATATTCGTATGAAAGGAACTGTTTGACATGAACAAAAAGAATATGCGCCGGGTGTCCTTGCTGGTAACAGCGCAAACGGCGAAGAATTTAGACCGCCTCGCAGCTATGTCCGGTTACTATGAGGTTGGCCGGGTAGTGGATAAATTGGTCAGGGAGAAGATGATCTCCCTTCGATGTGAAAAGGAGGGTGTATCTCGTGGGTCTTGTAATCAGCAATGGTAAAGTCAAGATCGGGGTCTATACCTTCCCTGATGTAAAGCGTCCCCGACTCTGCGTTGAGAAGGGCAACAGCGTTACCGCCTATGCAACTTTCAGGAATGAAGAGTGTGCAGAGATGTTCATGAATGAACTGATTGATATGTTCGGTTTGAAGAAGGAGCCTTGACTATGCTGTTTGAGGAATGCGGACATTACTCGGGAGAGTGCCCTTGCTTGACCTGTAATGAAGAGTGTGCAGCTTGCCAAGTTGCGCCTGATGGGTACGCCGTAGACACTGACCGACTTTGCAAGAAAGCGAGAGAGTATTGTGAAAGTGGGAGGAAAGATAGCCATGATGACGGTGTTTGAATGCCGGAAATGTGGCCACCAGCTCTTTGTTCAAGAGGGTAAGAGTTTTCCTAAGAGGTTGGAAGATATTGCTGGTATGTCCTGCCCGAACTGCGGTGAACAGGCTGAGGGTCTGTGGGGATTACTCGGGAGAGCGAGAAAGTTCCGAGGGAAGATACTTTGTAATTGGGAGGAAACGGAATGACTGTTAAGGAATTGAGAGCCAAGTTGAGTACGGTGCCCGAAGACGCACAAGTGGAAATGGTTATGTGCCAGAATGATAACCCTATTGAGGACGCTTGCCGAGTAGACAAGATGGTTTATTTTCAGTGGTTGGAGAAAGATGGAGCTTCATCGGTAGTACTGTACCCGGCGTAGTTAAATATATTTAGTGTAAGTCACTAAATATATTTTTCTGGTGAGGCTTGGTGAAGAATTTGGTGATAAACTCTCCACTACCGGAAAGCCTTGTGGCGCAAGGGTTTGAGTCAGTTTTTACCCCCTATTTTTATAAATTCTTGTATAAACCCCCTTATAGAGAGTGATATATAGAGGACTTTACTGCAAAAAGCCTAAATTATTCACTAAACTCACTAAGGGTAACTGAAAATAATTAGTGGAAGGAGAACGACTATGAGTGATAAAGTGGTAGATTTACCGACTCCCTCTCGGGGCCGTGGCCGTCCGAAGGGTACTGGTGGGAATAAGCGTCCTGATCGGACTGAGGCTATGAGTGTCCATACTGAGCCGGGTGACAATCGGAAGTATCTTCAACATTCTTTGAGAATGTGGGATTGGCCGTCTGTTGACATGAAGGAGCCTGAACAAGTCAAAGAGCGGATTGGTATGTATCTGCAAATTTGTTCTGAAGACGATATGAAGCCGAGTGTAGCGGGACTGGCTTTGGCCTTTGGAGTGGATAGAAAAACTATCTGGGCTTGGGCTAATGGTGTAGATAGTGCCTATCTTCCCAATGAAAGCCGTAACTTTATAAAAAAGGCGTACCAATTTTTGAACGCTCAAATGGAAGATTACGCTCAAAACGGGAAGATCAATCCTGTGGCCGCTATCTTCCTGATGAAAAATCACTTTGGCTATCAGGATAAACAGGAGGTTGTTCTTACCCCGAACAATCAGCTTGGGGAGGCCGCTTCTGCGGAAGAGTTACAGCAGAAGTATATCGAAGCTGCGGCCAGCGACTATGACTCGGAAGAGTGAGCGACTTTCCGACTATCGCCAGCGACTATCGACTATGAGCCGAACGACTTTGAAAACGGCCAGCGACTATCGACTATGAAAGAACCGCCGATCTCCCGTGATAGGAGGTTCGGCGGTTTCTCATATCCAGATCAGGCAGGAGGCTTCCGGGCAGATGGGCCGGAGCCGTCCGCCTCTGGTATGTCTGAAAAAGTACACTTTTCCATACACCGGGAAAATGGCAGAAAAAGCACTGAAAAAATTTTGTGTTTAGGGGTTGACAACTGAATTTATTCAGTGTATATTAAAGGCACAAAAGAAATTTAGTGCTTTGTACCTTGAAAATTGAACCCCCGCACATTTCCCCGCAAGGCCGGAGAAATACGCATTTAGCGTATCAAGGCCACGCCGGGAAAATGGAGCGGAATATATAAAGAAAAGAGGTTTATACCATGAAAACGACAACGAAAGAAGCCCGGCAGAATATCCGGCAATACATTTTAGATCATTTCGACCCATGCGGTTATGATTTTTCCGGCCCTTGCAGCTTCCCAAATGTGGCCCGGTTTATTCTGGCTGTTCATGCAGAGGAAAAAGCCTATTCCCCAGAATACCAGAGCCGAAAAGGGTATACGAACGAGCAAGTTTTCATTGACTGGGCGCAGGGTTTGCCCTCTGTCCTCGATACCTGTTACTTTTACAATCGTTCGGCGGTTGATGATCTGGGCGAAATCTTGGAACAGTCGGAGCGGGAAAAGGCAAAATATACCGAACGGGAAGCGGAAATGATGTTAACACACTTGATTTACCGGGAATTGAAGAGAGGAGCGGCGGAAAAATGAAACAGTACACAAAGAAAGAGTTGCGGGAGTTTGTGCGGCTTGGCTTGGCCGTTGATCTGACAGAGGCAGAGCCGGAAAAGATACCGGCCAGTTATACGAAAGTAGGTTTCAGCCGTGGTATTTATGGGCTGAATGGCGGGTTGATCTGGGATAATGTGCTGGGCGGCTATTATGTCATTCTGGCCCGTTCTTCTAACCTGTTCCGGATTTTTTAAGGGGGTGCAGCTATGAATAAAATTCAAGTGGGCGGATTTATCCGCATTAGCAAGCGGGAAGCAGAACGCCGGTATAATGCCGGGGAAACAGTCCGTTTCTGTGCTTGCAAGTTGTCCCCGGTCAATATGTGGGGTTGTTTCTGTGATTGCAAGCGGGAAGCCTTTTCCCCTATTGCCGGGGATGGTTTTAATACTGTTGTGCCCCGCAACAGGGAATTTGAAACGGTGGTAAATGCTTTTCGGTTCTATAATTGTAACGGTGAAACGGGCCGTTATCCGGCCTTTTATGTAAAAATGGAGGGTTGAAAAATGAAAATGTATATGGCTATTGACCAGTACGGCCACACATACCACGGATTGAAGCACCCCCGGAAAGATCTTTGTGAGAGGCTTTGCCGTTCCCATGTAGAAAAAATGTATCAGGATAAGAAGGACGGAACAACGGTTTTTGTGGCTATGTTATCGGCGGGTTATGGTTGCAGCTGTTCGAGGTTCAGCCGGTAGAAAAGGCGGTGTAATATGGTGTTTGTGGCGTTGCTTCTATTCCCTGTTATGGTGATCTATGATTGTATGCGAAAGAACAAATAATAAAGCCCCTTGCAAGGCCGTGGGAGTCTTGCAAGGGGTTTTCCTATGTCCTGATACTGCCCCTATATATAACGGCTCTTGTGCGGCCATGTGTGGCCTATTACAAGGGCTTTTATTTTGTCTGTGCTTGTGTAGTCTGCAAGCTGCAAAGAATTTCAATTAAAATTTTTCTTGATTTTGAAATTGAAAATGGATTTGACCGGGGCATGATTGCAATAAATCAATGTTTTTTTTTCTTTTCTGTGCGGCTGATCTGCCCGAACCGGGGCGGGGGATATACGAGCCGGAGCCGGGGCGGGGTAAGTGCCAAAAATTCCGACAAAAATAAAAAGGCTTTATTCTAAAGCACTAATCTTATTCAGTAACAAAATATTTTTAACTTCCTATTGACAACAAAATAAATTCAGTGTAGAATGTAGTCATCATAGAAAGAGGTGAACACCATGTATATCAACAAGGCCATTCGAGAACTGATGAAGACCAAGAATGTTTCCCTTCTGACCATGGCAAAGGCTCTCGGGAAAGAGCGTGGTAATGAAATCAGTTCCCGTCTGAGAAGCACAAACCTGTCCTTCAACAGTGCCGTGGAAATGCTCTCCGCCCTTGGGTATGAGATTGTCATTCAGGAGAGGAAGCCCGGTGTCCGCAGGGCAGACCAGATTGTGATTGACCAGAAGGAAGACCCCAAGTATGATCTGAATGCTCTGCTTGGCTCAGAAGGTGAGAAAGAGTCATGAGGTATGGATATGGTAGAGTATCGGCCAGAGATCAAAACCTCGCTCGTCAGATAGCGGCACTGAAAAAGTTTGACCCTTCTCTTCCTGATGACCGTATTTACACAGACAAGCAGAGCGGAAAGAATTTCAACCGGGAGCATTACTTAGAGTTAAAGGCCATTTTAGTTCCCGGAGATGAAATTCTGGTCGAAGAGTTAGACCGCTTTGGCCGAAACAAAGCTGAGATCAAGGGTGAGTTGGAGTGGTTCAAAGAACATGGTGTTATCGTCAGGGTGTTTGATGTTCCTACCACGCTGATTGACTTCCGTGGTCAAGAATGGATTGGCGAGATGGTCAACAATATCCTGATTGAAGTCATGGGAGCCATGGCGGAACAGGAACGGAAGAAGATCAGGAAGCGTCAGGCAGAGGGCATAGCTGCAATGCCGGTAGTGAATGGCCGGAAGGTATCTGGTAAGACTGGCAGAGGGTTTGGCCGTCCGGCCTGTCAGGTAGATAATGAGGCATTTCTGGCTCTTGTCCGGCAACAGAGAGAAGGGTTGATTACCGTCAATGACGCTTGCCGACAACTCGGTATAAGTCGGCCCACATGGTATGATCGAGTGAGAAAGGTAGGTTGAATATGAAAAAAGCATTGAGCTTCTTATTGGCATTACTTATGGTGATTTCCCTGTGTGCTTGTGGTGACACTTCTACTCCGGCTACGGATGATACATCTTCCTCTGAACAATCAAATGAACCGGTAGAGTCTGAGGTTGAAGAACCGGTGGTTGAAGAGGAAACAGAATATACTTCTTATCAGGAAATTTTAGACGCTTATACCGTCAAACTTCAAGAGGCCACTCCCGGTTTGATTGAGGAATATAATGCGGAAGCTGCGGAGAATACCGGTGGTCTTGAAGGGCTTGCCACGATCTGTAATGAGAAGGTGTCCTCTCTCGCTGAGATTTCTATGGAGGGTATTCAAGAGATGGCTAATCTTTACCTTCATGTGGGAGATGGCACCGATAACGAATATCAAGAGTGGAGCGGAAAACTTCAAGATGTGTATTTGACAGAGGCGGCTAAAATTCAGGAAGCCTATATGGAGTCTGCGAAGTAATTCATAGGAGGTATTTTATGTTGGAAGATAGATTGAATGAGTGGGTCAAAAAGGTCGTAGCTGCGAAGAACGATACGAGCCGGGGTTGCACCAATACTCGGCAGATGATACTTGATGTGGACAAGATCATAGCAGAGGAATTTGACCACACTCCCATGTTTTTTGAAAATATGTAAGGCTCTTTCAACAGGGAAGAGTACCAGCCACTACGGGCTATCGGAGAAATCCGGTAGCCCTTGTTTTTTTTGGAGGTCGTTATGGTAGTAAACATTTTGGGAACAGAGTACACAGTCAACCTTGTCACTGAACAGGCCGAGCCAAGGCTTGAAGGGTGTGACGGCTTTTGTGATGAAACTACGAAAGAAATCGTGGTGGAGAATTACAAGAGAGGCCAGCAGGGAGAAAAGGGCCGGTTGGAAATACAGGAGAAGAAAAATATCCGGCATGAGATTGTTCACGCATTTCTATTTGAGAGCGGTTTGGCCGAGAATAGCGAGTGGGCGCAGAATGAGGAAATGGTAGACTGGTTCGCTTGTCAAGCCCCTAAGATTTATGCGGCCTTTCGAGCGGCAGGAACGATTTGAGGTGATGTTCTATGGATTATCGTAAGATCGCAGATGGCATTCAGAGATATATCGAAAATAAGCCGAATGACCATACAGCTTATCTTGACCTGTTATCTCTGTGCCGTCAGTGGGAGGAAGAGGATTTTCAGAGCGCACATGATCTGAATGGTGAGCTGCGGCGGCTCTGTGCCAGACAGTTACATCTTGTTTCCCCGAAAGAAGCGGACAAATTTTATGAGGCATGGCGGAAGAGTCTTCTCTTTGACGCTCCCTATAAATTTGACGCTTTCATGACCTACATTGAACTTGATCGGAAGCCAGAAAAGCGGTTTTACGCCCCCAGACGGCATTACCTGAAACCCATGGTGCAGGGCTTTCAAGATGTACTTGACGGAAAACTGCGTCTTTTGACAATATCCATGCCAAAAAGAGCCGGTAAATCACAAACAGGTATCAATTTTGTTAATATGCTTTCCGGGAAGTACCCTGACCGGTCAACTCTGATGGAAGGAACGGGAGATGACCTTGTAAAGAGCTTCTACAACGGGTGTCTGGAATACCTGACTACTCCCAATGAGTATCTGTTCTATGATGTGTTCCCGGAGTCCCGATTGGTGCAGACGGGCGCAGACACCAAGATTATCAATCTGAAATCCAAGTCCCGGTTCCCTACTATTATGTGCCGCTCTATTGACGCTCGACAGGTAGGTTTGTCCGAAGCCACCAATGTTCTCTATCTTGATGACTGTGTGGAAGGCCGTGAAGAGGCAAAGAACCGTCAGAGGCTCGATGATAAATGGGAAGTGATCTCCGGTGATATTATGGGCCGTGCTATTGAGGGTACACCTATGGTCTTTACCGGCACCCGGTACTCCATCTATGACCCCATTGGTCGCATTCAGGAACACGCTCAGAGAGAGGGGTGGTCGTGGAGGGCTATTGAAATCCCGGCTCTTGACCCGATCACGGACGAGAGCAATTATGAGTATGAGCGTGAGGGTCAGAAGGTGTTTACCACGGCTTATTTCCGGGAGCAGAGAGAACTTCTGTCTGCGGAGCAGTTTGAGAGTGAGTTCCAGCAACAGCCTTTTGAGGCCAAGGGTCTTCTGTTCAACAAAGATGAACTGAATTATTTCTTTGAGTTGCCCCCTGATCGAGAGCCGGACACTATTATTGCCGTAGGTGATACCGCTGAGAGTGGTTCTGACTCTACCTCTATGCCGGTGGCGGTCATCTATGGTACAGAGGTCTACATTGTCGATGTGGTATTTGATGACGCTCCTGCTGAGGTTACAAAACCGGAGTGCGCTAAGTGCCTAATCTCGAACAAAGTCGCTTCGGCCACCTTCGAGGCGAACAACGCTGGTCAGTATTATGCCAGAGATGTAGCGGAAATCATCCGCCAGCATGGGTACTCGATTGGTATTCGGACAAAGAGGACGATTTCAAATAAGCAAACCCGAATTGAATTTGCGTCCGACAATATCAAGAAGAATTTTTACTTCAAACACCCTTCCACTTACAAGCGGGGTAGCCAGTATTGGAATTTCATGAAAGAGCTGACCACTTACACCAGAAGCGGTAAAGTTCCTCATGATGACGCACCGGACTCTCTTGCCCTTCTGGAAAATGAAATTCGTATGTTGACCGGGAGCAAAATCGAGGTATTCAAGCGGCCCTGCTAAAAGAAATTTTTGACTTTTAGGCTCTCCAATGGTATTCTGAAAGATTAGGCATTGACAAGCATTGGAGTATTCGGTATAATGAATAGTGATGAAGTAGGTAGAGGGGAGGTGTCTTTGCAGAATGAAGCCTCTGTGCGGTCGTAGAGTGATTTATACCGATGTAGAGGAAATCACGGATGGAAATGTTGTGAGTGTTCTGCAAAAGGCACTTGCCATTCATCTTCAAAACCGGGCCGAGATTGATTATCTCTATAGGTACTATAAGGGAGATCAGCCTATTCTGTACCGAAGGAAAGAGGTTCGACCTGAGATCAACAACACTGTGGTTGAAAACCGGGCCAATGAGATTGTTTCTTTCAAGGTCGGTTATCTGATGGGAGAGCCGGTTCAGTATGTCGCTCGTGGTGATGATAAAGCAGTCACCGACAGCGTGACAAGGCTGAATGATTATATGCTCTCCGAGGACAAAGCTGCCAAGGACAAAGAGTTGGCTGATTGGTCGCATATTGCCGGTACTTCGTACCGCATGGTTCTTCCTGATAGTGAGGCCAATGTGGAAGAGGACGAGTGCCCCGCTGAGATTTTCAGTCTTGACCCTCGGTATTCCTTTGTGGTGTATAGCACTTCCCTTGGGACACCGGCCAAGATGGGCGTGAAGTATGTTCTGTTGGAAGACGGTACTCTTCTGTTCAGCTGCTACACGCATAATCACTTCTTCGAGATCACCAATACTTGGAATATTCTGCGAAGTGAAGAACAGATTTTGGGTATTCCCATTATCGAATATCCGGCGAATAATGCTCGCCTGGGTGCCTTTGAGATTGTCCTTCCCCTGTTGGACGCTATCAATACCGTAGAGTCTAACCGGCTGGATGGCGTGGAGCAGTTCATTCAGGCCCTCATGCTCTTCCACAATGTGGACATTACCTCTGAGGATTATAAAGAGCTGCGGGAAGAGGGAGCAATCAAATTCAAGGATATTGACCCTTCCCTAAAGGCGGAAATTCAGTATTTGACCGCTGAGTTAAATCAAAGCCAGACTCAAACACTGGTGGACGATATGTATGATACCGTCCTTACGATCTGCGGAATGCCGAACCGTAATGGTGGTTCTTCCACCAGTGATACCGGTTCCGCAGTCATCATGCGGGATGGTTGGTCGGCGGCAGAAGCCAGAGCCAAGGACAGTGAACTGATGTTCAAGAAGTCCGAGAAGGAGTTCTTAAAGCTCCTGCTTCGGATTTGTAGTGATCTTGGGGACTTAGAGTTGAAGTTGTCGGCGGTGGAAATTC
>ULTX01051717.1_pt1 | contig 10712 bp, 11 predicted proteins | sample 1958041 | NCBI WGS metagenome assembly ULTX01 (sample SAMEA4835747, study PRJEB28245) | human gut metagenome | biome: gut microbiome; material: fecal sample | place: Denmark | collected 2008
TTAAGCAGATATCTTTTTATTATATCGAACTTACGTTAAAAAGCAAGTTCCCGAACCAAAACCCTGAAAGGCCTTAATTCGGGAACTCTTCTCTAGTTAGATTTCAGTAAAAAAGAGGCTTGCTCTCACGAGGTGCCTCTTATTAGCAGACTTAATCAAAAAAACACTTTAACTTACTACTCTTTTTACCTTATTGAGTAAGACTTAACCTATAAAAACGGATAAATGTAGAAACACTTATTATGTATGTCACTAAGATATATACCAAAGTCGTGCCAAACTTCTTTTCAAGGCTCCAAAATCCGTTTTTTGGCCCAAAAAACATGAAAAAAACGGCTTTTATTTGTACTATTCCCGTTTTTATCCCCATTTTTTGTGGAAAATGTGGAATTTGACCGTGGAAAGTGTGGAATAATTCCACGCCCCACTTCCACACATCAGCCACATTTTTCCACAGCCTGCCGCACAATGTCGGAAACATTGTCAATTACTTCTGCCAAAAGTTTCTTCCAGCCTTCTTCTGTCAGCTCATCGTCGTTCTTTTCGAGGATGCGTAATTTCTGCACCAGGTTGTTTGCGCCCAGCATCGTCAGCAGCGGAATCAGCTTATGAGAAAGGCGCGAAGCTTCCTGGCGGTCTTCTTCCGCGAGTGCTTTCCGGAGCAGTTCGATGCTCTTGCCCGTCTCTTCGGTAAACGTCTTCAGAATAGAAGCCGATGCTTCTTCGTCTTCTCCGGCAAAGGCAGTCAGTGTTGAGAAGTCAATCTTGACAACCGGTTCCAGATGAACCGTCAGCAGCTGGTTGAGCAATTCGATCAGCTGGACAGCCGTGAACGGTTTATTCAAGAAGCCGGTAAAACCAGCCTCGATATAATGACTGTGTTCGTTGGCCACACTTGCCGACAACGCAATGATCGGCACCTGATCGGTGCCCTGAATGCCCGACTCGCGAATCATCTTCAGCAGATGATAACCATCCATGCCCGGCATCTGGATATCGGTGATGATGGCATCAAACGAGGTGTTCTTCAAGATATCCAATACGGCATGCGGATTGGAAACACCCACCACTTCTACCCGACTTCGCTTCAGCAGCTCTTCGGTCAGAGCCAGCTGTATGGCATCATCGTCGACCAGCAGACAATAGACAGTCCGCTCACCTGCCAGCGAAAGCGGTTCCGGATCGGCGGCCTCCTCTTCGGCTTCTTCCACAACCACCGGATTCAGGCTCACTTCCGAGAGCGGCAGCGGGATCGTCAGGATGAAATCACTTCCCTGGCCTACCACACTGTGCACCTTCAGCGTTCCTTTCAGCAGTTCCACCAGACGGCGGGTAATCGACAAGCCCAGTCCGAAGCCTTCCACCTTCTCGCTTCCTTGCAGACGGGTGAAATCACCGAAGATCCGTTCCTGTTCGGCCTCCGGAATGCCGGGACCGGCATCCGACACCGTTACATCCAGTTCGTACTGCTTATCATGCAGCTTCGTAATGGCCGCCCGCAGCGTAACAGTTCCTTCGGGCGTGAACTTGACGGCGTTCGAGAGCAGATTATTGATCACCTGCCTCAAGCGGTTAGTATCACCCAGGTAAGTCAATTCCATATAAGGAGGCTTCACATCCAGGTGCAGCCGCAGCCCTTTGGCTTCGGCCAGCGGATTAAAGCTCACATAAATCTCCTGGATCAGCGACAAGACCGAAAACGGCACCGGATGGATCTCGATCTGTCCGGCCTCGAGCCGGTGGAAATCCAGCAAATCATTCACCAGCGACAGGATATGCTTGGAAGAACCCGTCATATTATCCAGGTAATAACGCTGGCGCTCGTCGGGGTTACGCTTCAGCAGCAGGTCAATGAAACCGATGATCGAAGAAAGCGGAGCCCGGATATCATGGCTGATGGTCAGTATCAGGTTCTCACGGCTGCGCAGCAAGTCCTCGGCATACTGCTTGGCTTTCTCGAGCTGCTGCCTGTAATAATGACTGCGCGAAATATCCCGGATGATAATGACCAGAAAGACAATCGCCACCACGATGGCCACCAGACCAATGCCGCCAATCAGCCGCGTTGTCTCTTTCAGCAGAGACTGCTTGTGCTCCATCCGGTCGATTGACTGCTGGACGGCTTCTTCCTCGATGTCGCGCAACATCTGGTTAATACGGCTGGTCAGCACCGAGTTGTTGTAGCGCAGGTTATTGGCCCGCTGAAGCAAGGTATTGGCCATCTGCTCGCGGCGGTCGGCCACCGTGTCCTGCAAGTTCCGCAGCACCTGAATGATGGTATCCGACGGGTTATAGACGATCTGCGCCGTATCCGTCACCAGCTGGCGGGTTGTATTCTTGACAAAACTGGTATCTACTTCTTCCTTCGGCGAGAAAGCCTCGGCCAGCCGGCGGAAAAAGCCCTTTTTCTTCTTCTTGGTCACCACTACCGTATCCTGTTTCACCTCCACGATCTCGCGGACAACCGGCTGCGAGATGGTATCCGGCTTCTGTATCCGCACCACCGAATCCTGGACTTCAATCACCTGCTGGATTTTCTCCATATAAATCCGCCCGGCATTCCACTCGTTCAGGGTTTCCTGCAACTTGAGGGTATTCCAGCGCTTCCGTTTCAGCAAATACTTGATGGTATCGACCTTCAGTTGCTGGACGGTGTCAGTAAGCATGAGGCGCAGCGAATCCAGGTTCTTGTCGGCCTTGTTCAGCGTCCGGTTGAAGAGATAAAGCTCGTTGTCCGACTTCCCGACGATATGCCCCATCGCCTCGCTCTCGTATAGCAAAGTAAGGGTGTTGGTGACCAGATAAGTCTTGTCGCGCGTCGCGGTGTCGGGCGCATCTTCAACGGCCAGCTGCTGGATGATTGAATAAACATATCCCACAGCACCGACGGCGATCAGCAACAACAACAGATAGCCCCAAACCACTTTCCGTGTAATATGTCTGTTCTTTTCTTCCATGCGCAATGGTTCCTCCTAAATGATGTGTACACGTCAGGCCAGCTGTGAAATCTTCCGGATCACATCGACAAAGTCCTCGTTGGTGATCCCGAACTCCGGTTCGCGATACTGCACATAGTCTTCAAAGTAATCGCTGGCAATATCGGCCACCGTATCTTCGCCCGGCAGTCCAAACGAATCCACCAGCTGTTCCACTTTCCGGCGGATCTGCCGGATCACCTGCAACCGGTCTTCATAGCGGTCCGGCTTTTCCTGTTCCGTCAGGTGTTCATTCTTGGCAATGAGATACACAATGGTATAAAAACGTTCTACGGATCCGAAAACCGGAACGAAGCATGCCTTCTTTTCGTCTGGCAAAGCAGCCAGCATTTCTTGTACTTTCGTCATGTTATTTATCTGTTTTAATCAAAACTACGTTGTCATTCTTTCTGTCATTCAAATGCGACCTGCGTTGTCGGTCCTTCGTGCGCCCGTTGCTGGATGGCATACGGGCTGATGGTCACTTCGCCTGTCACCAGCTCCGGCAAGTTATAAGAATAAAGCTGATAATCATACTTCTCCGGATCTTCCTGCGGCAACAGGAAAGGTTTGGCGGGACGACCGTCTGCCTGGATACGGCAAATATAAGGCAGCGTGTACAAGCCATTGTCGCGACGGCTGCTGAAAACCACCCAGTCGCTCTGGCTGCTCCACGAATGATAGCTCTCCGTATCCGCGCTGTTCAGCAAAGTCATATCAACCGGTTGGCGCGTCTCGAGTTCCAGCATCCGGATTTCGGCATCCTTATGCCAGACCGGGAATTGCCCATAAGCCGTTTCGGTGTACATCAGGAACCGGCCGTCGGGCGAGATCCGCGGGAAAGTATAACTGAGGCTGTCGGCACGGACCAGCGTATCCACCGGCAGCTGCAACGCTCCTTTCCCGGCATCAAAAGCCATCCGGCAGATATGATAGCGCACCTTGTCGTAATCGGCAGGCATTTCGCAGGCCGGAGCCGAACAGAAATACAGCCACTTACCATCCGGCGAAAAAGCCGGGAACGTCTCGAAGGCATCCTTCGTTATCAGGGAAGCTGCCGAAAGGATCTTATGCTGTTCCACGTCATAGACAACGACATCCGACTCCAGATCGAATACTTCCATCTTCTTCTCCTTGACAGCATGGAAGAACTGCTTGATATCGTTGACCGACGTCGTGATGTATTTTCCCGAAGGATGCCAGTAAGGATAAGTCAGGTTACTGATGGTCTGCTTCGTCTTGGTCTTCAGCCGCTCGATCTCTTTCCCGCGGATGATATAAGTGCCGTCATGCACAGCACGCATGTGCAGCATCATCCGGTTCGGATCATTCATACAGAAAGAATGGCAGTTGATGCAATTATAGCCCGTCATATCATTCCGGATAATCGTTTTCTCGTCAAACGATTCCAGATCACGCTGATAAATGCCCACGATATGCCATTTCTCATAGCCCGGTTCAATCAGCCGATAGACCAAATGGCTGTCGATCGGGCGTTCGTCGACATGGATCTGAAACGATTTCCAGGTTTTCCAGCCGCCGGCTTCCCGCGAAGAACACGTGAGCGTCAGGCTGCTGCCGGCATTCTCTTCGAGCAGCTTTCTCCAGGCATCCGGATCAAAACGAAGACTGCGTTGGCCATCACACTCAAGGCGTCCGCCTTTCTCACCAGTGATCAGGACATACTGATGATCAGCTTCCCGCGTCAGACGGAAATTCAGGGGAGAAATATTGACCGGAACAGTCACATCCCGATAATCCGGAAAGATCTCCGGTTCTTCTGCCTGAGAAGAAGCCTTCTCGGGCCGCTGCGTGCCCCACGAACAAGCTGTCAGCAACAGACAGCAGAACAGCGCGTACACCAGATTCCTTTTATGCTGATTGATATAGTCTGTTTCCATATTCCTTATTGTTTGGGTGTTGGCATAAACTCCGTATAATAATAGTAAGTATCCCCATATAACTGCTTCAGATTGGCAACCGACAAGGAACGGGCCGTCTTCAGGAACTGCTGCATCCGGTTCGTCACCTCACTGTCAATGGGATAATCGTTGGCTGCTTCTGCCATCTTTCCTTTCGACGCATAATAAAGGCAGATAGCTTCCTGATATAACTTAGGGAACGACTGATGCCGCTCCTTGTATAACGGCATATAGTGCATAAAGGCCGGCAGATTCTTATAAACCAGCAGATAGCACATGCCATAATCAAAAGCCGCCTGATTGTCGGGATGATCATCAATCAGGAAGGCCAAAGCACTGGGCAGCGTCTTCGTCAGGTCGAAAGGATTGTCGGTGACCGGCAGGAAAGCCCGCTTCGCCTGAATCCATCCGGCCGACTGGCTTTCTTTCTCGCCCAGGTATTGCCGCTGTTCGGCAGCCCAAGCCTTATAGCGCGGTGTCTGTTCGAGTATCCGGATATATTTCTCGGCAGCCCGGTATTCGCCATTCACCAGATAAGTCTCGACGAGGCGTTTCATCAGCCGGGGCTGCACACAACGCTGCGAGCTCAACACGCCGACGAAGGCAAAGCGCTGGGCAGCATTCACCTGTCCGACTTGCCAGGCTACTTCGCTGGCCTGAATCAATCCCAGCCTTGTCCGCGGATCGTGCGGGATAAAGCCTGTCTCTCCTACTTGAGGAAACTTCATCAGATCGGTGGTCTGTCGCCCGGTATATGACAAGGCCAGGTTGACATAAACCAAGGCATCGAAATCGTGCACGCCTTCCTTTTCGGCATGAGCAACAATCTTGTCCCACGCACCGTTGCGGGCATAATAATCATACTGATAAGCTTGTTGCATCGGGTCTTTCCGCAGCGCAATCAACGCCGCCATCAATCCGGCCCAGAAGATGCATTCGGCAGCCAGCCACTTCGCCGGGCGCAACCGTTCCTGCCATTTCGCACACAGCCGGCCGACGAGTGTCAGCACCGGGAACGAAAGGAATATCAGCCAGAAAGACTGCGGCACCGGATATTCGGGATGATACATATATTTGCCCATCCAGACTTCGCGCATCGGAACGACCAGCCAAAGCCGCATCACCAGCAAGGGCAACAGGAAAGTCCACGCCAGCAAAACACCGGTATATAGATAAGGCTTGCGCTGATCTGCCCGCATCCATTCGTGCAACAACAGCAAGACGGCATACAGAAACGGAGCCGGCACCGCCACATAATACAACAGCGGGACAAGCAGCACGCCGACAAGCATCCGGATTTTCCGATTTGATATCGACTGGCAAACCACGGTTCCCGCCAATGCCCACACAAGGACCAGCATCGGGACGATGGTCTCGGAAGGAAAAAGCCAGAACAGGAAAAGCGGCAGGATGGATAATCCCATCGAAGCCTTTCCGCAACAGGCTTGCTGATACTTATAAAACAAAAGAGCAATCAAACCAGACAAGGTAGTGACAAGGATTGCCGGACCGGCAGCAAAGGAAAATGCCTGGGTCAGATATTCGGCGATATATTCATTCCAGCCTCCCAGCTGAGCAGCCAACTCTTTCCAGTAGACCGAGGTTGTCTGAAACAGCATGAACTGTTCCATGAAATGAAACCAATACCGGAAATTCAGGTCGACAAACAGAAAACTTCCTACCTGAAACAACAGGAAAATCCATACAGGCCGGTTGAAAACAAGTTGTTTTTTCATCTTCGTCCAATTTTAGGCTAAAGATACAGATAATTCCAGAAGGATAAAGCTATTCCTTACCCTTATTTTTCCAGGAAGTGATGCAACCAGGCGTTTGATGCCGGGTCGGCCCAGTATAAATGTGTATAACCGGCCAGTAAGTTCCGGTAGTGATACAGCGGCGTATCGACCTGTCGCCCCAAGGCAGAAAAGGCCGTCGCACACGAAGGCAAGGTGTTCTCGGCCGGCACGATAGACGAATAATGAAACTCATGGCCAGCCAACCGGTATTCGCCCCATTGCAAGGTGCGATAGCCCAGTCGCAGTTTCATCTGTTGCATGGTGGCGGTCTGGTCTAATACACCAGCCATCGGATAAGTATTGCCGTCTTGCCCGATAATGGAACGGCAGAGGTACATCATGCCACCGCATTCGGCCAACGCATGTCCGCCATTCTCCAGATAAGCGCGGACGGCATCGCGCATCGATTGATTCTCCGACAAAGTCTTCAGGTGTAATTCCGGATATCCACCCGGCAAATAAAGGAAGTCGGTTGGCGGAAGGGTTTTATCAGTCAGCGGACTGAAATAAGTGACGTTTCCCAGCTGCTCGAGATAAGCGATGTTCTCGGCATAGACAAAGTTGAAGGCGGCATCGCGTGCCACGCTGATCCGCATGGTGCCGGACGGGCGATGCGAAAGGCCGGTTCCGGTTTCCTCCGTATGAGCTGACACCGGAGCCGAAGCCAGCTCCAGCAACCGATCCACACACACATGCTTGTCTACCAGATCAGCAATCCGGTCGGCAAACGCCTCGAAGCAGAAATCCGAATCCAGCGACAAGCCCAAATGCCGGCTCGGGATTGTGATATCTTCCTGCTTCGGCAAATAGCCCAATGCCTCGACTCCGGCATCGGCACAAGCCTGCTTCAGGTAATAATAATGATTCTCGGAAGCCACGAAGTTAAAGACAGCCCCGATGACCCGCACTTTCGGATAGAAATGCTTGAAGCCATACAACAACGGAGCGACCGAATAAGCCGTACTCTTGGCATTGACAATCAGCACAACGGGAATATCCAGTGCGGAAGCCACCTCGGCACTGCTTCCCTGCATGCCGTCGTAACCGTCGAACAAGCCCATCACGCCTTCGGTTATGGCAATATCAGCCGGAAAAGCATATCGGCGATACACCTCTTCTATATGCTTTTCCGACATCATAAAACGATCCAGATTGACAGACGCTCGTCCGGCAGCCATCTGATGATGACGGGTATCAATATAATCCGGCCCGCACTTAAATGGCTGTACAACGAGACCTTTGCGAGCCAGTGCCCGCAATAATCCCAGCGTAAAGGTAGTCTTTCCGCTACCCGACGAGGCCGCGCCGATCAATAACTGAGACCGCATGTATTCCTTGTATTAATATTGTTCCTTTTCGTTCGGGAAGTCACAACGCTTCACATCCTCAATGTATTGCTGAACGGCATGCGTGATGTCTTCTGCCAAATTAGCATAACGGCGCAGGAAACGAGGAGAAAAGCCCTGGTTGATTCCCAGCATATCATGCATCACCAATACTTGTCCGTCCACATCACCGCCGGCACCGATACCAATCACCGGAATACGGATTTCTTTCGCCACACGGGCAGCCAAAGCAGCCGGGATTTTCTCCAACACCAAGGCGAAACAACCAATTTCTTCCAGCAGATGAGCATCTTCCACCAGTTTCTGGGCTTCAGCTTCTTCGCGGGCACGCACGGTATAAGTACCAAACTTATTGATCGACTGCGGTGTCAGTCCCAGATGTCCCATCACCGGAATGCCGGCACACAAGATGCGTTCGATCGATTCGCGTACTTCCGATCCGCCTTCCAGCTTGATACAGTCGGCATGAGTTTCCTTCATCACCCGGATAGCCGAAGCCAGCGCCTCTTTCGAATTTCCCTGATAAGAACCAAAAGGCAGATCGACTACTACCAAGGCACGCTTCACAGCTTTCGCCACCGAACGGCCATGATAAATCATCTGATCCAAGGTGATCGGTAAGGTTGTCGTATTACCGGCCATTACATTCGAAGCCGAATCACCTACCAGAATAACATCCATTCCAGCCTGATCAATCAGGGTAGCCATGGAATAATCGTATGCGGTCAGCATGGAGATTTTCTCGCCACGCTGCTTCATTTCAAACAGACGGTGCGTCGTTACCTTGCGCATATCATCGTCTCTCTTTGCTACTGACATATTCTTTTGTGTTTAAAATTCGGGTGCAAATGTACATAAAAACCTCATTTTTCCCGCAACAAGGAATATAAACCTAAACCCCTAATACGATATTTGCATCAATATTCAGTTTTTGGCTGATCTCACGGGCCACTTTTAATGTAGGTTCACATTTTCCGGAGATATAATCACTTAAACGAGACGGACTGACTCCTATCAATTTTGCCAGCGACTTCTGATTAAGCCCCATTTCATACATACGAAGTTTCAAGACATCAATAAGCGTCGGTTCTCCTAATGCAAAATGTTCTTCTGAATAGTCAGCTACAAGATTAGAAAGCAATTCCAATTCTATGCTGTTTGGGTCGTCAAGAGGTGTTTCATCCGTTACCAACGGAAGCAACTCCTCTACTCTTTTTACTGCCCAGTCATATTGGGCTTGAGTTTCTATCTTTGTCATAACTTTCAAATTTTAGAACCACATTCATGCTTTCCCAATTTACGATATCTACATATCATCCATTGACAATCCTTGGTAAGATATACTATATCCTTTGAACTCGCCAGTAGCACGCAGGAAAGTTGCCGCCTTTTGCTCCAACATATCCTTATCTATGTTTGCTGCTTTACGTTTTACTTCGAAGAACGTGGCTTCATCGTTCAGTTCATTCTCGGTTTATCAGACTCATTCCTTTCATTCCAAGTTCGGAAATGGCCGTTTCCGAAACAGCCGTTTCGCTACTACAAATATAGTATATTTTCTGTAAAGCAGTTGTTTGATTTATTGTAATTCCGTAAAATGTCACATGCTCTGTATTATTTTTGTGAGTAAATAAGCTGTTGATATATTTATATTTTACCAGAAAAAGCCACATTCCTGGTTTTCATTCTTCATATTTACAAATGACTTTACTACCTTTGTCCAAAATCCAAAAAGATATGGAATATAATATCAATGACAAATTAGAATGGACTGTCATTTTCATTTTAGAATTCGGTCGTAAATATGGATTAACCATGAAGCAGGCATTCAATTACCTAAGCCGATTTAAAGGAATTGATTTCATCGACAAGCATTATCACTATGTACATACACAATCATTTCCATCTATGATTGCCGACATAGCGAATTATTGCCATTTGCATGGAGGATATTTAGTATGAAGCTTTATCATGGTACTAACCAAGAATTCAGTAGGATTGATTTACTAAAATCAAAACCGAATAAAGACTTCGGTCGAGGTTTTTATCTTTCTGCTGATTATGAACAGGCCTTAAATATGGCACAAATCAAAGTGGAGCAGTTAGGAACAGGTACTCCGATAGTCATGAGCTATGAAATCAAGGATGAAGCATGGCAAAGACTACGAGTACTACACTTTGATAATTATTCAGAAGAATGGGCTAAGTTCATCATCTTAAACAGAAATAATCCGACAGACCATCCGGCGCACGACTATGATGTTGTGATTGGTCCCATTGCAGATGATCGTGTAGGATCACTAATCCCACATTGTTTTTGCATAGATGCGCATACTTAATGCCGCATCACAGACCAGGAAGAAGCGCGCGAAACCATCATATTACCAATACTTCATCTATAATATTAAGCAATAAAACATTTCGTTCACTCTTTTTAAGAGTAGGCTGTCCGGTAAAAAATTGGCGTTTTATCGACTAACTCCTTATTTATCATTCATTTGATACACAAACAGGCTGTCCATACAACGAATCAATTATTTGTCTACTTTTGGGTAATAAAATCAGTTAGCAATCTTATATTCATGAAAAATTATTTGATCCTTTTGCTGCTTGTTTTGTTGGCTGCTTGCCGGCATGCCGGTAGGACATTCGAAGTGTTGGATAAAGCCGAAG
>ULTX01062380.1_pt1 | contig 10705 bp, 7 predicted proteins | sample 1958041 | NCBI WGS metagenome assembly ULTX01 (sample SAMEA4835747, study PRJEB28245) | human gut metagenome | biome: gut microbiome; material: fecal sample | place: Denmark | collected 2008
AGGTCTTCTATCGACAAACGAGATTCTTGCATAAGTTCCGAAATATCAGGCTCCTGTTTTATAATGCCAGCGTCGTACGTATCTTTTCGTAGGCCGCATCTTTCAGCAGCACCGTCTTACTGCCGTCCAGCAGGTAGAGCGACGGCATCGCCTTCAGGTCGTACAGTGCCCCGGTCTTCACCGCCTCGCGGTCGTTACCCACCGTCCAGCCCCCGGGCATGTCGGGCAAGGCTTTTCGCCACGCCTCCTCATTACCTTCGGTATAGACGGCCAGTACGCTCAGCTTGCCGGTCCGTACGGCTTCAGCCAGTGCCGTGTCGGCCGCCATTTGTAGCAGTACCTCGTGACACGACTCGCACTCGGGGTCGTAGAACATCAGCAGCAGACGGTCGTTCTTCACAGGTGTGGCAGCTAACGTATGTCGACTGCCGTCGGATAAATAATAAACAAAATCCGTCGCCTTATCCCCTACGTTATTGCGCCTTACCAGCTCCAGTTTAAAACGGTAGGCGGAGCGCATCGCATCCGTCTGCGGCAACTTGCCGAGCAACGCCTCCAGATACATTCCGTAGAGCCCTTCGTTGTAAAAAGGCGAGTTGGGATTAAAGAGATAATCGTCTGCCGTCTTAGTCAATACTTTGCGAGCATGTTCTTTCCCGACGAACCCTGCGCACCAGTTCTCCAGGCTCTCGTGCGTCAGTTCCTCTGGCGTGGTGCCGTCGGTCAGCAGGGCGATGAAGTTCACGAAGCCCTGCTCCGTCACGTCGCGGTTGTTCACCAAGGTAGTATCGGCAAAGTCGAACTGCTCCCAGTAATGGGTAAGCAACCAGGCTTTCCGGGCTTCCGGCTCCGTCAGGGTGGCGGGGATTTCGGGGAAAGGGAATACTTGTTCCTGCACTACGGAAGATTCCGTATGTGTACGCTCCTTTGCTTCTGCCGTGCCCGGCTTGGCACGGCAGGAGGCAAGAAGCACTCCCAAAAGGACGCAAAAAAACAAACTTCGGATTACCGCCATATATCACACTTATAAATCATTCGGTTCCCCTTTGGAACCGAATGAAGAGTTCTCAATTGTTTGGAAATACATAAGTTTCATCCACATCACGAACACATTTAATTTTGAATGAGGTATTTAAATCAGAAGTACCATTTTCACCGGGACAATAAATTACTCCCGAAGAATTATATGCAAAACCATACCTTACATTCGAATTACTGAACTGAGTACAGCAAGCGACAGAGTAGGTGTTTGCATCAAGAAGCCCGGCTGCATTCATTGCAGAAAGCTCTACCAGATTGGGGACACGCCAACCGGAAGAATATCCCCCCTCGCTATGATTGTAACAAGGGTTGGTCATTGTTCCATAATATCCGATAATCGAACTGAGGTTATAGGCCGTGGGATTATTGTTAGACCCTAAATAATCACTTGCTACAAAAATACCCCGATAAAACGAATTGGCAGCACCATCTTCGTTATGAATCGATAACGAGGTATTTGTACGGGCACGATACAAATCATCGACCAAACGGTTTTCGAATTGCAACACCGTCAAACCACTTTTGCTATCTGTTTTCTTTTCGTAAGTAGGTGCCGACTGTACACCATATACAGCTGTTGCATCCTGGCTTTCAGTACCACTGTCATAAATGGCAGGCAACACACGTATACAGCGAATGGGCAGTGTTGCATTACTATTATAATAACCACTACCATACTCATTCATGGCACCATAAGAGCCACGCTCTACCGCCCAATAGCACCCCTTGGTAGTAGGATTACTGCTTGTATAGAAAAGGGAGCCATCATCGACGTAAGCAGAAGGATAACCGTTAATATCTGCAACGGAGGTACCCTTTACCATAGCCGACTTATAACCGATATAAAGCTGGGCAGCACTGGAAATAGCACCGGAACCGATCCCCATACGGATATATTCATTCAACGAAGCCAGGTACCAGCGAACTTCATTGTCATCAATTACGCCGTTTCCATTCAAGTCACGGTTACGTGACATACAGGCAGAATAAGCATACTGCTTAGCGTAAGCGTCCTCACTCAGCTTATGGGAGGTATGATCAGTTGATACGGACGCAGTCCATCCATTATTTTTCGCATCGACATACGTTGACCAGCCCCCATATTGTCCATTCCTTGAAGGAGTTCCACTCAATAGCCTGATTTGATTTGAACGGCCATCTGTATCATCCAATTGATTCAATAAAGTTGTATTAGTTTTGGGTATAGGCTCACCAAAGCCAAAAGACAAGGGCGTTTCATTGTACGTTTCAATACCAAATGCATTCAAAGAAGTCACACGCGAATTATAGAAAGTCTGCATGGACAACTGTGAAATATAGGAATAGATATTGCTATACGAGCTGTTACCGTCCGTAGATACATCCGTACTCATGGCAATAATCATCTCACGGGCTATTTTATTGGTAATGACACTCCACGTAGTGAGGGGCTCGCCTGTCAGCGGATGAGTATAGTAGTAGTATTCGTTGACAAAAGCCGTAAAACGGGCAACATAGCTACCATCCGATTCTGATGAGATGATAATGCCATCACTGTTGGTGCTACCTGTTGAAATAGATTCACCCTTATAAATAGCTTTCACAGCCTTCCCCATCGCTACAACGACATCGTAGACATCCATCAACTTATCGGCATCGGTAGTGGAGGCAGGGGTAGTAACGCCTGCGATATAACTCTGGCTCCATGTAGGAGTACCGGGATATTCGGCTATATCACTACCGGTTTGAGGCCAGAATTCAATCCACTTGTAATCGAAACCTTTTGTCGGCACACCATTCGAACCTGCGCCGTCCAAAATGTCGGATTTGGCAGTTTCCGGATCTTTCCCAGCCCGAACAGCATCTGCATAAAGCTGATAAGGCTTTAAAGAACCACGTTTGTTTACGACACCGTCTGCTGTATGGTCCATTGCTTCGGATTGAATAACCAAAATCAACTGATTGGCTATGGCTTCATCGAGGGCATCATCAGACAAATCTCCTCCCAAACTGCTTGTTATGCTGGCTGCTATATTGGACAAATTGTACTCCAAAAAGACTTGTTCGTAATGTGCATCCAGATTATAACTGTAAACCGTCGTGGTGTTGTCATATATTTGTCCTTCCGCACCGGGTTGATTTTCAGTTTTATCTGTCGAAGCCTCTACAATTATGTTGTCAACACCCAATACGGATACATTATAAGTATAACTGACATTACGTTCCACAGAAAAATTACCCTTAGAACCAGAAGCACTGAAATCACCAAGATGGATGGTGTAACTGACATTACCGGTTACACTCTCATTTTTGTTATCAACCATGGCATTTCCGCTATATGTTCCGCTTATCACTACAAAAGTACTGGTTTGGGGTGCATTCGACCAAATTTTATTTTCAGGAAGGGAGCCTGCACTGCCTGTCCATTTATCACGGTCCTGATAATCCGTTATGCCATTTTTTTCATTATAGATATTCTCGGGCATATAGAAATCGAAAGTATAATAATCTTCGCTCGCAGTAGGAATATTGGTCGTCGCAAAATTCTTAAACTCTACAACCTCCCCGTCTGTGTTTTCTTCATCTACCGGGGTCAGCGTGTTGTCCATATTCGACAAGAAACTCTCGACTGGCACATTATATACCTTGTAACTGGTAGGTGTAAAGGTTCCCTTCGCCCCCTCGGGTTCAGCATCAATCTGGAAAGTTACATGAGCCATGGAACGCTTTATTTTCACAACAGCATCGTTATCACCAGGATAATCACTACCGATTGTACTGACATTTCCACTCGTATCGAATACCACATTGTTATTCCAACCGGTAATCAACATCTGATCGGAAGAAGTGATTTGGATAGGAGTACCGATTTCCCCGTTCGAGTCCAAACTAACATTTAAGTTCAAAAGTAAATTCCTCAAGCCTTCAAACGAATAAGTTTGAGGATCAACAGTACCGCTTGAAGTCCAAAAGCCTCCACCCCGATTTCCCATGACCAACAAGTTCTTGACACCCGAAGTGGTTTCAAAAGATACCGGATAAAAAACATTTCCGTCACTTGTAGTCGGAGTAATCGTGGACAGATCCACATCTACCGTCTGTTGGTAGTTTCCATTGGAATCGTATACATAAATTCTCAAGTTATCCAGCAAATCCGACGTATCCCCAGCTCTTGTACTTACTACAACGTCTTTGACTGAATTTGCAGACAATTTCATGTTAACGGTAATGGGCTGTCCCTCCACAACATTGCTGGTTTTCACCAAATCATCATCCATACAGCCTCCTGCTAAAGCTGTTGTAACAGCAATCAGCAGATATATTGATATTGTTCGCAATACTTTATTCATATCTTATCCTCCTTCATCGTTTTATTCAAAAGCGGGAACATCCATTATTTTTTCATCCCATGCATCCACCTGGATATTCATCGTAGGTTCTGTAGGCTGCCATTGCAAAGTTGCAGTAACAGTATAGACTGTATTGCGGTAGATGTTGCAATCGTCTACAACGCCATTATTATCAGCATCTTTACCGATAGCGACGGTATATGTCCTTTCTATAGCCGTACTACCAGCGGGTGTGTAAGTCAGCGTGAATGTAAAATACAGATCTCCTTCGGTTGTGTTATTCTGATATAGCATTTCTGGGAAATAGACCATGCCGCTAGAATATGGAGAATCCGAGTAACCGACATTTTCACTATCAGTTCCTCCAAGTAAAGTCCTTGAATATTCAGTACCAGCGATAATAGTACCATTTTCCCACAAGGTGTATGATTCTGGACGAGTTCCATGTAAGGATACATCACTAATGGTAACTACATCGCCCTCCGGTATCTTGTTCTCTGTCGTATTGTCTTTTTGTACAATCAGTTGCACCTTTGCTATACAGCGTACCAATTCTACATCTGTTATTTCGATATTATCTCCCGGCCTGATGTACTGAGCACTTGGATTGGCTATCATCAGAATGGGTTTATTGCTCCAATCTTGATTATCTGGAGTGGAAGCCATCATACATTTTTTCAACTCATCCTCTGTTAATCCGTCTTTCGATAGCAAATCAGTTAATGATGTATTATCATCATCGTATACTGTATACCCTTCTTCATTCGCTATAAAGTAGAACCTACAATTTCCTCCAGAGAAATTCTGAAGTTCCTGGGTTATATCATAATAAGTATTAGCCCCATCACCCATTACCGTCCATTCACTAATTGCCTCCTGTTTATAAAACTCGTTACAAACCAAGCCTGAAGCATCAAAGACAATGAGACGTAAGGTTTCGATATATTCATCATAACCATCTTTTTCTGGTTCTTGGGTTACTCCGCGCACCGTAATAGAAAGCGTAGTTTTTCCCGACGTTTTTTCTTCCTCCATCGTCGGGTCGCTGATGCAGCTGGCGACGCTGCCTGCCAGCAGGGAGGCAAGCAGCGGGAAGAACAGCCAATTATATATAGAATGCTTGTTTATCATAATTCCTTGGTATTTAGCATAAACAATTTCGCTTATAATTCAATGTCTTTGTCAATCAGGGTCCAGCCATTGACAACGATGGTAATGGCCGACCAAGGATCTTCCGGCACCGGTTCTGGGTCTGGATCGGGATCGGGGTCAGGGTCTGGATCGGGATCAGGATCCGGGTCGGGATCTTCTTTATGTTCGCACTCGAAGAGGAGTTCGATGAGGTAACGGTCTTCGCGGTCGAGGGCTTCCTGAGTCTGGTATTTGTCCAGAAGGGTGATGAGTCCGTTCGGACCGGTCAGGGCACGGTCGTAAACCGTGGTACCTTCACTGTTGCGTATCACAAGACGTGCGTCGGCGTTATCCTTCATCAGACGCAGTTCGGAGAAATCGGCCACGTAAACATGTTCCTGTTCGGTAGGATAGACTTCCATCTCGCCGTGGAACAGCGGATTGTACCACTCGGGGAAACGTCCGGGCAGGTAGGTCACTTCCTGCATATCGACGATACGGTTCAGGAAGTCGTACGTTGTATTGTTGTCTATCAGGGTAGCGGTAATGCCCTGTGCATGTTCGGGACGGGTGCAATACCCTTCCGTCATGCCTTTCTCGCGCCAACGTACCACGACACGTACGTCGTTACGGTTCTTCATCAGGTCGATGGGAACAACCTGGTCTTCGCCGTTGACCACAGTGACCTGCTGCGGTGTACAGCCGTGGAACAGGGAGTCGGTAAGCATCTCAATCTCGGTGGTTCGGGCGGTCTGGGTCAGCGTCATGCGTCCTTCGTTCAGAAGGTCGGCTTCATCATCGTAGTTGTGGTCGGTTTCATCCCCGTAATGGTTTCCCCACACCACAAACTGGTAATTGCCTCCGGGCAATTCAATCTCTTTGGTATAGTTTTCGGCAAATTTTGGGGCAGCCTCTTCGGTAATCTGCTGTACGAAATGACCGGCCTCGTCGAACACGAACACATCGACCTTGCGTACCTGCTGGCTGAAGAGGTCCACGTATGTACCGTCGTCTTCCTGGGTATTGTGCATGGTATAAGTCAAGGCCAGACGGAGGGTTCCGGTGGTCGGGTCTGGATCGGGATCAGGGTCTGGATCGGGGTCCGGATCCACATTGGTAGGACAGTCCGACAGGTCGTCCTTGATACATCCGGACAAGCAGCCTGCCGATAGCAGCAGTCCGAGAAATAATAGGAATAGCTGATGTGTCTTGTTCATTGTTTCTTTCTTTTATAAATTAAAGGGTTTGGTGATATACCTACAGGCAGCCGGACTTAGATCCGGCCACCTGCGGGTGATTGGGGTTATTGAAGATCGATGTCTCGATTGATGAAATTCCAAGGCTGTACAGTCAAAGTGATAGCCACGTTGGTTGGAGGAGTAAGAGGTTGTTCCGGATCAATTTGTGGTTCACTCGGTTCACCCGGTAATGTGATACCTGTAATTTTCAGATTGTACCATGTATTACGAACTACAGGGGAGGTCGTTACTGTGGATTGATCTGATATTTCTTCCGTCTCATTTATCCAAATCGGACCGAACCAGCATACACCGTTTTGGTATTCACTTGAGATAGATTCTACACCCGCAGGCAACTTACCTGTATTTCCTTCAAGTTTTTGATAGTTTTCTAAATCTATTTTCATCAGATAATTTCCGGCTAAACTTCCTGTCTGTACCACATAGAAAGGAGCACCAGCAGCAAGAGTATTTGTTTTTAATGGTTTGACGTCATCAGCACAATCCACTACGTTTGTAGGTTTGAATGTGGTTTGCAACGTAAGATAAGTAGTGTTTTTTTGTTTATAACTATTTGCAGCATGTACATTTTCCAAACAATATGCTGGAGTAGCAGCAGTGTGATCACCTGTAGTTGCAACAGCTACGTTACTTACGGTATAAGTCCAAGCATTGTTGGGAATTTCAACTATTGTACTCTGAGCCATACGATAGGCCATAGTTGCTCCACCCATCAGATTAAACTCAGTGTTGGATATTTCTCCTCCAGCTGCGTTATTATTACCACTGCTCAACGTAGGATTATCACAAGTCATCGTAACCTTGGCAGCCACACGCTCTACATTGATTGTAAAGTTATTTGCTGTAGCATCAGTTCCTGCCAATGCTTCTTCTTCTGTGACACCGTCCGCAATATCGAACGTTTCTTTCTTTACACTGGCCATCAAGAAGTTTTCAGAATCAGTAGTAGTATTGGCAAACTCTTCTGCTCCAATTGCAATTCCGGTATTGAAATAAGCATCAATAGATGTTCCTACTGCAGGTGCTGTAGTTGGATTCACCACAACATAGAAATCGTGTGGCCCGGGAGTCGTTTGTAGGACATATTTATTGTTGGATGTCCCTTTCGGAGTTTCAGCAATCTGACTGATCTTACCACTTGCGGCCAAGATGACATAAGCAGTATTAATTTTATCCTCTACTCCAGCTACATCCTCTTCCGTAGTCCTTGTTTCATTTTCACTGAAATCAATGGTAAATCCCACATACGTAGTTCCTTCTTCCTGTGTTCCATTCGGAGCACTACCTTCCACTAAATCATTATCATTGCAGGCAAAGAGACCTAGCCCCATGGCTGCCAATAAAAATAACCTGTTCAGTTTCATACTTGTAATAGATTAAATGAATAATATGTTTTTTTAAGTGCATCTTCTATGAATCATTTCCCCAACAGTTCCAACGCCTCCTTTACTTTGGCGGCACTTTCTTCTGCCGGTGCATATCCTGCCTGTACGGCCCGGCGGAAAGCCTGTTCGGCCTGACGCTTGTCACCGCTCTTGTAGTGGGCCACGCCCAGCAAGTTAAGCGAGGCGCCGTCCTGTGTATCTTTCAGCAGGGTGATGGCTTCGGTGTAGCGTCCGGCATTCACCGCAGCCAGAGCGGCATTGTAGCGCAAGGCTACGTTATCAGGATAGGTACGCAGGGCGGTATCGAGCGCCTTGCGGTAACCGTCGGTGTCTCGACCGTAACTGTCGGCTACACGCTGCATCTCCGCCGCACTCAGCAGGTCGGGACGAACCTCCAGCATCTGGCGGGCCTCCTCGGGCGTGAAGTTGCGGACGGTGTACTCGATGCGGTAGTCGTTGCGGCGCAACGGGGCATAGAGTTCGTCAATCAGGTAGCGGTAATCGTCGGCAGAAAGCTGCTGACGGATTTTCCACTCGCAGGCATCAATGTTATCATTACATTGGGCAATGGCCTCCTGTACCTTCGCACGGGCCGGCCAACCCTCGGCTTGCGCTACCTGCGCTACAAAACCGTCCCAGTCTTCACCCTTCCAGGCTACATGCCACAGATCCTTCGGCATGTCTTTGTTGTGCTTCTGCACATAATCGGCAAAAGTCTGCGCACGACGTTGCGACAGTTTTTCATTATAAGCCATCGAGCCTTCGGGCGAGGCATAGCCGGTGATATAGATGCCGGTCACCGTCAGGTTGGGGTTTTCTTTCAGCAGGGCGAACGAACGCTGTACGCTCTCCAGCTCGGCACGGTTCGTGCGGTATTCGGGAAGCACGACATAGCTGTCGCGACGGTATTCCAGACGGGCACTCTTGTTCTCGGCACGGCGCTTCACCTCTTCTTCGGCAGGCTGCATGGCCGGTGCCAGTACAAAGACCGGTTCACGGTACGGAAGCACTTCGCCGGCAGTCAGTATCTCATCTCCCTCACTGCATTGGGCACAGCCGGTGATGTAGCCACGCACTTCCAGCCGTCCGTTCACCATCCACGGAGCATAAGGTGTCACAGTCTGATAAGCTACAGTCTGTTCTTCACCGTTCGCACGCTTCAACCGTATCATTCCTTCTTCTTCCTGCAGTTCACCCAGCGCCAGTTTACGATCGGTCACCTTACTGCGCACCTTCCCTTCTATCAGCACAGGAACCAGCTCCTGCTGCCGTGTTCCATCGGCAGAAACAAGCACAGGAACCAGACGTACCGACTGCTGACGGTCTAACCGCATTCCGTCCAACCGGATGTCAACACTAACCGATACGTCATTACCGGTTTTGACGACGCATTGATTATCTAACTTCAGATTCTCCAGATAATGAGTCTGTGCAAAAGTTGCCGTACATGCAGTCAACAACCAACCTACAAGTAGTATCGTCTTTTTCATATCCTTCCTCCTATTTAATAATGTATATCAAGGAAACGGCAGCCTTAGTCACCCCCAGATAATCCTTGTTTCCGGAACCCAGCCATTCGCCACAAAGAGGACATTCGTATTTGTCGTAATGAGCACGGATATAGCCGACACCGATGGATGCTTCAATACTCCAGCGCTTGCCCAACAACCATTGGTAGCCATACACCAAGCCTCCCCCATAATAATATCCTTCATACCGGTAGTTCTCCAGGTTGTCCCAAAGACCGAACGGCATCTTGATGCCTCCCCAGTTGTACTGTCCTCCCAGCAGATGAGCACCGACAAAGTGGCCGTTAAAGCGTTCGCACAGCCAATAACGGGCCTCCGGTTGCGCCAGCCAGTGTTTCCATTTCTTGTTTTCACTGAAGGTCCAACCGTTATAATTGGCCGATAAATCCAACGTCCATTTGGGTGACAAACCGATTTCTGTTCCTAAATTGATGGTAGACGAAGCATCATAAAGCAGGTTGGTCTTGACTGCTATATTCTGTGCCGATAAAGAAACACCTACCAACAGAAAAAGTACGCAAATGATCTTTCTCATGTCCCGTATGTTTTAGTAAGAATGTATGTTTTTCAATCTGTATGCTGTATTTTCCCCACTTCCATTACTTTGTAGGTAACGGAATTGATTTAATGAAGCAAAATTAGTAAAAACAATTTAATTATTCAATAACTTTAAAGAAAAAATTATCAAAAAAATAGAGAAGTTTGTCTAATAATACATTTTCAAAATCAAACAGTTATCCTACCGACAACCGAAATGTGAACAGGTGTTTATGCTGTTCTTTCCTGCCAGTGTGAATAAAGGAGCATAATTAGTCTATCGATTCAAGGCAGAAGCGCTTTCTTGTCCTTTTTTTCCTTATGTCTGAATAGTTTATCTGTCTTTTCCGTTACCTACAAAGTAACAGTATCATCCTTTCAAAAAGGATTAATCATAACCTCCTCATATACAGACCCTTATATTTATCCATTCCTAAACACATACGAAAGTACTCCCCGGTTCATGGCATGAATACGGTCGTCGGTATGTCGCT
>ULTX01025309.1_pt1 | contig 10679 bp, 7 predicted proteins | sample 1958041 | NCBI WGS metagenome assembly ULTX01 (sample SAMEA4835747, study PRJEB28245) | human gut metagenome | biome: gut microbiome; material: fecal sample | place: Denmark | collected 2008
AATGGTCAACCGATTCTGGGGGGATAATCAGTTTACTGTTATCGGTTCAATGAACAATGTAAACGACAATGGTTTCCCTGGTGGTGGCGGCGGTGGCCGTTGGGGCGGACAGAACGGACTCAATGCCATCAAGATGGGCGGTTTCAATTTTGCGACTAAAAGCGAGAAACTGGAAACGGGTGGTAGTGTGAACTTTAATTATAAAGATGCTGATATACAGAGTAAGACGAATTCGGAAACCTTTGTATCCAGTGAGACAAGTTCATTTAAAAATGCCTTGACCGCCAATCGAAACAAAACAACAAATCTGACTGCAGATTTCCGTATCGAGTGGAAGCCGGATACATTGACTACTTTACTTGTCCGTCCACGTTTGACTTATGGAAAGACTGACAATAGTTCGGGTTCCAAGTCGTATACATTTAATGCTGATCCTGAAATTGATACCGATGAATTAATCAATTCGGACGACTTGACTTCATTGGTTCCGGAAGAAAAAATTGTCAATACTATTATTCAGAATTCTTTGAGTAAAGGAGATGATATTACAGCCGGTGGTTCTTTGATGTTTAACCGTCGCTTAGGTAAGGCGGGGCGTAATATTAACTTCCGTGGGTCTTATAACTATACGAACAGTGAAAGTGAACAGTTCTCTATTTCCGAGACTGAATATTTCCAGAAGTCTGAGGAAGAACGGATGGAAATCTTGAACCGTTATATAACAACTCCTACCAAGTCGTATAATTACTCATTGCGTTTCACTTATAGTGAGCCTATATTCAAGGGAGGATTTTTGCAGTTCAGCTATAATTTCCAGTACAACAAGTCGAAAACGGATAATTCGACTTATGATATGCCGAATGACTGGGAAATTGCTGATGGTTACCTGCCCGATGTAGCTGTATTCAATCCGGATTTGAGCAAAACAGCTGAATATGATTATTATAATCATCAGGCCGATATCCAGTTGCGTTGGATTCGGGAGAAGATGCAGCTGAATGTAGGTGGATCTTTCCAACCTCAGAATACAAAATTGTCTTATAAGCAGGGAGAACTGGATACAACGGTAGTACGGAAAGTATTTAATTTTACACCGACATTGGATTTCCGGTATAATTTTTCGAAAACCAGTCAGTTACGTGTAAATTATCGGGGACGCAGTTCACAACCAAGTATGACCGATATGTTACCGATTGAGGACGATACGGATCCGTTGAATATCCGCATGGGTAATCCGGGACTGAAACCTTCCTTTACTAACTCTCTGATGGTTTTCTATAATACATTTAATGCCGAAAAGCAGCGGGGAGTTATGACTCATCTGCGTTTTCAGAATGTCTTGAACAGTATCAGTAACCGTAGTCAATATAACGAAGAGACAGGTGGATATATTACAATGCCAGAGAATATTAATGGTAACTGGAACTTGTTCGGTATCTTGGGAACCAATACGGCACTTAAGAACAAGAAATATACCATCAATACATTTACTTCTGCAAATTATAATAATATTGCTAGCTATATTACGGATCAGGATTTGATGAGTCAGACTGATAAAAATAAGACCCGTCAATTAACTTTATCTGAACGATTAAGAGGTACTTATAGAAATGATTGGTGGGAATTCTCGTTGAATGGATCGTTAAATTATACTCGTACGCGGAATAATTTTCAGGAAGCGAATAACATGGATACTTACCAGTTTTCTTATGGGGCTAGTACCAATGTGAATCTGCCGTGGAATATGGCAATCTCGACGGATATCTCTCAGAATTCACGTCGGGGTTATGCTGATGCCAGTATGAACCGGGATGAGTTGATCTGGAACGCACAGATTTCACAGAATTTTCTGAAAGGGAATGCGGCTACTGTAAGCATTCAGTTTTACGATATTTTGAGAAACCAAAGTAACGTAAGCCGTACTATCAGTGCTGCCATGCGTCAGGATACGGAGTACAATGCCATCTACAGTTATTGTATGGTGCACTTCATTTACCGCTTGAATCTGTTTGGCGGTAAGGGAGCTCGTCCGAATATGGGACCTGGTGCCCAGGGTGGTTTCGGAGGTCCAGGAGGACCTGGACATCGTCGGTTCTGATAACAGTTCTGCTTTTGTTTATAGAAGGTTTGTCTGGATTCAAGGCTGGGCAAACCTTTTTTCTTTACTGAATAAAGGAGTTTCGGAAAATAGTCGTAATTTTGTTGAAAAGCAATGCCTATGACTGATATCTCTTTGCTCGGTGAAGCTGCTTATGTAGTATTCTATATTTTATATTTCAGCTTGATTTTCGGCATATCTTTGGTGATTATTCTTGATAACCGGAATCCGGTCAAGACGATGGCTTGGATTCTTGTGCTTTTTTTCTTGCCTCTTGTTGGCTTGGTATTTTATTTCTTTTTTGGGCGGAGCACACGGAAGGAACGGCTTATCAGCCGGAAAGGGTACAGCAGATTGCGTAAACGTCCGATGGCTGAATTTCAAGCCCAACTTTCTCTTCCTGTCTCAAAAGATCAGCATATTCTGATGGGATTTTTCAGACGGACTTGCAATGCGCTTACTTTTGAAGGAAATGCATTGGCTATCTATACAGACGGCCGTTCGATGCTTTGTAGTCTTATTCGGGAAATTTCGAAGGCGCGTCATCATGTCCATCTGGAATTTTATATTTTCGAGAATGATGCTACAGGAAGATTGCTGCGTGATGTTCTGATTGATAAGGCACGCGAAGGAGTGAAGATACGTGTCTTGTATGATGATGTAGGTTGCTGGAGAGTGAATCACTCCTTTTATGAACAGATGCTGTTTGAAGGAATTGATGCACAGAGCTTTCTGAAAGTTCGTTTCCCGCAGTTTACCAGTAAAGTGAATTATCGGAATCACCGTAAGATTGTAGTTATAGATGGTAAGGTGGGATTTATAGGTGGAATGAACATTGCAGACCGGTATATGAAAGGTGTATCATGGGGAGAATGGCGTGATTCGCATGTAAAGATTTCCGGTAAAGCTGTCTATGGGCTTCAGACTGCTTTCTTAACCGACTGGTATGTAGTAGACCGGACGTTACTGACAGGAGAGGTCTATTATCCGAAAATGCAGGCTGAAGGGAAAGTTGTTGCCCAGATTGTGACTTCCGATCCTGTAGGAGAATGGAGGGAAATGATGCAGGGAATCATGATGGCTATCAGTAGTGCGAGAAAATATTTCTATGTACAGACTCCTTATCTGCTTCCTACTGAACAGATACTGACAGCTCTCCAGACAGCTGCTCTGGCTGGAGTAGATGTACGGATTATGCTTCCGAAGCACGGGGATGCCTGGCTGACTCATAAGGGGTCTATGTCTTACTTGGATATGTTGATGAAAGCAGGCGTGCGGATTTATCTGTATCGGAAAGGATTCCTTCATTCCAAACTGATGGTCTCGGATGACCAGTGGAGTACAGTTGGGTCTACAAATATGGATTTCAGGAGTTTTGAACATAATTTTGAAGCCAATGCATTCTTTTATGATAAAGAGACTGCATTGGCTATGAAGCGGATTTTTCTGGAGGACCAGAAAGAATGTATGTTTCTGATACCGAAAGTATGGGCTTCCCGTTCTTGGAGCAACCGTTTTACAGAGTCTGTGATTCGTCTGCTGGCTCCGTTGCTCTGAAGAATGAGAAATTCACACTACCGTAATGACGGTGTTCGATAAAATGTGGGTCTTCCTCAAAGTTGAGATCTTTTCCATGTTCCAGTACGAACAGCCCGTCGGGTTTCAACAGTTTGTGCTGGAAAACAAGTGAAGGGATGGTACTCAGTTCTTTTAAAGCATAAGGCGGATCGGCGAAAATGAAATCAAACTGTTCTCCGCATCGTTCCATGTATTTGAATACGTCGCCGCGTATTGGGAAGCATTTGTCTGTTTTCACTTCTTTCATGACCTTGCAGATGAAGGCATAATGTTGTGGGTCCTTTTCTACTGATATGACTCGGTCGCATCCACGTGAAACCAGTTCGATACTGATACTGCCGGTACCGGCAAACAAGTCAAGTGCTGTTACATGATCTTCAAAATCCAGGTAATTGTTCAGAACGTTGAACAGGTTTTCCTTAGCAAAATCTGTTGTAGGGCGTGCTTTGAATGTATGAGGTACATCAAAATGCCTACGCTTGTAAATACCGCTGATTACTCGCATGATATCAAGGATTGCATGTCAAACGGAATTTCTTCGATACGGCTGGCTTCTGAATCGTTGAATTCCGCCTGAGGGTTAATAATGTATATATGTCTTAGGTAAGGCTGTAGCATATGCTGTAGTTCTTTCTTAGGCAGGTTTCCGGTAAGATGTAGTTCATCCCGCTCCTGGTCATAGCCTAGTTCTTTCCATACATTGAGTATATAGTAACATTGGTCGGTCGCTTCTCTGATGGAATAGGTGTTCAGCAGCAGCGGTTTCCCTTTGTCGAATGCCAATAGGTCGATGGAAGTCGGATGAAGATTGGCAAAAAGTTTCCGGTTGTTCCCTTGTTTGCTTCGTGCAGTGAGATACTCTATTTGTGGGCTGACAGCTGCAAAGAAACGTGCTTCCGGAAATTTTTCTGACAGGAATACATGAGTCAGTTTGTCAAGCGAGAAGAGGACTACAGAATTGCTTCTTCCAAGTATATTGCACAGAATTACTTCGTTGTTTTGTTTGGGCAAGTTCTGATAGAAAAGTGTATCCATCTGTTCGTCCTCATACAGTTCCAGAGGAACAGGAGTATATCGTGACGAATGTATCAGCAGGTTGATCTGGCGGTAGGGAAGTGATAGCTCTTCGGTTTCTGCCAGAAAAGATTTTACGTTGGCTGCCAGGGAATGCTGTGTATGGATGGAATATGGTTGGAAATAGAAGTCACTTCCACCCAATGGATTGTAGATAGAAAAAGAAAATCCATCCGCACTCAGGCGGATGGATAATGTATATTGGTCCGATTTGCTCAAATCGATACGTTCAGTCATTTCAGATGTAATAGAAGAAATTATTCCCAGTTACCTGCGTTGTTGTTCGGCTGTTCGATATCACCAACTCTCAAACCACAGTATTTGTTCAACTTAGTCTGCAAATCTTTCAGATTAAGCAATTCCTGATCGTTCACACCATTCAGATAAGTTTCGTAAGGAACCTGAGCCTGGAACAAGTTCAGAGGAGCACCGGTTTCTGTAGTATCTTTGCGGATAGCCAGTTCAAACTTGCTTCCGTTTCCATAAGGAACGTATGGCAGAGAATCAGCAACGAATCCTTTCGGGAAAATGGTATCCAATACAGCTACCCATACAGTATCACGACGGAAGTTTTCCAGACCAGCAGCCTTTACTTCGTCCCATTTACCGGTACGTTTTGCTTTCTGAATCATTTCCATAGCTTTCTTTTCAGTCATACCGCCATTCAATTGGTCGTCTGTCAAAGAACCTTCCTTCATGATGAAAGGAACCTTAGCTGTTTTAACGAATGTAATCAACGTATCCCAATTGTCTGTATAGCATTGGTGTGCTGTACGATATTCTTGTTGTGCTTTACGAATATCGATCAAACGAGCGATAATCGCTTTTTCTCGGATGTCTTTTTCTTTAGTGAAGTTGATAGGGCCCATGATACTGCCGTAGCAGATATACACCAAGCAGATTACGCAGACGGCTAATACAAGATTAATAACTGTTTTCATGATAATATTATTTTTTTAGTTTATATTCGTATCGCAAAAATAAATAAATAAATTTATTCACGTCAAACTTATGTAAACTTTTTCTACAGCATTATGTTAATTGATGATTTGACGCAGCAAATTAAGCGAAATTTTTTGTATAAACCAACAGATGAGCAAGAATTTGCAATGAAATCTTTTGCAGAATTTCTCTTTTCAGGAAATCAAGAGGGAATATTTTTGTTGAAAGGGTATGCAGGTACAGGAAAAACTACTTTAATCGGTGCATTAGTGAAAACACTTGACCTGCTGAAATGGAAGTGTGTGCTGCTGGCGCCTACAGGACGGGCAGCTAAGGTTTTTTCCCGTTACGCTCAGCATCCTGCCTATACTATCCATAAACGTATTTACCGGCAGCGGACTTTTTCGAATGAGACAGATAACTTTATGCTCAACCAGAATCTGCATCAGCATACGTTGTTTATTGTTGATGAGGCTTCTATGATTTCAAATGACGGTTTTTCTGGAATGTCGTTCGGATCAGGGCGTTTGTTGGATGATTTGATTCAGTACATTTATGGTGGGCAAGGATGCAGACTGATGTTGGTAGGAGATACTGCCCAGCTCCCTCCGGTAGGTGAAGAGGAAAGTCCGGCATTGATGAAGGAAGTATTGCAAGGATACGGGCTGCTTCCGACTGAATGTGTGTTGACACAGGTGGTACGTCAGATGAATGATTCCGGTATTCTTTATAACGCGACTTTGTTACGTCGTTATGTTACGGAAGATTTTGGTTTTGATTTGCCTCGTATCCGGGTCGGGAATTTTCCGGATATCCGGATATTGCCGGGCAGTGAGCTGATTGAGACTATCAATGACTGCTATGATAAAGTGGGGATGGATGAAACTATGATTATCTGTCGTTCGAATAAACGGGCTAATCTTTATAATAATGGTATTCGGAATACTATTCTTTTCCGAGAGGATGAACTGAATACGGGAGAGTTGCTTATGGTAGCCAAAAATAATTATTTTTGGGGGAAAGACTGTAAGGAAGTAGATTTTATAGCTAATGGAGACATTGCAGTGGTACGTCGTGTGCGTCGTGTGCGTGAGATGTATGGATGTCGGTTTGCCGATGTTGTATTAGAATTCCCTGATTATGATAATCTGGAGTTGGAGGTAAAGATTTTGCTTGATACCTTGCATTCGGATGCTCCTTCGTTCCCTAAAGAACAGAATGACAAGCTGTTTTATACGATTCTGGAAGATTATGCCGATTTGCCTACCAAGCGGGAGAGGATGAAGAAAATGAAGGAAGATCCTTATTACAATGCCTTACAGGTGAAGTATGCTTATGCGGTAACTTGTCATAAAGCTCAAGGAGGACAGTGGCAACGGGTCTTTTTGGATCAGGGATACATGACAGAGGATATGCTGACACCGGATTATTATCGTTGGCTTTACACGGCTTTTACCCGTGTTACAGAAACCTTGTATCTGGTGAACTGGCCCGAAGCGCAGACTATAAAGACCGAATGAAAAAACGAACTCGTGTTCAACTGAATTTGTCCGTTCGTTTTAGTGAATATGTCCGTTTGTTTGATGGAATATGTCCGTTCATTTTTAGGGAAGCGAAACCCAATAAAAAGTAACGGCCCTGTCTTTTAGAAAGGGCCGTTGTATGGTTTTGTCGGTTGTGTACCGCAAACAGTTGTTTACGGTACATATAAATATGATTATAATCCGGCAAGTTCGATAATCTTGTCGACAGCTGCATTCAGACCTTCAGCATTCTTTCCTCCGGCAGTTGCAAAATGAGGTTGGCCTCCACCACCACCCTGAATCAGTTTGGCTGCTTCGCGTACTAGCTGACCTGCGTTCAGTCCGGCTTTTACCTGATCATCGCTCATGGTTACAGTCAGCAGTGGTTTGTTGTCGAATACGCTTCCGATTACTACGAACAGGTTTTCTGTGAACTGTCCTTTCAGCTGGAAAGCGATATTCTTCACTGCATCTGCCGGCATCGGGAGCACAGCCTTGATAACTTTCACTCCATTGATATCTTTTGCGCCTTCGATCAGTTTGTTTTTCACGCTGGCTTCTTTTTCTTTCATGAACTCTTCTACCTGTTTCTTCAGGCCTGCATTCTCGTCAATATATTTAGAGATGGCAACTTTCAGATCGGGAGCATTGTTGAACAGCGCTTTCAAATCTGTAAGTGTATCCTGAACGGTGTCGAACATTTCTTCTACCTTGGCACCGGTTACAGCTTCGATACGGCGTACGCCGGCTGCAACAGAGCTTTCAGAAATGATCTTGACCATACCGATTTTTCCGGTAGCCGATACGTGAGTACCTCCACAGAACTCGATGGAAGATCCGAATTGTACGACGCGTACTTCGTCACCATATTTTTCACCGAACAAGGCGATGGCTCCCAGTTCCTTGGCTTTTTCAATCGGCAAGTTACGATATTCGGTCAAAGGTACGTTTTCGCGGATCTTGGCATTTACCAGATGTTCCACTTCACGGAGCTGTTCTGGAGTAACTTTTTGGAAGTGAGAAAAGTCGAAACGCAGAGAGTCTGGAGTTACGAGTGATCCTTTCTGTTCTACGTGTGTGCCGAGAACCTGACGCAATGCTTCGTCGAGCAGGTGCGTACAGGAGTGGTTGGCAGCACAAGCCGCACGCTTGTCGGTGTCCACGCATGCCATCATCGGAGCGTCCAGATGTTCCGGAAGTTTCTTGGCGATATGTATCGGTAAGTTGTTTTCTTTCTTGGTATCAATGATGTCGATGGTTTCGAATTCGCTGACGATTACACCGGTATCACCTACCTGACCACCACTTTCGGCATAGAACGGGGTCTTGTCGAGTACTATCTGATACAGTGTTTGGTTTTTCTGCTTGATTTGGCGGTAACGCAAGATGCTGGTTTCGTATTCGGTATAGTCATAGCCTACAAATTCGGTTTCTCCTTCTTTCAATACAACCCAGTCGCCTGTTTCTACGGCAGCGGCATTACGTGCACGTTCTTTTTGTTTCTGCATTTCGGCTTCGAAACCTTTCACGTCGGCTGTCAGGCCATTTTCGCGCAGAATCAGTTCGGTCAGGTCGAACGGGAATCCGAAGGTGTCATACAGCGTAAAGGCATCTACACCGCTGATTTCTGTCTTGCCGGCAGCCTTGGCTTCGTTCATGGTCTTTTCGAGCAGACGGATACCGGTTTCCAGTGTACGGAGGAATGATTCTTCTTCTTCCTTCATTACTTTTTCAATCAGAGCCTGCTGGGCTTTCAGTTCGGGGTAAGCACCTCCCATATTTTCAATCAATACCGGAACCAGTTTGTACATGAAGGCTTGCTTCTGTCCGAGGAATGTATAAGCATAACGGACTGCACGGCGCAGGATACGGCGGATAACGTAACCGGCCTTGGCATTGGAAGGCAACTGGCCGTCAGTGATAGAAAAAGCAATGGTACGGATGTGATCGGCAACGACACGCATGGCTACGTCTACCTTTTCGTCATCACCATACTTCTTGCCAGACAGGTCGCCGATCACTTTGATGATTGGCTGGAATACGTCAGTGTCATAATTGGAAGTCTTGCCCTGCAGGGTGCGTACCAGGCGTTCAAATCCCATACCGGTATCAATAACTCTTGCAGGAAGTGGCTCCAGGCTTCCGTCAGCTTTGCGGTTATATTGCATGAATACGAGGTTCCAGATTTCAATGACCTGCGGATGATCTTTGTTTACCAGTTCGCGTCCCGGAACGGCAGCCTTTTCTTCTTCTGAACGGGAGTCGATGTGGATTTCAGAGCAAGGACCGCAAGGGCCTGTATCACCCATTTCCCAGAAATTGTCATGCTTGTTTCCGTTGATGATATGATCTTCCGGGAAGAACTGTCCCCAATAGCCTGCAGCTTCGTCGTCGCGTGAAATTCCTTCGTTCGGACTACCTTCGAATACAGTGACATACAAATCTTTCGGATCAAGCTTCAATACGCTTACCAGATATTCGTATGCCCAGCTGATAGCTTCTTTCTTGAAGTAGTCGCCGAATGACCAGTTACCCAGCATTTCGAACATGGTATGGTGGTATGTATCGTGACCTACTTCTTCCAGGTCATTATGCTTTCCACTGACGCGCAGACATTTTTGCGAGTCGGTTACACGTTTGTATTTGGCAGGATGGTTACCCAGGATAATATCCTTAAACTGGTTCATACCTGCATTAGTAAACATCAGGGTCGGGTCGTCTTTGATGACCATCGGTGCAGAAGGCACAATCTGATGTCCTTTCGACTCAAAGAATTTGACGAATGAGTCGCGGATTTCATTTGCTGTCAACATACTTCTTATAATGTCTTGTAGTTAATATTCTGAAAATTGATTTGCAAAGATAATCTGTTTTATTATTTTTGTCCGTATGTTTGGCTCAAAAACTTGGTGTTTTGTGCCTTAAAAAAATCCAAATCAGGTTTGAATGCGTAAAGTTTATTACATTTATAATCCGAAAACGCGTACGTACGACCGGATTTATCCGACGATGCGTCAGCGGGTTTTGAGTTACCTGCGCCGCTTGTTTGTGGGGATGGGGCTGGGAGCAGGTAGCTTTATTTTGCTGTTGTGGGTTTTCGGTTCTCCGTCGGAGAAAAACCTGAGAGTGGAAAATTCGCGTTTGTTGTCTCAGTATCAGATTCTTTCCTCACGCTTGGATGAGGCTCAAGATGTGATGTTACGTTTGCAGCAGCGTGATGACAATCTGTATCGGGTCATGATGCAAGCCGACCCAGTACCTGAAGAATTGCGCTCGGCCAGTTACCGGCGTACCAATCGTTATGAGGAACTTCAAGATTTGGCCAGTGCCGACTTGGTCATCAATACTACCCAACAGATGGACCGCCTGTCACGTGAAATTTATATCCAGTCAAAATCTTTTGATGAGGTAGTAGAACTTTGTAAAAAGCACGATGACATGTTAGCCAGTATTCCAGCCATTCA
>ULTX01027794.1_pt1 | contig 10653 bp, 9 predicted proteins | sample 1958041 | NCBI WGS metagenome assembly ULTX01 (sample SAMEA4835747, study PRJEB28245) | human gut metagenome | biome: gut microbiome; material: fecal sample | place: Denmark | collected 2008
TTGTCATTTGTAAGACACCAGTGCAGGTGTCTACTTGTCAGGAAAACACTTGACCGGTCATTCAGGTTTAACCGCCGAATGTGTCTACTGATTTTAGGAAAAGACATTGCCTTATGGAAATTGAAAATGGAAAATTGAAAATTACGGTGCCGCATGGATAATTTTCAACTTTCAATTTTCAATTCTCAATTTTAAATTATAAGAACCATGAGCCTATATCTTCCCTTCCAGCCAAGCGTCGATCAGCCTGCGGGCGATGCTGAGTTTCTTCGGTATCTCCGGCAAGCGGTCTTTATGGTAGAATGCGCCTGCATTCAGCTCCTCGTCCTGCAAATGGATATCGCCGCCCGCATACTCCGCCACGTAGCCCACCATGATGCCGCTGGGATAGGGCCACGGCTGGCTGGCAAAATAGCGGATGTTCTTGATGGCAAGCCCCGTCTCTTCCATCACCTCGCGGCGCACGCACTCTTCCAGCGTCTCGCCCGGTTCGAGGAAGCCTGCCACCAGCCCACGGAACGTGCCCCGGAAGTTGCGCGCGTGCACCAGCAGCACCTCGTCCTCGCCCCGCTTGATGAGCACGATGATGGCAGGCGAGATGCGCGGATAAATCTCTTGGCCGCACTGAGGACACCGCTTGGCGATGCGTGCCGTCTGCACCGTCCGCACACCGCAACGGGGACAGAAGCGGCTGTTCAGGTCCCATGTCAATATCTGCGATGCCGCCCCCGCCATCCGGTACTCCTCGAAGGGCAGCACGTCGAACGAGGCACGCAGGTCTTTCATCATCCGCGGTCCGTCCTCGCCTCCCGCTACGGGTTCCGACAGAGCGAACGCGCGTGCGGGATGTCCGCCCAAGGTGCCTATCTCGTGTACGGTATTTCCTTCGGGCACCGCCACCGGAGGTTCCGTGCCGCAGGGAATATGCCACCCGCCGGCTTGTTTCTCAATCAATACCTGGCTGCCGAAGAAGGCGAACCAAGCGTATGTTTCTTCTTGCATTTCTTTATATATTTATGAACACAGAGACACAGAGGCACAGAGTTTTTATTTATAGGGAGTTAGAAGGAGTTATGCCTTCGGCAGGAGTTAAACGCCAATAGTCTTGTGTATTGGCTTCTAACTCCCTTTAACTCCCTGAAATAACTCCCTTTTAACTCCTTGAAAATAAAGACTCTGTGCCTCCGTGCCTCTGTGTTCCATTAAAACATTAAACATTTTTCATTGTAAGCTGGATGCGTTTGCGCTCCATGTCTACGCTCAACACCCGCACGCGCACTTGCTGGTGGATGCTGACCACCGTGGTAGGGTCGCTCACGAAACGGTCCGCCATTTGCGAGACGTGGACCAAGCCACTCTCCTTGATGCCGATGTCGACGAAGCACCCGAAGTTGGTGATGTTCTTCACGATGCCCGGAAGCTCCATGCCTTCGCGCAGGTCGGCGATGGTACGCACGTTGGGGTCGAAACGGAAGGCTTCTAACTTCTTGCGCGGGTCGCGTCCCGGCTTCTCCAACTCCTGCATAATGTCGGTCAGCGTGGGGATGCCTACCGTATCGGTCACGTAATCCGCTATCCGGATGCGCTCACGAAGCGAACGGTCGGTTATCAGGTCGGAGACGGAACATTTCAGGTCCTTCGCCATCCGTTCCACCACGGAATAGCTTTCGGGATGCACCGCCGAATTGTCCAAGGGATTATCGGCACCGGGGATGCGGAGGAATCCGGCACATTGCTCGAACGCCTTGGCTCCCATGCGCGGCACGTTCATCAGTTCCTTGCGCGAGCGGAAAGGCCCGTTGGCGGTGCGGTAGTCCACGATGTTCTGCGCCAATGCCGGTCCCAAGCCCGACACGTAGGTGAGCAAATGGCGGCTGGCGGTATTGACATTCACGCCCACTAAGTTGACACAACTCTCCACCGTTTGGTCGAGTGCCGCCTTCAGCTGGGTCTGGTCCACATCGTGCTGGTACTGCCCTACACCGATAGACTTGGCGTCAATCTTCACCAGCTCGGCAAGCGGGTCGATAAGTCTGCGCCCGATAGACACCGCCCCGCGCACCGTGACATCATAGTCGGGGAACTCCTCGCGGGCAATCTTCGAAGCCGAATAGATGGACGCCCCGTCCTCGCTCACCACAAACGTATCTACGGGATGCGCAAAGCGGAGGGAGGAGACGAACTGCTCGGTCTCGCGGCTTGCCGTCCCGTTTCCGATGGCTATCGCCTCTATCCGGTATTGCTCCACTAATGTAGCGAGCTTGCGTGCCGCCGCCTGAGGCTCGGACTTCGGCGGATGCGGATAAATGACATCATTATGCAGCAACGCGCCTTGCGCATCGAGACACACCACCTTGCATCCCGTCCGGAATCCGGGGTCGATGCCCATCACCCGCTTCTGCCCCAAAGGCGGAGCCAACAACAGCTGGCGGAGATTTTCGGCAAACACACGGATGGCTTCCTCGTCGGCACGCTCCTTGCTGGATGCCGCAAACTCGGTCTCGATAGCGGGCTTGAGCAAACGCTTGTAGGCATCGCCTACCGCCTCCGCCACCTGCTCCGAACAAGCTCCCGTGCCCCGCACATACCGGCGCTCCAAGCGTTCTACGCACGCATCGTCTTCGGCTGGGGCAATGCTCACCTTCAAGACACCTTCCGACTCGCCCCGGCGCAAAGCTAACAAGCGGTGGGAAGTGCAACGCTTCAGGGGTTCGGAGAAATCGAAATAGTCGCGGTACTTCAAAGCCGCCTCGTCCGACTCTTTCCCTTTCACCGCCTTCGAGGTGATGATCGCTTGGCGGGCGAACTGGGTACGCACCACGTTGCGCGTCTGCTCGTCCTCGCTCACCTGCTCGGCTATGATGTCGCGCGCGCCCCGCAAGGCATCGTCCTCGTCCTTCACGTCCCCTTTCACAAACGCGCGCACCTTCGCTTCCAAGTGATTCTCGCGCTGCATCAAGAGCAACGCTGCCAAAGGTTCCAATCCCTTTTGGCGTGCCATTTCGGCACGTGTCTTCCGCTTGGGCTTGTAAGGCAAATAGATGTCTTCCAGTTCCGTAGCGTCCCAGCACGCATCAATTCTCGCCCGAAGTTCGGGAGTGAATTTCCCCAATCCCTCTATCGTGGTGAGCACGGTTTCCTTGCGTTTCGCCAACTCGCCCAGCTTCTCGTTGCGTGCCTGTATCTCGCCTATCTGCACCTCGTCCATGCCTCCCGTCGCCTCTTTCCGATAGCGGCTGATGAAGGGAATGGTGGCTCCTCCTTCGAGGAGCTTCAATGTATTTTCTACCCGATGCACCGGCAATTTCAATGCCTGTGCAATCCTTTCGCTAAATCTTTCCATTGGTTTGTTTTTCGTTTTCGGAGGGCAAAGATAGGATTTTTTTCACCACAGATTACATTTTCACCACAGATTACACAGATTAAATAAATTATTACAAAAATATAGAACATCGCACCTTGTCACGCTGGATTTGTAATCCGGCGTAACAAAGAATTGAATTAATTATTTTAATCCGCGTATTATTTTAATCCGTGTAATCTGTGGTGAAAAACTAAACTCACCGGTAGAAGTGAAGTTCGTTCTCCAGCTTCCGCACACGCTCCTGAAGGTTTTCTATCCGCCGGAGCAAATGGCGGATGGCATCGATGCCTTCGATGTTGATAGACAAATCGTAATAGAGGTGCGTATAGCGTTCCAGTTCGCCTAATTGGGAAGCGGGGAAACAATCCGTGTCGTCTATCATCTCCACATCAATCAGTCCGCCTTCGCCCAACATCCGGACAAAATCCGGCTCGATGTCACACCGGGTACAATAATCGTTTATGATAATCAAATCGGTTTGCATAATCTTTAAGTTTTTGAGTTTCAACATAAACATCACGCTTCTTTTTGCAGTTGGCGGAACAATTCTTTTTGATGCTCCGTGAGCGAAGTCGGGATGGTTATGTGATACGTTACAATCAAGTCTCCGAACGTGCCTTCTTGCTTATAGACCGGGAAACCTTTGCCTTTCAGGCGCACCATGGCATCGTTTTGCGTGCCCGGACGCACCTTCAGCTTCACTTGCCCGTCGAGCGTGTTCACGGTGACCTCTCCGCCCAATACGGCGGTATAAAGGTCGATAGTGACGTTGGTATAAAGGTCGTTCTCCTTCCGTTTGAACACGGGGTCATCGCTTATCACGAACGTGATGTACAAATCCCCGTCCGGTCCTCCGTTGGCACCCTTTCCTCCGTGTCCTTTCAATTTAATTACTTGCCCGTTTGCCACACCTGCCGGTACGGTGATGCGGAGCGTCTCGCCTCCCACGGTGAACGTCTGCTTGTGCGTGACCGCGGCTTCCTGAAGCGTAAGCTGAAGCTCCGCCTCGATATCCTGTCCGCGAAACGCGCCTTTGCCTCGTCCGCCCGCGGCTCCTCTATGCCCGAACAATTCCTCAAAGAAATCGGAGAATCCGCTGGCGTTTCCGCCGAATCCGTGCATGTCCGCTCCTCCGAAGCCACCGGTGAAGTGCTGCCCGTCGGTAGAATACCAATACTCCGCGCCTCCCGTTCCGCTTCCGCCTTGATAAGCCTTCCGCTGGGCTTCAAACTCATCGGCGTGTTTCCAGTTCTCCCCGTAAGCGTCATATTTCTTACGCTTCTCAGGGTCGCTCAATACCTCGTTGGCTTCGTTTATCGCCTGAAACTTCTCCTTCGCGCCCGGGTCGTTCGGATTCAAGTCTGGGTGATACTTACGCGCCAGCTTACGGTATGCCTTCTTGATATCGTCCTGAGTTGCCGTTTTGTCAACTCCTAAGATGTTGTAATAGTCTATGTAAGCCATATAGTCAGTTGTTTTTTTACGTTAAGGGAGAGCAAAGTATATGCCAAAAGCATTATTTTAACTATCTTTGCACTGATATATTAGTCGAACACAGAGACACAAAGACACGGAGTCTTTTTCATTCTTATTTCTCTGTGCCTCTGCGCCTCTGTGTTCGATTAAATCTATGTAGCATCACTGACAATTTGTCATAATATATCGAAACTTATGAACATCCGCATCTGCCTTATGGCATTACTCAGCGCAGGAAACCTGCTTGGCACATACGCCGCAGAACCCGAAGAAACCACTATCAAGCTCTTGGAGACCAGCGATGTGCACGGAGCTTATTTCCCCTACGACTTCATCACCCGCCAACCCTTGAAGGGAAGCTTGGCACGCGTATCGACCTACCTCAACGAACAACGCAAGCTATACGGCGAGGGAAATGTCTTGCTAATGGATAACGGAGACATCCTGCAAGGGCAACCCGTGGCTTATTATTATAACTTCATCGACACCGCTTCTACCCACGTATGCGCGGCAATGCTGAACTACCTGAAATACGACGTGGGAAACATGGGGAATCACGACATCGAAACGGGTCATGCCGTGTACGACCGCTGGACGAGCCAATGCCGCTTCCCTATGTTGGGAGCCAACATCATCGACCGGAACACAAACGAGCCTTACCTCCCGCCCTACCGGGTATTGGAACGGGACGGAGTGCGCATCGCCGTATTAGGCATGATTACCCCAGCCATTCCCTCATGGCTTCCCGAAACAATGTGGAGCGGACTCCGCTTCGAGGACATGGAAACCTGTGCCCGGCGTTGGGTGGAAGCCATCCGCAAGAAAGAACACCCCGATGTACTGGTCGGGCTTTTCCACGCGGGTCCCGAAGGAAACCTACTGGATAACGTAATCGAAAACGGGTCGGAAGCCGTGGCACGCAACGTTCCGGGCTTCGATGTCGTCTTCATGGGGCACGACCACCGCCGCTTGTGCAAGAAAATACAAAACGCGGCAGGCGACTCGGTGCTTCTCATCAATCCCGCCAATGCCGCACGCACCCTTGCCGACGTGACCCTGAAAATCACCCGCAAGGACGGGCGCATCGTAAGCAAATCGGTAGAAGGACGGCTTGCGGATGTGACTTCGCTCCCCATAGACCAAGCGTTCATGGACACATTCGCCCCGCAATACCAAGCCACCCTCGACTTCGTATCACGCAAAATAGGAAGCATCCGAAGCACCATCACCACCCGCGATGCCTTCTTCGGTCCCTCGGCATTCATCGACCTGATTCACCAACTCCAGCTCGACATCACGGGAGCCGACATTTCCTTCTGCGCCCCGCTCTCGTTCAATGCCGAAATCAAGGAAGGCGACATCTACATGAGCGACATGTTCAACCTCTACAAATACGAGAACCTGCTCTACACGATGCGCCTCACGGGACACGAAATCAAAGGTTTCCTCGAAATGTCGTATGCCTTATGGACCAACCAAATGCAATCGCCCGATGACCACCTGCTCTTGCTCAACGAAAAAGACGAAGGCTTCGGACGCCTCAAGAACCCCAGCTATAACTTCGACTCGGCGGCGGGCATCCTCTATACGGTAGACGTTACCCAGCCCGAAGGCAAGAAAATCACCATCACCGGCTTAGCGGACGGTACTCCGTTCGACCTCAACCGCACCTATACCGTAGCCGTCAATTCCTATCGGGGCAACGGAGGAGGAGACCTGCTCACCAAGGGAGCGGGCATTCCGAAAGAAGAATTGGCAAGCCGCATCGTCTTCTCCACCGACAAAGACTTGCGCTATTACCTGATGGAACGCATCGAGAAGGCAGGTACGCTCGACCCGCATCCCCTCAACCAATGGCGTTTCGTCCCCGAAGAATGGGTAAAGCCAGCCGCCGAACGCGACCGGAAAGTGTTGTTTGAGTGAATATTTTCATTCTAAAAGAGTGATTACTCATAATAAAGAATTATATTTGCATTCTATTCCTCCCTACATTATGCATTGGACTTTGGCTGGTGCGAGATAAAAAAGAAAGGAGTTAAGTATGGAAGCATTATTTATGTTTGGACTTGTGTCGGCAATCGCTATTGTCGGAGGACTGTATTTTTGGAGACAAGATAAAAAAGAAGCACATAAAAGAGAACATTCTATTGAGTAACACGTTCAAATCCATCCCTATCCTGATAGGAATCTTCCTCACGCTCGCTTCGTGCGCCACCGCCTCATTCTCGAAATACAAAGGAGTGGGGCGCATCAAGCAATACGAGATTTGTAGCGGACAAGTGCCCGCCTCGTTCGACGGGTTCCGCATTGCTTTCGCTTCCGATTTCCATTACGAAAGCCGGTTCGATGCCAAACGATTAGAAGGAGCCGTGCGTGCCCTGCAAGCCACAGATGCCGATATCCTTCTATTAGGAGGAGACTATCGCGGACGGAAAGGAGGAAACATGGAAGCGCTTTTTACAGCATTGGCACGCGTGAAAACACCGTATGGCACATACGCCGTAATGGGGAACCACGAACGAGGCGAATCAGACTCCTTGGTGCGCCGGGCTATGGCACATACGGGAGTACGTCTATTGGAACACCAAACGGACACCCTGCGCAAAGGAAACGAATACATCCTGCTATGCGGCATCTGCAATCCCTTCGACCTGAAACGGAACGGCATATCGCCTACCCTCTCCCTCCGTGCGGAAGATTTCGTGGTGATGCTAGTGCATACCCCCGACTATGTAGAAGATACCGATGTATCGAATACCGACCTCGCCTTGGCAGGACACACCCACGGCGGACAGGTCAGCCTCTTCAAGCGATGGACTCCCGCACATTTCTCGAAATACGGGAACCGCTTCCTCACCGGATTGAAGCATAACTCGCAAGGCATCCCCGTCATCATCACCAACGGGCTGGGCACCTCGCGCAAGGACATCCGGCTCTTTACACCGAGCGAAGTGGTGCTGGTGATACTCAGGCAAAAGTAAGAATCACTCCGCCTCTTCTATACGGAAATCATTCACCGTAACGCCAGCCGTGTACTTCATCTCCCCATTCTCATAAAACCCATGCCCGTTTGCACGCATGATAATTCGGACCGCCATACCATCATTGGCACGCAAGAGATATTCCCCTTATGCCTCTGCTCATTTACCGTGTACCACATCGCGTTTTGACCGTACTGCACCTCCACATAGCTTCCTTCCGTATCATAATCCCATGCAATGCGGTAATCTGCCGTTTCGCCCCGATGAAACGTAAAGGCACACGCACTTTCGCTATATTCCACATAAGAAAGTCCGGTCACTTCTTCGGGGTAAAAATTCAACACAACCACTTGTATAGAATCTGTCCACGATACATTATTTATCGTGTACGTCTCAAAAGTCTCCCCCAAATGCTTTTTCTCTATCGGAACATATTCGATTTCCTCTTCACTACAAGCGCAGACACATGCGAATAAAAGACTTGCAATAAAACCTAATAGTTTCTTCATTTTTCCAGATTATTTGTACGCCACGAAATTAAATGCTCCCGCGCACTCCGCCAAAAACTATCAGCCAACCGGATAATTCTATCGACAAAAAAAGCGATATTTATAACGAAGCATTTCCAACACGAGATAACTTACAAAATCAACGAAATAGTCTGTAAAATCTTCCGGTTCGCCGATTCTTTTTGCAAAAAAGCACCCATCCTTTTACTTTTGCCTCATATTTAAAATAAGAACAGACAAATGAATACCTTACAAAAACAACGGATTCTCGAGCATACGATTTATACCATAATCGCCTTGCTGATTTTCGCCACACCCATCATTAACGCTTTATTAATGAAATACCAAACCAATGACAAAAGCCATATCGCTCCCGCCACGCTCGACACATGGATTATCACTTGTCCGTTCCTCTTCCTCTTTTTAATAAATAACTATATACTGATTCCACTCCTGTTATTAAAGAAGCGGTATGCCGGATACATAACCGCTGTAATACTCATCATCCCCTTATTGTTCATCATCGTTCCCGAACTGATCGGATTGTTCCACTTGGAAGACATCACCCGCCAACCTTCCCGGTTAATGCCTCTGCCTCCTCCTGCCCTGCCCAACGAAGACATACACGGTTCTCCGTTCCCGCCTTTCATTACGTTCACCCATATCTTGATAGCCGTATTATTGATAGGGTTCAATATCGCCATCCGGCTTTTCCTGAAGTCGCTCCATGATGATGAAACCCTGAAAGAACTGGAACGCGAACGCCTGAAAGCCGAATTGAAATACCTGAAGTACCAACTGAACCCACATTTCTTTATGAATACGCTGAACAATATCCATACCCTGATAGAGTTCGACAAAGGAAAAGCGCAGAAAAGCATCATCGAACTTTCGAAACTAATGCAATACATGCTCTACGAAGCCGACAAGAGTTTCGTATTGTTGGCAAAGGAAGTGCAATTCTTAGAAAATTACCTGAAGCTGATGCAATTGCGTTATACCGATAAGCTTCGTGTCACTTTCTGCACCCCATTTATTATCCCCGAAGTGCAGGTGCCTCCCCTGCTTTTCATATCATTGCAGGAAAACGCTTTCACCCACGGCATCAGCCATAGCGAAGAATCATTCATCGAAGCCCATATAGGCACCGAGGGGAATACCGTCTATTTCACTTGCAAGAATAGCCTCGCCTCCCACACGTCCGAAAGCCGGCACCAAGGCATAGGCTTGCCCAATATACAAAAGCGGCTCAACCTGCTTTTCGGAAATGACTATACCCTGAACGCCGAAGAAAAAGACAACCAATATCACGTACTCTTAATTATCCCCGCACAATGATGAACTGCATAATCCTCGACGATGAGCCGTTAGCCTTGCTCAAGCTCTCGGAATACATCAGGCAAATCCCGTTCCTGACATTGGAAAAAGCTTGTATGGAAACACAAGAAGCCCAAGCCCTGTTGGAGGAGAAAAACATTGACCTGCTATTTACCGACATCGACATGCCGGGCATGAACGGCATTGAGTTTATCCGCTCGCTTGCCCGTCCGCCAATGGCCATCTTCACCACCGCTTACCCTTCGTTTGCCATCGATGGCTTCAAGCTAAATGCCGTAGACTATCTATTGAAACCCTTCGAATTCGAAGATTGCTTGCGTGCCGCCCAAAAAGCGCAAAAGATGAAAGAACTCAACCAGTCCTTTTCAAAGTCTAATCAATCGGATTACACTGAAACCCTTTTCGTGAAAAGCGACTATAAAGTGGTGCGCATCGACATCGAAAGCATCAAGTACATCGAAAGCATGAGCGAATATGTACGTATCTATATCGAAGGAAAGGAAAAACCCGTCATCACCCTCAATAGCCTGCAAAAATTAGAGGCACGCTTGCCTCCCCACTTCATGCGCGTACACCGTTCGTACATCGTCAATTTGCAGAAAATCACGGAAATATCCCGCCTCCGTATCTGTTTCGATGATAAGAAACTGATACCTATCGGCGACAACTATAAAGAAAAGGTGATGAATTACATCGCACGCTATGGCATGCTATGAAAAAACGAGCATAGTCAATAATGAACAATGAATAGTTAATAATGGCAAGCAGGAAACACCTACCGTTATTAACTATTCATTATTAACTATCAACTAAATCAGATTCCCAAAGACTTCTTAACGGCTTCCACTTTTTCAAGAGCCGCATTGGTCTCGCGCGCATAGCACTTCGGACATCCCATTTCGCCTTTCACTTCCACGTAGAACTTAATCTTCGGTTCCGTACCCGACGGACGTACAGACACCTTCGTGCCGTCTGCGGTAAAGTA
>ULTX01025861.1_pt1 | contig 10592 bp, 7 predicted proteins | sample 1958041 | NCBI WGS metagenome assembly ULTX01 (sample SAMEA4835747, study PRJEB28245) | human gut metagenome | biome: gut microbiome; material: fecal sample | place: Denmark | collected 2008
AATGTAGATTTTTTTTCTGGGATGGATAGAGAGACATTCAGACTGATGTCTCCTATCCATCTTTTTATATTTATTTTTTTTGCTTTTAAGGGTTCATATATTTTTTCTAATTTTGTTGATTATCAGATAAAGCATATCTGATAATCAACAGATTGTGTAAAATTCGTGCGAAAACGGATTCTTTAAGAGGGCATACTATTCTTCTTGGTTCCATGGATAACGTTTTTGCTCACGGCTGTCATGTGCCGGGGTGTCTACGTAATATCCTTTTTCTGATTCATCACCATCTACAAGTCCTCTTATTATGTTACTTCTTTCTACAGCATCTTTGTACAGCTCTTCATAATCGCGTGTATAGTCTGCATGAGGTACTACATTCACATCGAATTTTAGTTTTACAATTCCTGACGGTTTAACGTTGCAGTGTATGCGTATCAAATGTTCTACAAGACCAATATTTTTGGCACTTTCATATTTTAAATGCAGAATCTTTTTCTTGCCTGGGATAATCATGCGTGATTCTAGTTTTGGCACGATACAGCCACACGAAGGCTGTATATCACGAATGATAAGAGGTTCGTTCCCTGTATTTTCTATCTCAAAAGTAATATTTAATATCTGTCCTGCGATAACAGGGTAATAATGTCGTATAGAATCTTTTACAGATACGGTTGTCCATCCAATATGTTTCTTGCATCCGCTCAATGTCAGACCTATTGAAAATAATAATATGATTGCAATATTCGATATCTTTATCATAGTCAGTATATTTTTATTTCATCACATGCTATAGTTAGGCGATGTTCGCCTGATTGGTAAATACGTATTTCAAGTGGTTGTAAAATATCAACGTTATTTAGTTGAGTTTCCAGTTGATATTTAGTAAAAGGCTCCTTTATCTGTTCGGGATCGAAAGTCATTCTGTGTAGCCGTCTTTCTGCTTGCCAGATTTCTACGGAGCGTGGCAATCGGATACGCCAATGTGGTGCGTTCATGAACGAAAATTTTATATGCTGTCCGCTTTTAACTTTTCCAGGTGGGATCTCTATGGTAATTTCTTTGGGGGATGCGATGAGCCAGCCTGTGTGATAGTCCGAGGGAAGTGCATACCTGCCATCTGTTAGTATAGAAAGGTCGGTATAGTTAGCATCGGGTTTATATTTGGCTACAAGAGGTATGCCTAAAATAAGATTGCTGGAGGTTGCGTTTTCTTCTATTAATGTTTCCCATTCTTTTATATATTTATCCAGATTTCCATTGGCTTCACGGTAATTTTGCATTTCTTTTTTGAAAGCGGTGTGTCCTTGTAACGACTCCAAACAGATAGCGGCTGTTTGGGCATCGTAATTGCCATGAGGCATACGTAGTAACTCAAGTCGGGTAAACTGAAGAGCTGTAAGTAATTTGTTGAGACGTGTACGCTCATCTTCTTTTATCTCTTTAGATTTTTTATCTAACTTACTGCAAAAATCCTCGAATTTATCGGGTACTAGCCAAGCCTTTACAGCATCTGCAATTCCTCCGTAAAAAGGAAGTATGCTATTATATTTACCACTTCTCTCTTCCCATTCTGTATAAGCTTTGGATATCAGTTCACCTGAAATTGGGTAGTAGCGATGAATACATTGTATAGCATATTCGTCTGCTTGTATGTATGGATTTATAAGCATGGCAGCGATTGTTGTAGTTTGTATGTCGTCCAGTGATGCATAATCGGTCCCACTACCGTTATAGAATACCCCTTTAACACCTAGTGAGTGAAAAAAACGCAGACGTTCGCTAATCATATTGAGACATGGATACGGAGTCAGATAGTCATCGAAATTACGCATGTAATCCCAAATGTATATCCTGTCCGTGACATTATGCCATTGATTAACCAACTCAGAAAATTTTGTGGTTTTTACCGATTTCATTGGTATTTTTGCTTGCATTGGAATTTCCATTGCACTTATGATTACACCTGTGTTAGATGGCATTTTTTGGGTAGGTGGAGTGTAGGTAGAAAGATATGCTGATGTGAAAAACAAATGATGAGGAAAGCGTTTTGCTATGCGATGAATCAGGCTGCTTACTGCAGGTGTAGCCGATTTGGACGTATTCCCTTTATCGATACATTGTTTGCAGGTGCAGATTGCATCGTTATCATTGGGCATGATAGTAAAACGTACAGGTGTATTGTTATTTTTGCCTTCGCCAAAATTATCGATGATGTAAGTTTCAATAGCTTTGTAAAGTATTTCTGATGAGAAGCAAAATTGTTTAATCTGCCTTTGTCCATTGACAACAGCTCTAGCTTCTTCGGGGATTCCGTCTGGAAAGACATGCCCAAGATTGTGGCCCCATAATCCCCAGTCGTAATCTACATTGTGGGAACTTGTGATAGCCATCAGCTCTTTGTTTGAGTTAGAAGGTGTATATATACCTCGGTATTCAAAGACAAAATTACCCTTAGTTCCATTCAAATCTATCATAGCAGGAGGAAGATCAGATAGATTTAGGCGTTTGTCTTCTGTCCCTGATATGAATTGATAGATTAGCCATAACATTTTAGAATCGTCACGTGCAGTGAGATTCAATATATTATACTGAATAGTCATACTCGTGATTACTGTTTACATGCACCGTTACTTGAAAAAAATCATCTGTTTGTGGCTTAATAGATACAGCTACGTCTTCTTTGTTTGAACGACGATTTAGATGGTCGCAAAGATAATTTGCCCAACGGTTATCAGAAGGATTATCTGTCTCAGCTGTAATCCAATATAGCTTATGTGGTGCAATAGCACGTGTGCATGATGAACATTGCAATAAAGCAAGCAGAATACATGCAAAGGTTTTAAGCCTAAACCTTCTAGAAATGAATTTGTAATTGCAAGTGTACATTAAACAAGTTCTTATATTTTGTTTCTATTGTTTCATAATAATTCTCGAGTGATCCTTCACGCTCATTGAGCTGATTGTAGAAAGTATGCCATGTTCCCATTAGGCCTACAGATATATGTTTGTTGAGCATGTATAATCCGCCTAAGCCGACCATTGTGTTTAGCTTGTCAAACGAACCTGGCATAGCATTGTCTATCATGTTGGCCTCAGGAGCACTTCCGACTCCTCCTGTAATATTCAGACTTGTCCGTCCATCTTCTATAGGAAAATATTTCAGTTGAGCAGAAGCATTGAAATAAAGGTTGGACGATAACAAGAATCCGTCGGCTTTTCCACTTAGTATGATTCTTTCCCATGACTTTGATAATCCTGCTCCGGCACTGAAAAGGTTTCTGTGAAATTCTTTCCAGCCATCGGAAATCCATCCTTGAGGTTCAATATCATTCCATTTGTATGCTTTGGAATAGGTGCTGATACGTCTGAAACTGGCATGAACATCAAGTGATATGTCATTTTTGAATTCATGAGTTATTTTCAGTTCTGACATAATTTTAGGGAAGTATTTGTTTGCCCCTGCCAATGAAATTGCACCTTTCCATCTCGATGATAGTTGATGTTCCCATTCAGCTTGCAGTTGTATTCCTTGTCCACCAGGTGCTTGAGTTTCTCCAGTGTTGCCTACATCGCTCCCGTCTCTACCGGCATAGTTGATTCGTCCGGTATACGCATTTCTTTTATTACGGTGAGTATATGAAAGTGTTGCTACTGCTGTGATTACATCATCTTCACCATATCTTCCTTGTAGATATTCTGCAATTATTTCATTGTTAAATGCCCGGTTTTGTAGTCCATTGAGATGTCGTTTAAATTCAGAAACCTCTGTGATACCAGGAATGTAACGTCGTTGGTAATGATAGGCTGAGTCATATTGTTTCATCTTTTCGTACGCAGTTCCTTTGGCCAATAACAGCGACTGGTTGTTTGTGTCGAATAATAGAGCTGTGTCAATAACTGCTAGTGCAGAGTCGGGCATGTGTGCTTTAATAAGCTGGTATGCCATTTTTTCGCTGCTTTCGGAGAATGCACCCACTAATCCTTGGTTATCTGGATACTCATTGAGCCATGGGCGTATCATATCTACTGTATTGTTGTATTTGTCTTCACGGTTGTAAGCAGCGGCTTGCTTTACTACATAGGCGGTCTCTTCCGGATAAATGAAACGTGCTTTGGCCACAAAACGGTCGTATTCATCGAATCGCCCCAGCGTTTCAGACATATTGATTGCATATTGAAGTCCTTCCATTGATGAGGGATTAAAGTCTAGAAGTCGGACACTAGCATCGAATGCTTTTCCACTAGCTCCTTTTTCAATCAGATCTTTAATGTAAGGTATTGCTATTTCTTCATAGGCTGCTACGTATGCCGGTCTCATGTCGAATCTATTTGTGTCACATAAGGCAGAATCAAGTACAGATAGTGCAGCAACTGCATTTTTCTGGTGGTTGAGTATGTCCGCTTTTTTTATAAAATAGCTGTCATCCTCAGGATAGAAAGTATGTAATGAGTCAAGCATAGTCATTGCTTTCTCGTAATCTTTTAATTCGTAGTAGCAGGCATATGCTTTGCCCATTGCTGATGTCTTAATTTCGTTGTCATAACTGTTTCGTACGGCAGCATTAATGTAGGGCAATGCTTCGAAGTAAAGTCCATCACTGACGAGGTTATTTGCCTGTTGGAGACGATTTAAAGCTAATTCATCGGCAAAATCAGGATTATTCGGATTCATGTTTACCAATGTAGTAAGCAGTGAATATGCTTTGTTGGTGTTTCCCATCCTCTTGTAGACGATATATTCTTTATACAGGAGTGATGATTGTTCTCCTCGGCGTTTTTTTGCTTCAGATAAGTAGTATAATGCATCATCATCGTATCCTCGTAGTATTGAAGTTGTCAGCATGTAGTCGAGCGCTTCATCGCTTTTGCTATTTTCGTACAGGCGCCCATAGAGAATATATGGATCATTCATTTTAGCTGCATTTGCAGCTTCGGCTAACAGATTCTGGTTGAACCGTACCAATTGTGGGCTTTTATTGTATTTTGTCCGTGACTGTACGAATGCAAGCGCTTCTTGATAACGGCCCTCTTCAGCAAGGATTCCTGCCTTTTTCATAATGAGGGAGCTGCTTTCGGGTATGTTGGACACTCCCTTGCCTGCTACGATGAGCGCTTCTTCTGTGTTACCTTGTTGGAGAAGCTGGTTGGTAAGTGCTATATAGTATTTTTCGTTGTTGGAAACGATTTCGATAAGGTTGTATAGAGATTTAATGGCTTCTGTTGGACGTCCCTCTTTCCTAAATTTCAAGAAGGATTCCTCTAGGCTGTAGGCATATTCATTTGTTACGGTGGAATCATTGGGGTATATCTGGTGGAGGCGTTGAAGCAGGCGATTTGCTTCGACGTCATTTCCTTGTTTTCTGTAAAGGCCTATTTTCTTCCTCCACAGCCCTTGCCAATAGGGATTAATTTCCAATAGTTCGTTTACATAGCAGATTGCACTCGAATAGTTACCACTTTCGTCTTCCAAATTAACAAGCATTTGTTTTGCTGTTACATTCTCCGGATTGTCGCGTACTGCTCTTACCAAGTAGAATCGGCCTGTATCATAATCTTGTAAGTATTGGTAATAGTAGTGTCCTGCCAATTCGTTCAGGCCACTTACTTCTGGATAATATTTCATACCTTCATCGAGCAGTTTTTTACCTAGTTCCCACTGCTCTTCTTTGAACATGTTACGTACTTTTACTTCATAGTAGTCTGGTGTATGGACTTTGTTATCAAACATACCAAATGCATATGCACTCATGATGAATGCGAATAGAATAAATATGGTGAGCAGGCATCCTTTATTTTTCATACTTCACCTCCAGTTCTGTTATTTTTTATAGCAATTTTATGTTGTTTCTTGTGATTGGCAAATCCTTTACGGGTCATTTCTCCCCATGCAGCTCGTTTTCTTAAGATGTAGTTGAAGTATCCTTTTATGGAGAAGAATACAATGAATGGATGATAAATGAATGGTTCTAGAAGTGCCGCAAGGATGATTAAGAAATACGATCTTGCTTTTTGGAATGTTCCTCCAATTGTATAGTCGTAGAATAATACGACTAAGGCAAGAATAATACAGAATGTATAAATCCCTAGAAATATAATACTCGCAGTCTGCCAGTTTACAGCTCCAGTAAAAGCTTGGTAGATAAATACTACTAATCCTGTAAACTCAATAAAAGGTGCAAGAAATTCAAAAAAGAATACATATGGTAGTGTCACCATTCCAAGCTGTTTATACTTATGGTTGAACAGAAAACTGCGATGGCGTACAAATGTTTGCATGAGTCCTCGTCCCCATCGTGTCCGTTGCCGATGAAGTACACGTAAAGTAGATGGCATTTCTGTCCAACAGCAGTTTGCTGGCACTTGTACTATTCGATACTTTTTTTTGAAGTCACAACAGTATCCTACCATACGTATCAGCATATCCATATCTTCTGCAAATGAGTCGCCGCTATAACCTCCTGCTGCTATGATTACATCTTTTCTGAAAAGTCCGTAACCGCCCGATACATTGGGCATGGCATTAATGGTAGACCAGCCCATTTTTCCGATGAGGAATGAACGTAGGTATTCCAATGTTTGAAACAGTGCCCATAGTGTATGAGGTGGTTTCCTTTCTACGATTTTTCCATCTTTTATCTTACAGCCGTTGGACGATGTCATGACACCACTAACAGCAATGACATCGTTTGATTCTAAAATAGGCAATATACACTGTGTAATAGCATCAGGGGCAAGGATACAGTCTACATCGGTATTGATGAAATAGGGATATAACGAAGCATTCAGACCGGCATTGATAGCGTCAGCTTTAGTTCCTCCGTTTTCTTTATCAACAACAGTAAGTTGTTTGTACTGAGGGTTGGTAGACTTAAACAGTCGTTTATATGGCTGGGTATGTATGTGTTCTACATATGCAAAAGGTACTTCCACAAGGGAAAAGTGCTCGATAAGGGTTTCCAGCGTCTTGTCACGGCTGCCATCATTGACAATGACTACTTCAAAGCGCGGATAATCTTGTCCTAATAGTGAATTTACGTTTTCTACAATGGTGCGTTCTTCGTTATAGGCCGCAGCAATGATTGACACGCCCGGTGTATAAGGGCTGGTGTCTATCATATGTTTGGCATATTCGGGTAAATGATGATATTTTTCTCGGAATATGCCTATTTCTGCCAGTAACATGAGGATTACGTATGAGATTATTAGTCCCATACTGTAAAAAAATATGATGTAACCGTAAAAATACAATACTAAATCACTCATAAGCTATCATCATTTATTATTGGGTTTTCTACATGTTCAAAGAGGATAAGATCTTTTTCTTTTGCCTCTCTTTTAAGGTGCTCAAACATTGTGCGACCATCAGAGCCAGACATCCACAAACAGCGAAGAGCAGTACGTCTCGTATAGTCAGAAGAGGGAGTTTGATATACATTGGCATAAAAACCTATGCTATTCCCGGTATTTATTTCTAACAGTGCATTTAATATAGTACGGCGTAATACTTCTGTTTGTTTATAGAATAAATTTTTTAATGTTTCTTCTGATTCTGCATAGCGCCGTAATCCCATGCATTCAAAAGCATTCTGGCGATATACAAAGTCTGGTGACTCGAAATATGTTGTGAGGTGTTTAAACTCTTGATCGCTTCCCCAATAAGCTGTTTCGTGCATCATGAATGCAAACATTTCACGATTTTCAATAGCTTGTAATATGGGGATAAACTTGGGCAACGCTCTTCCTCCCGTTTGTATTTTTTCAAATATTTCATGAATTTCTATTTTATCCCAAATGGAGAAATTTGCGTTTTTTGTTGTGTCGACCGCAATTTCTTGATTTTCGAAAAAGATAAATGGATCGTCTTTCGCAGTAAGCATATAATATGTTCGTGCCGCTTTGCGTAAATCGGCGTGTTTGTCATTTACCAGTCGTGTGACGATGCTGTCGGGTAGCTTCATGTTAGTTAATCTTACCGCCTGGAGTAATCTTACTTTACGTTTACGTGGTCCATGAATCAAATTACGTTTTACGAAGTCGGTAAAACCTATAAGTTGCATAATACGCTGAATATTGGTGAGGTCGGGGTTTGAAGTATTGGTGAATTTGGTAACATCTAGCAAGATCCGTGCCCATATCCTCATTTGCCAGTTTTTCCACTTCTGCGGCTTATATTCCATCCGGCGACTGATTTCATCAGTTGATAGATTCTCTGTCTCTGAGTTACAGATATCTTTCATTTTTGCCAAATATGCCTTTCGTATTTTTTTATGGAATTTTTTGTAGCGTTGCGTCCGGTAAACATTAGCTAACATGATGGCAGAGGCTATGAGAAAACCGATGCTACAACATAAAATAACCGTGTATGAGGAACGTACAACCCATGGATAATCTGAAAATAAATGGTAATATTGGTAATAATAAAAACGTGGAATATTCGTTCCCCATATTTCATATGTCTGGCTTGTAGGAGAACGTTCGGTGTCTGTATGTTCGCCTTCTGAATCGAAAGTTACTTCTGCAGCTCTCACCGGAATTGTCACAAGAAAAGTTACCGCCATTATCCATGGAAACAGGGTAAGAAAAGGGGTTTTTTTACTCATATAAATTTGAATTTATTATCTTTAATTTTTTCAAAGGTAATAAATTGCATTCAGCGTCCAAAATATTATATGAACTTTTCTTGTTGAAATTCAGCGTTTTATGAGATTTGTCGAATGAGCACTTTTAAATTTGTCGAATGAGCACTTTTTTGTCGAATGAGCACTTTTATTTTGTCGAATGAGCACTTTTAGAAAGTGGAATTATGTGACTTTTTACTATAGAAATTATTCCAGATTCGCTTTTCTCCACTTGGCAGGTGTGCATCCTTCCTTCTCGCTAAATGATTTGATAAAGTTACTGCGGAAAAGAAAACCGGAAGACTCAGCCAGCTTCTGTACATTGATTTCTGGGTGTTCTTTCAGCATGTTTTTCGCGTACTCCAGCCTGAGACCTGTTATCCATTCGCGGAATGTCATTTTATATGTAGTCTTGATATAAGCGGAAAGATAGGTACGGTTTGTATGAAGTATCTCGGATAGCTCTTTTATGGTAAGTCCTTGCTGGACATAGCCGTCTGTTTTTATCCAATTGTCCACCTTCTCTATAATTTCTGTATAGGGTATAGGGATTTTTTGTCCTGAAACTATTTCAGACTCTGTTTCCGTATCTGTCAGAAGTTCTTCTTCAGACTGTATGTCCTGCTCAAAAGCATTTTCTATCTGTTCATAGAACAGCAGGTAATTCTGATAACTGTAGAAAAGATAGCTGTAGAATGGGATTGATGATAGAATCCAGATAAATACATATTCGTCAGGCAGAAATGTTAGCAATCCGCATCCGATACCAAATATAAGTGCCCAATAGGTAAAAATGGACAGCCACTCTATATATGCACCTATATCATCAGCGTGTGTGTCATCGAAAATATGGACGGCTCTACGGTATGCGACAATGACTCTGCGGGCCAGCACAAGCCCGTAAATCACTAGCCATGCAGCCAAAGCCAGCAATGCGACCTTCTGTACGGCACCATCCGGCAGCAGCAATAATACAACTCCGGAAAGGAATGAGAAGATAATCCATAGAATGATGTGTGTCCATGACCTTTTGCGCGTTATATAGAAACGGTCGAGTAGTGTTATCATTGCCGAACTGAACAGATAATAGCACAAAAAGTAGGTGGACAGATTCATCAATATGGCCGCATTGACATTTTTGAACCTTATTCCGAAAAAGAAATGAACTGAATAATTGGCGGCAAGCAATAGCAGTGCGATACCCATTATCCGCCGGGAGCGGAGATAATTTTCGAAAATCTTCTTCTCTGGTGTCTTGGCAAACAAAAAATAAAAGCTGAAGAATAACATCAACGGCAACGCGATGCAAAGTGAAAAACTGTATATGGATAGTTCCATTATTATGTGTATTTGATTTTGATACAAAGTTATAGCTTTTTCTTCACAAATAGAGATATATTTTATGATTTAACGTTATATATTCTTTTGTATTGGACCGGGTAAATTATTAGAAATTAAAATTTTACACCTTTGGGACTCTGATAACCCGGGTCTCCCTATAATCAGATGGTTGTGTATAAAGTCCCCTTGAGGACTTTCAGTCTGTTGTTCTGTCTGTTTCTTCTCGCTGCCTTGCCGGCTTCCTTATTTTCCAGCATCGGTCGAACCAGCTGTATCTTGTGGTCCAGTGTGACGAGTTCAGACTTCAAATGTTCCCAGAAAACTTTTCAGCGATCTTCTTATTCAAGCTTTCGTATCTGTATATATTTTATTGTCTGTTGATGGAACTGCGTTCTTTACGGTCGGAACAGAAAGGATTTTCAAACAATTCTATACAATTGAATGGGTAACGGATTAGTAGTAATTAGTCTGCCTAACCATTCAAAAAACTGCTTTAAGGCACACATTTACGGATGCGGAATAATGTTGCGCATTTTCTTGAGAACTCAATAGTTTACATTATTCTTCCTAAATCCATCCGAAATTAGGTGAGTTTTTCTATTTTTGTGCCTGCCATTTGCCGGATCTGTTAAC
>ULTX01059216.1_pt1 | contig 10588 bp, 9 predicted proteins | sample 1958041 | NCBI WGS metagenome assembly ULTX01 (sample SAMEA4835747, study PRJEB28245) | human gut metagenome | biome: gut microbiome; material: fecal sample | place: Denmark | collected 2008
ATTTCAAAGAAGTGGACTATGCCGGTTCGCGACTGGGGGCTTGCTTACGCTCAGTTCATGATTTACTTTGAGGATAGATTTGCAGCATGACAACCATTGAGGTCTCTGTTCTGTCGGTCAACCCCTCTGTCACTCCGTGACACCTCCCCCACTGGGGGAGGCCACCTCAAACTCCCGGAGTTTATCCGCTGGAAGATACCGGTGAAGTAGAAAAGCAGCAAATTGACTCTGCTGCTCTTCACCGTATATCTTGCAGCCGCGTCGGGTCGCTCTCCAGCGTTGCCCTGTTTCGCTGCATTTTTAGCTTTGGTATGTTTTTCGGGTTTATTCGCGTTTACACAGTTGTTTTTTCAGACCCTAAGCTACCGCTGTCTGCGTCAGATTGCGGCTCTTACGCAATTCATAAAGCCTGTTAGCCCTCTCTTTCAAAACATCAGTCGAGTAGACAGTCTCGACACTCCTTTCAAATAAATACAGTGAAAGGCTTGTCTACTGCCCCTCACGGAACCGTACGTGCGGATTTCCCGCATACGGCTCTTCAAACAGTCGTTTGACCCCAGTCCCATATATTGGTCGTCAGATGAGGCTCGGCGACATAGTAATTCCACACTCTCAGATACTTTTCGTATCTGAATCTGCATTTCTGGTCGCGTCTGTTCAACATCCGGTATGTCGAATATTTAAGATACTTCCAAAAATTCTGTATCGCATGGAAATTTCCGTTTACACCGTAGTAATTGCAATGACCTCTCAGTGCCGCCGCTATTATCTTCATTGTTTCAGACAGCGGCTTTGTCAGTCTGGTTTGCAGCCACGCTTTTGCCGCCTGCTTCTTTGGCTTTAGCTTTTTGCTGCTCGTTCTCACTCCCAGCCGATATCTCCCCGTTCTGGCTCTGGTATTGTAAAACGTGAACCCAAGAAAATCAAAATCTTCTTTCGTTCCTCTGAATCTGCCTGTCGGCAGTATCCTTGTTTTCTCCTCCGCGACCTCCAAAGAGAATTTACCGAGCCTTGGCTTCAAAGCCTGCATTACCTGCTTCGCCTCGTTTTCGTATTGGAACAATATCAGGAAATCGTCCGCATATCTTACGTAATACGCCTCGCCTCTGAGTCTGGGTTTTACCCCTTTTCAAACCACAGGTCCAGCACATAATGCAGATACACGTTTGCCAATACAGGCGATATCAGTCCGCCCTGCGGCGTTCCTCTGTCGCTTTCCTTCAGCTCCGTTCCTTCAATTACTCCGCTTTTCAGAAACCTTTTTATGTACCTCAGAAAATTCTTGTCGTCAATATCATGCTCCAGAAATTTCATGAGCCAGTCGTGGTTTACGTTATCAAAGAAACCCTTTATATCAGCTTCCAGAACGTAATTCACTTTCTTTCTCATTATCATCTGATTAATGAATTTGACTACGTCATGCGCACTTCGACGTTCGAGAAATCCGTATGAGCAATCAAGAAACCTCACTTCATATACTTCATTCAGCACTCCCGCCATTACTCCTGCACCAGTTTATCCTCATACGACGGCAGACCCAGCGGTCTTAACTTCCCATTCGTTTTCGGAATATACACTCGTTTAACGGGCTTGGGTTTATACTGGAATTCCCGCATTTTTCGTGTCAGTTTCCTGATATTTGCCGCAGCGTTTTCGTCATACTGTTCTTTGCTTATTCCGTCTGCTCCCACGGCTTTTCTTCGGCTTTACTTCCGATGTTCTGACATCAGCGTTTCTTCATTTACTTTGTGCATAAGGTTCTGCACTCTCGAATACTTCGCTGACTGTTCTCTTATTCCCTCCGCTTGCGTTATCATACAACAATGACCTCCTGTGCCATATATGTTTCCACTTCAGGAACGGCTGTTTGCTGACCCCTTTGCTCCCTCTGCTTTCACAGATTTCCTCGCTACTATGAGTCAGTCCGACTTCTGACAAGTCATCGGGTTCTCTCCATTTACAAGACTTAAATCCCCCTTACCTTTCGGAACCTGTCAGACCTCCCGGGTATGCTGATACTCCCTTGTACGCTCGCCACGCTCTCTGACCCCGACGAAACCCACGGCTTTCTCGCCTGTCGACCGCCGTGTTTCTGCCTGCGACCTAGAGGAAGGTATCGGCTTTCGCTCTGTATAACTTACGGGGCTGTATCGCTTCACGCTTTCGCATTGCGGCTCTCGTACTCCACTGCCTACGCTTAAACTTCACCTCACGGCTTCGGCTCCAAGGCTGTGTACCGACTGCTTGCTTCGCCTTATCGGGTCCGGTCATTCTCCGAACTGTTTTATCAGCACCTTACCGGCGCACCCCCCTATGGTTATATTATAGCAGGGTTTAACAGGCTTTTCTCTCGAATTCAGAAAATCGGTTTTCGTTTTTCGGTAATTATATCCGATATAACAATAAATTTAACATATATCATTAGCTTAACCTGTTTTTATATTTCTCAAACGAAATACCGTATTTCTCGAAAATATACTGTGCATTACGAGAGAAATCAGGTTTTCCCGGTGTAATTTTATATGTTGGCTTGCCACTATCATCACATTCTGCCGTGAGTGTCCCCAAGCGGCTTTTGGGATCATCCATATTTATTTTATTTGGAATTTCCGTCATTTCTAAAATGTGCGTTGTATAAAGCAGGCTGCACCCTATGTCAGCAAAAATCTTTAAAAGTTCCTCTGCAATAATCAAGCTGTCATAAGGATTGGTTGAGGATAGGCTTTCGTTTAGCAACACAAGGCTGTATTCATCTGCATTCTCTATTGTCCGTTTTAGTTCCCGGCACTCCTCGGTGAAACGGCTAGTGTCTATTCCGACCTTTTCCTCAAGCGGATAATGTGAGAAGATATAGGAGCAGGGGGAAATCTCCGCCTCACTTGCACAAACGTAAAGTCCTGCCTGTGCCAGTATTCTGTTGACGGCAGCAGAACGAATAAATGTTGTTTTTCCACCATTGTTGGTGCCTGTGATAAGGAAAATCCTTGCATTATCATCAATGCTGCAATCATTTGTTAGTATAGCTCTTGTTTCGTCACCACGATAAATCATCGCTGCAGTCTTGTTTGATAAAACAGGGTCGTACATATCACGACATATAAATCGGCGTTTTTCCTTTGGAACGATTTTGGGACGGCAGACAGGCAGACCAATCTTGGCAGTGCGTTCGGAAAGTTCTTTTGCACCCACATAAAAATCGATCTGTGGTGACAATCTCACAAGGAAATCCGTACATTCCACATAACATTTATTAATTGCAGAGTTTGCACGGCGAACATAGTCACCGCTTAGCCTGTCAAGCTCGGAAAACAGCTTTTTTTCAACCTCGACAATTTGACCATCTTTGTATTTCCGAATATAAATTTCAGACAGCGGCTCTGCTTTTTTATCCTTTCTGAACAGCCGTTCAAACATAGTTTTCTTGCGTATCGGCTCGTCGGAAACTGACAGCAGCATTACCTCTGCCGGACGCATAAGCTTGTCCATATTTATGCCAATAGTTACGCTTTTTATATCATTGGCAAGCGAAGATTTCAACTCTTTAATTTCACTTGTGATTTTATTGAAATCATCGGAATTGTAATTACTCTCGATCTCTTGCAGAACTTTTTTAACGCCTGCCGATTTAATTCTGTCGCCGTATTCCACTGCAAATTGGTGACACTTTTCCATACATTCCACAAACGCTTCCATTTGTGAAATGTTGTCATTCAATTCAAAAAACGATTGGGTTGAACCTGTCTTTGCAAACACTGACATTGAACCCTCGTAAATCGTATGAATGCTATTGTATAAAAGAGTTTCAAGATGGGGAACATTAATAAAATCCTCAAGAATATCCTGGCGCCATTTGATTACGCTTTCGTCTGTTACAAGCTCCACAAGCACTTTTAATGCAAAGTCGGTGTTATACGGACAAATCAACTTTGCAATATATTTCAGTTCAAGGCTTTCGATGGCTTTCTCGCCGAGTATTTTACCGTTTGGTTCATAATTTTCGGGATATAATAGGTTAATCATAGTATGCTCCTTTTAGAAATGATGGTTTATCTATTTAACCAAAACTCCATCTGAAATTTCAATTGTTCGTTCGCAGCGGGCGGCAATTTCAGGGTTGTGAGTTACTATTACTATGGTGCGCTTTTCAGTTTTGTTTAGTTGCAATAGAAGCTCCATAACATCATCCCCTGTCTTTTGGTCAAGATTTCCTGTCGGCTCGTCGCAAAGTAATACGTCTGGATTATTTATCAGCGCACGGGCAATAGCCGCCCTCTGCTGCTGACCTCCTGAAAGCTGAGAGGGATAATGCTTCATCCTGTCGGTCAGCCCTAGCCGTTCCACTAAAGCCGATATATCAGCGGATTTGTTTTTTGCAAGCTGCGCGGGCAGCATTATATTCTCCTCAGCGGTTAGTTCGGGAAGCAAATCATAAAACTGGAACACAAATCCTATTTTGCGAAGCCTGAAATCCGCAAGCGCCGGCTCACCAAGCTTCGTTATGTCAGCATCGTTATATAACACCCTGCCGCTGGTTACACTGTCAAGACCGCCAAGCAGGTTAAGCAGCGTGGATTTTCCACTTCCGCTTTTTCCGACAATTGCAACAAACTCGCCATCCTCTATTGTCAGATCAACATTACAAAGTGCATTTACAGCACCCTCGCCAGTGCCGTAAGTTTTACACAGATTTTCGGCTACTATCATGTTCTCGTCCTCCCTATATTCAGATCGCCTGCAATATTTTCGTTGAATTTTTTCAGCGCAGCCGCAGTAAGAATAAAAGTAACAACGCAGATTACTGCAAATAATATCAGAGTCGGTATCTCCGCATTCACCTGCCACATGATGTTGTCCAGGAACAGAGTGCTGCGTAGTGTATCCGTAAGCTCGGGTGTACCAATTTCACCCTGATATATTGCGCATAACATATCATACCCTCGTTCCATGAGTAATTGCATTATTTTCACAAGGATATACGCAATCGAGGAGGATATCACGGGAATTTTCACGCTATCGAGGAATATACGCCTGCGAAGCTCCAACAGCGACATTCCGAGCGCTCTGTAAACAGAAAGCTGGTAAGCTTTCTGTCGTATTTTAAGTCCTATTCCGTTAAAGTACGCGGCAAATCCGAGCAGTGACATCACCAGTAAAATCAGTGCTGCGCTTGAAAATTTCGCAGCCCTGTCGATAAAAGTGTTCCATTTTTCTTCGGAAAGAGACATGACCCTCATTTCCGCCGACAGAGGAAATATGCCGCCGTCGAGTTTTTCAAAGGAATATACCTCGGTGTAGGCTCCCGGCAGTCCCAGAGCTTCCAAACCAGCTGCGGTGGTAAGAAAATTGCACGGAAAATCGCTTTTTACTGCGTTCTTTCTGAGCGCTCCGAGTGACGGTGTCAGTTTTATGACTGCGCCGATTTTTGCTTTTACCTCTTTTATCTCACCAAGTCCGTAGCCATTTTCGCCAGAGAAAGCGGAGTATATCGTCACCGTACTGCCAGCTTCAAACGGCGGCTCATTCGTCTGGTATATCAGCAGAATTTCTTTCCCACTGTTTAGAGCCTCGGCACTGATATTGCCGCTTGTCACATAATCATTAAGCTCGTTTATTATGTATGGTACGGTAAGCTTTGTCGGAATGCGGTACATATTTTCTTCGCCCAGATTTCCCTCGGAGAAGAAATCCTTATAACTTTCATCCGCAAAGTCAATAAATGTCTTACGTACTATTTCATTCGACAGATTTATCGGGGCAAGCCCTTTGATTTTATCGCTGCCTGCCACAAATGTTCCCTCGTTACTTCCTGTGATAATCGCAGTATTGGGGAGCTTCTTTGCAACATTATCGTCAAATCCTCTTGAAAAATCCTCTGCGATCAGAGGGAAATATTCTGTTATTTCCCGTCCGTCTTCGCCAAAGCTGTTTATCTGCATAGCGTTGGAGTAATAGTATTCTTCAATGCCGTTTTCCTCCATACTAAAACCGTTCGCCTTGTAATCCTCGGAGATGTTGTTATAAGTAAGCCACATCTGCTGTTCCTTGCCGTTGTCTGTGTAATACATATATCCTACAATTACAGAAAAGCAGATAAGCGTCAGCGATATTACCTGTACTGTTGTAATTCCGCTCTGGTGCATTACCTTACGGAATCCTTTTGAAATGGAGCGCAGCTGTTTTCCCTTATGGGGAGCTTTTACGGATATATTCGCAGTCAGTATGTTGATGATATATGCTGCAACAATAACAGCGACTGAAATAAGCCCTGCATATAGGAATGGGTCCAGCGTCCTTCTGTATACTATCACGATATCAGTAAAGGCGCTGTATGGTTTCTCACCGAGGAGCGATGTCTTTACAAGATATATTCCGCCATAGGCTGCAAATCCCGCTGCTATTCCGATAACGGTCTGGACAGCAGCAAATACAGTACACTCAAATGCGTACATTGCGGCGATCTGCCGTTTCTTCATTCCTATTCTTTTCAGTACGGAAATTCTGCTGAGGCGCTCTATAAAAATACCTCTTAGCACGGAAAAAACGGACAAAACGGAAACACCTGCTCCGAGCCATACTATTCTCATAAGGAAGTTGACGTAACGCGTTTTGCTTTCGGTGTACCATGCATTCTGTTCGCAGTTCACATTAAACCAATGGTCTTTGTGTCCGACAAGGTCATACAAATAATCGTCATAATCTCCGATGACGCTTTCCGCATATCTGATGTCATCATCGGTATCGTATAATCCCTTTCCTAAATCTGAAAAATCGAAAAAGCCGCCGATAAGGTCGATGCGATAAAGCGGCTCTGCGCTGCTCTCCCCGACAAATATAAGCGGGATATAATATTCTGTTTCATACACTATATCGCCGTTGCCCTCACAAAGTTCAGAACCTTCACGGTAGTTTCCGTAATATTCATCTATAATTCCAACAACAGTATATTCAGTTCCGTTCAGCGTAATAGTGTCGCCGCATTCGCCAATCCAATAATATGCGTCAAGCACGGTTCGTACCGCTGCAATCTCGTTTGCGGTTTCTGGCATTCTGCCCTCCTCAAGCGGTATATGCCAAAGATTATGTTCGTCCGAAATTGTGCCGTATGTATACTGCTTATCCCGATAGCCGAGCTTTCCATACACATTTATAACGCCATAATCACAATCGGTTCTGCCGCCCAAAGCCTGCGCCAAAAGCTCGTCGTCGGAATTTGCAATCAGTATATCGTAATGTCCCAGACTGTCAAATGCACGCTCATAAAACCGAACGCATTCTTCTCTCAGCGACATCAGCGCCGCAAAAATTATTGCAGTAAGCAGCACGCCCGAAAATAGCAGTGACGCTACGCCTTTCAGGTGTTTTGTCCAATATTTCAATGTGATACTGACGATTGTTTTCATAAGTTATCTCCTAATTCTTCCTGCTAACAAGGCTTGTTAATTGTACAGGGAACAAAAGACAATTACAATTAGGGTATGTTATTTAAGCCGTATATTGTAAGGGCTTCACTTGTATCGACACTGATTGTCTGTGAAGCTGTGTAAATAGGCTGTATCCTGGACAAAAGACACAGATCCTGTGTCTTTCACTGATTAACCACAAAAGCTAACTCCGTTTTCATTTCATATTGTAAATATAAAAAAAGCACTTGTCAATAAGCAAAACAGTAACTGGTCAAAATTGGCCGTTTTCTGGTCACAAATTTATTGATCGATCTAATTCGTTGACATTTGTGTTTTATTGTTGTATAATGTTTAAAAAGAACAAATAATGAACTAAGTAAAGGGTGATAAGATGATAAGATTAGCTGTTTGTGACGATGATAAGTCATATATCGAACATACTCTGAAGCCCTTACTGTCCCGCGCCGAAAAAATAGCCGACGCTACTGTTGAAATCAGCTTTTTTACAGACGGCAACCGCCTGCTTGAGGAATATAAAAAACAAAAAAACTACGATATAGTTATTCTTGACATAGATATGCCGTCTATAAATGGCAAGGAGCTTGCGGCAAAACTTCGCGAGCTTGATAACAGTTTGTACATTGCCTTTTTAAGCGCTTATAAAGAAGAAGTTTACGAGGTCATCCCACTGGACGTTAAAGCATTTATTCCTAAGGATTACGACAAAAACAAATGCTTGGACGAGTTTGTCAGGTTGTTAAAGAAATACACAGAAGGAAAACCGGAACAGCAGTTATTCGAGGTTATAGAAAACGGAAAATGCGTCATAAAAAGGATCAGCATTGACAATATTCTATTCATCAAATCGGTTAAAGGTACTATATTGATAAATACTGCTGAGGGCGAGCATATTTCAACTGAAAGGTCTTTAAAAGCATTTGAAAACAGGCTTGCCGACCGTGGATTTTACAAGGCATGCAGCAATATTCTGCTTAATGTGAATAAGGTGTATCAGGTTCTTGAAATGCAGGTAATCCTTAATGACAACACTCGCCTTCCTATAAGCAGACGTCGTCGCAAGGAACTGCTTGTTCAGCTCTCAAGGATTATATCCTCAAAGGTGGTTACATAATGGGAACAGTTATTTTAGAGATTTCGCTGTGCTTAATTGAAAATATAATAATTTTTGTTTTCCTTAGTTCGTTGCTGAAAGACAGGTTTAATACAGCAATTCCAGTTGTGCTGGCAATAATAGTTACAACAATTTCAAGTTACTTTTGTCTGGCAATGCCGGTAGTATTAAAAATAGTTATAGCCGTGGTTCTAATTCTATTATGTGCGTTCGTGTTATATCAGGATAAGCCTGTTGTAAAAATATCTTATACATTTATGTCAATGTACATCTTGTCAATTACTGATGTCATTCTCGGAAATATGATATCCTTGATTCTAAGCCAGGATATACAAATGATATTTTTTTCAAACCTGACATACAGATTTATTTTTAGTCTTATTGTTAAGGTTGCGGACGCACTTGTGTTTTATGTATTCTATAAAATGCTTAATAAAATCGACAAAAATATAAAAAGCAAGTTTTGGGTGCTGTTCGCAGTTGTAATGTTTGTTTTCTTGTCGATTACCACAGTATTTTTACAGATTTACCCTGATACGGAGCAGAATTCTGCAAGTACGGTCATGTATACCGTGCTGACTTCACTGTTCTTTGCTATGAGTATAATTATAATATACTTCTACACTGAAATAAGCAAGAGCTATCAGCGTGACAGTAAATTGTTTTTGCTAGAGAACAATTTTAACTCATTGCAGGAACAGATTGCCGTTCAGCAGCAGAATAGCGAGAAAACAAAAAAAATACGTCATGATATGAAAAATCATCTCAACAATATACGCTCTCTAATCGACAGCGGAGAATTATCTGCCGCTGTGTCTTTGCTTGACCAGGCCGCTGATAATGTGAAAAATACAAAATCAGAAACGATAGATACAGGTAATAGCTTTGTGGACGCTATTCTGCTATCCAAAACAGCCGTGTGCCGAGAGAAAAATATTGATTTCAGCTGTTCAGTTCAGCCACTTGAAAATATAAAAATTGACGCGGTCGACCTGTCATCGCTTTTATCAAATTTACTTGATAACGCTGTGGAAGCGGCTGCTCAGACCACTGAGCCGTTTATCAGACTTACGATTGCGAAATACAACGCATATTACACAATTTGCGTTGAGAACAGCTATAAGGGAAAGGAATTTCTGAAAGAAAGCGTGGGAGTGTTGATTTCCACAAAATCAGATAAAGCGCTGCACGGATATGGAACTCAGATTATTTCGGATATTGCACAGAAATATGACGGAAATTATACTTGGGAGGCGCAGGAAAACAGGTTTATTTCAACTGTTATTATGGTAATATGAAATCAGGGCGGATTTTGTATCCGCCCTGATTTGCATCACTTCTTGAAATTTTTAATGTTTGCGGGTGCTTTGGGCTGGTATGTCCATGCCCAGCAATTAAGAGTATTAGATGTTTTAACTGTTGCTTCAGTGATCTTCGCAACTGCTTTCAGAAATGATAATTTCATTTTTACACCTCCTTATTTGTGATATCAATATCAAAACAGCATTAGCTGTTAATGAACACGCAGAAAGATATGACAATGCCCTAAATTCAAAAATCAAAGCAGCAAATTCTAATGCAAGAATAATGCATAGAGCTATCATCGCCTTTTGTCTGTATAATACTTTTTCGGTTTCGTCAAGCGGTCTGTTTTTATCCTCGACAGGAGAAAAAATCAATACGATAACTGAGGAAAGAACAGTTGATATGCCATAAACCATGTTTGGAATAAACGAAACGAACTCATAACCGAAAATCGCCAGTAGATACATAAGGAAAGAAACGAGCAAACAGATTTCTGCTGTTTTACAATGAAATCCCCACGAGTATCTTCTCAGGCACATTAACAGAATTACAAAAGCGGCACTCATTAAAAACGTGTCGGTAATAAGCGAAACCACAAGTATAACGGCGTATAGGGTCTGAAAAAATAACTGTGTAAACGCGAATAATCCCGAAAAAAACGTACCAAAGCTAAAAATGCAGCGAAACAGGGAAACGCTGGAGAGCGCCCCGACGCGGCTGCAAGATATACGGTGAAGAGCAGCGGGGC
>ULTX01061437.1_pt1 | contig 10548 bp, 8 predicted proteins | sample 1958041 | NCBI WGS metagenome assembly ULTX01 (sample SAMEA4835747, study PRJEB28245) | human gut metagenome | biome: gut microbiome; material: fecal sample | place: Denmark | collected 2008
CCGGGCGATTGCGTCGGCGTGTACGGTACGGACGGCACACGTAATGCCCTGTTTTCTTCTACAAATACAAGTACTGTTGCCGAAGCCGTGTTTTCCGGTAACCTGAGCCAAGGCGAGCAGCCTGTCTATGCCTACTATCCGTACAGCGAGGAAAATGCTTCGGCAGACGGGTCAGCCATCAAAGGCAACCTGAAGTTAGTGCAGGTTTACGACATGACGACGGGCGCATTGGAAGCCGACTACAAGGTAGGGACACCCTCGTTTACCTCGGCAGACGGAAAGTCATACGAATTTACGTTCAGCCACTTGTTCTCCTTGCTGAAGTTCGATATCAATGCCACCGGCACTGCCCTTGAGGGGGACAATTTGGAAAGCATCGTCCTGACCTTACCCGAAGGCAGACAGTTGGGCGGTGAGTTTACATTCGATGCCGCTTCACGGGCTGTAACCTGGATCGGAACGCCCGAAGGGGTAAACACACTGACTATGAACTGGAGTGACACGCCTGCCCTGAGCAGCGGTTCGCAATACTCCGGATACATCACCTGCGCCCCAGCCATCCGCCGGGGCGATGAAATCAAGATAACTATCCTGACTCAAAAGTTTAAGGCTGAGTTCACCCGTACTGCATTGCTCGATTTTGAGCCGAACGTTTGCTACACTTTCCCCTTGGCATTGGAAAACTATGCCAGTGACATGGAGGTGACGGAACGTCCGGTTATTACGGCATTTTCTTTTGATGTGGCGCACAACAGCGGCAAGATTCTCGCTACAAAGCTCGTGTGGAACGGCAGTGCGACTCGTCCGGTAGAAAATGCGGCAGAGTCATTAACTATTGGTACGGACAGTATTAGGGGATGCATTCCTTATTTGTATGATTTCAAGCTGAAGCCTACTTTCGCTGTACCCGAAGGCATGACTGTAACCGTTGACGGAGCGGAACAAATTAGCGGCGAGAGCGGGCAGGATTTCTCGAAGCCCGTTACCTATACCGTAAGCAACGGGACGGAAAGCCGGTCGTACACCGTGGAAGTGACAAACTCGGGCTTGCCCGTAGCCGTATTGGAAAGTAACGGAGGAAGCAAGGAATGGCTTGAAGCCGGACTAAATGTACTTGCCAAAGACGAGGATTGGGACGAGAACGATTACTTTACGCTCTATAATGCCGACGGCACGGTGGACGTGGAGGAGAATTTATGTACGGTACGCCTGCGTGGCAACTCCACGCAAAACTTCCCCAAGAAGCCGTTTGCGCTCAAGTTTGACAAAAAGGTGGGGCCGCAAGGCATGCCTACCGACAAGCGTTGGGAGTTGCTTGCCAACTGGATGGACCGCACCATGTTGCGCAATGCTGTGGCACAGGATGTGGCTCACTGCACGGCCAATGCCCTGTCTGACGGATTGGGATGGAATCCGCGCGGAGTGAACGTAGAGCTGGTTATCAACGGGCGGCATGTAGGTAACTACTACCTGATAGAAAAAGTCAAGATTGATGCTGACCGCATTGACATCAAAGACTGCTATGAAGACGTGGTTGACGGCGGAAACGCTAATCCCACTGTTGCAGACTGTGGCTATCTGCTAGAGTTTGATGACGCGATGGACGAGGTGAACTGCTTTCGCACAGGCCGTGGGCTGCCTGTAATGTTCAAGGATGAAGTACCGGAGAACGGAACGCTATTCAATGCCGTGAAAGACAAGATTGAATCCATCGAAGCCAATCTCGAAGCTGATAACTATGCGGCTGCTTACGAGCAGCTGGACATCAATTCGGTTATCGACTACTTCCTTGTACAGGAACTGGTGTTCAACAACGAGTACAAACATCCGAAGAGCGTGTATATGTATATGGACGGCGACAGCAAGCTGACGGCGGGTCCCGTGTGGGACTTTGACTGGCAGACCTTCATCATTCCTGACCAAGTGCGTGCTTACGGCGGGGCATATATCGACCAACTACGCAATACGGACGAATGGCTGTACGGCGGGTCGAAACTGACAGAAGACCCATGGCTGCCGTGGCAAGACCCTGATTATAAGAACGACATGCCCTACATGTGGTATCCGCTCTTGTTCAAGGACGCTACGTTCAGAAGCAAAGTGACGGAACGGTGGGCAACCCTATATCCTGCTTTGCTGGGCGTTACGGACGAGATAGACCGATTGGCTGAACAAAACCGTGTTTCTGACCAGTTCAACTTCGCCATGTGGCCCACGGTGACGGTAAAGCGCAACGCCACCGACTTCAGTGTCGCATTTAACGGCGATGAAGAAATGAGTTTCGACGAAGCCATCCAGTCGATGAAAAAAGCTTATGCCGACCGATTGGAATGGATGAACAGCCAAATCGTAAGCGGAAACTTCGTTACCAATGCGAAATAACAAGATTATGTCAGCAAAGCGGACATCTTTGCTTTTGCTTACCGCAAGGGTGTCTTGCTTTCGCTTGGCATATTGAAATGATAAATTGAAAAACAAAACATAAAGTTGAAACGGTACGGAGCATGCCTCTTCCCATCCTCATACTCCAGAAAGTGTCCGTGGCGTAGTGAGATATGCGATTTGATGAATCTGGGTTCATCGGCATACGAACCCGCATGAAACAGCCAATGAACTTAGGTTCGTAGGCTGATGAACTAGGATGCATTTTTGTCAGCACTTATCTGCCATATTGGCAATGCTTAGGCGATAACATAAAATCTTTATTTTTTAATCAATCATACATGTTTATGAGAAAGTTTCTTTTGGCAGCCATGGCTATGGTTGCCTTGTCGGCTTCTGCTCAGAGCGGAACGGCAGAAAAGAGTGAAACCTCCAGTTTCTGGAGCAATTGTTTTGTGAGCGCGGGTGTAGGTCCGCAAGTATTGTTCAGCGATCACGACCGTCAGCTTGATTTTGGTGACCGCGTTTCGCCTGCGTTAGACATTGCCGTAGGTAAGTGGTTCAAGCCGTGGGTCGGCGTACGCTTGATGTATAGCGGTGTGCAGATGCGGGGAGCTACCCGTTGGGGAGCTGCTCACTCTACCGGTGAGGAAGTTCCCGGATGGGGTTCTGGTTTGCACAAACAGAAGTTCGGTTCGTATCACGTACATGCCGATGCGCTGTTCAATCTGACCAATGCCTTTGGCGGGTACGATGAAAACCGCGTATGGAACGGCAGTGTGTATGCGGGTATTGGCGTAATGGGTACAGCCGAAGCTCCTACTTCTGCATGTGTGGCTGGCGATTTCGGTATTCTGAACACGTTCCGTGTAGCTAAAGACTGGGATGTTAACCTCGACCTTCGTGGCACGTTGGTGCAAGACAAGTTCGATGGTGAAGAAGGTGAAGCTATTGATGGCGTATTGGGCTTGACGGTTGGTGTGACTTACCGTTTTGCTTTGCGCGGTTGGTAAAAAAGTGCACTTAAGCTTATTTATCTGACGAGAAAGCACGAACCAGCGGGAATTTCCCCGTTCGGTTTCGTGCTTTTTTTGTGTCTTATGCCGTTAACATGAAATTGTTTTAGCCAAATGCTTTCACGATTTGATGAAAATTCGTTATCTTTGCTTCAAGTGATGATTTATAAAACAACGTAGAATGAAACTGAAGCATATCCACATTGATAATTATAAGTTATTCCACGATTTTGACATTGATTCTTGTGACGGGAATGAACCTCTCCGTATCGTGGTGATTGCCGGAATCAATGGCATCGGGAAAAGTACGCTTTTGGAATACATCAAACCGAAAAATATGTCATCCACTTCTTTCGGAACCATCCAAGTTGTGACAGAAGGAGAGGATAAAGTGTTTGCGGTTCCTCCTTCAATACTTCAGGATAAAGCGTATAAAGAAGCTTTCGGCTCTGTTTTATATTTCAGTGCGGATAATGCCGGTACAGATTCGCAGGATTTGGAGAGAAAGATTGTCAGGTACGTTGACCGTCTCGTCTATGAAGAAGGGAAAACCAGTTTCGATGCCTATAGGGAAATACAAGCATTGCTGGACACTGTGTTTGCCGATTTTCATTTGCAAATCAAGTTTAAAGGCTTGAATGCCGATAGGAAATTAAGGTTTATTAATGGGGATGGGGTAGAGTTTGGTGTAAACGGGCTGTCGGACGGCGAGAAACAGTTGTTGATGAAAGTGTTTCCATTGTTCATGGGCGGCATGGAAGGACGTGTTATCCTGATGGATGAACCTGACAGTTCGTTGCATCCTTCTTGGCAACGTTATTTGTTACCTATATTAAGACGGTGTGCGGAAGAAAACGATTGCCAGTTCTTTCTTGCCACCCATTCTCCCCAAGTCATATCAGCTGCCTACCAAAAGGAAATACGTATCTTGACACGTGGTGACGATGGTATAATTCGGGCGGAATGCTGCGCGGAAGGTCCCTATGGTTGGACGGTTGAAAGGGTATTGGACGAGATACAGAACGTACCTGTACAGCGGGTTCCGGAGATAGAAAGGCGGTTGGAGGCTCTGCGAAAAGCTATCCGGGAAAAGCGATACAATGATGAACGTTTTCAGCAAGAAATGAAGGAATTGGAAGATTTGTTGGGTTATTCCGATTCAGACTTGGCACTTATTCGAATGGAAATCATACGGAAGCAAAAGGAGGTGAGGAATGCAAAAAATCAATAAAGGGAATCCTCCCGCTTTTTTCTCGGACTTCATAAAAAAGTCTAAGCCGAAAGATTGGAATGACATTGCTCCTATTCGGGAACAACTCAGAAAATATATTTTGGAAAATGAGCAGAAGGGATGTTGTGTTTATACGGAAATCAAAATAGAGAAAGACAAGAATTGCCATATAGACCATTTCCATACACGTAATCTGTTCAAGAACGAGACTTTTGCGTACAATAATCTGTTGGTGTCTTGTAACTCCGAAGAATATGGAGCCAAATATAAAGACAAGCAAATCAAAAGCAAGGCAGATTATGTTTTTCTTATAAATCCGACAGTTGATGCTCCTTCCGACTATATAGAATATACCTTTACCGGAGAGATGGAGGCTATTGGTGGAAACCAAAAAGGTATTCAAACAATTAATTATTTCAACTTAAACGAACAGAGTCTGGTAAATCGCCGGAAAAGGGTTATTAAAAACCTTGGTAGTATGAAAGACTATTTGACCGAAGACGAACTTGTTGCCGCTATCGGAGAGTTCGAAACGATGATTCGGCAATTATATAGACAAGGTTGAATAAAACTCTCCTAAGATTTCTGATAATGCCCTAACCTGTAAAGTAAAGCACGAAGCCAAACGGATTTTTCCGTTACGCTTCGTGCTTTTTTTGTGTCTTGTACCTCTATGGATGATTAGATAATCAACATTCCTGAGTAAGGAGTTTCCGGTGATTGCATGCGTATTATGTCACTGTTGCAAGACGCTATTAATTGCTGGGCGTAAGCATATACCTCGTCAGGTAATCCGGTTTTCAATAACAATTGTTCTGCAATATGTTTTTTTCCGATAGCACTATTGTAACTTTCGTAAAGTGCACGCCTCTCTTCCACAATGACATTTCTATCATTTAGCTTGAAAAGCTCAATTGTATATTTGCCTTTCAGACTTTCTTTTCCATTGATAATACGCGGTTGCATAATATGTTGGTTGTAGACAATATAGTTTGATGGGGATTCGGTAGAAGGGTTGATGATAAGTGGTTCTTCTTTACTTATGTCATGGGTGTCAATACTTCGTTTGGTTTCATCTGCCAGCGGAAAATTAGTCTTTTTATAACTTCTGTTGCAAATAGTGCAAGCGAAGAGCAGATTTTTCCAGTCGTGTCCTAACCAATGATATTGATTTTTAGGACGGTAGTGTTCCACATCGTCGTAGGCTCCTTCAACTTTCTTTTCACAATAGGCGCATTTATAGGCTTGATCTTTCAGTAATTGTTCTTTTACGTCGCTTGCTTTGTAGATAGCAGGATCGACTTGACTAGCTGAAGTAGGGATCGGAGCCTTTTGAAGGGTAGCGGGTATTGTTTTTGATTTATTGAAATGCCTCATAGTTGAATCTTTAATTGTTCTGCTATCAATTTTATTAAATTATCGGCTTTTATGCTTTCCGGGCTTTGTAGGTAGGAAATAGCGGATAATGCATGATTTAATTTTTCGAGTTGCTGTTGTTCAGCTTCTGATAGGGTTGTTTTCGCTAATAATTGATTCCGTTGTTTGATTTTTTCATCCCATTCAGGCGGGAACAGGGATTGAAGCCCGAACCAATCGCTTAGAAGTACTTGTCCGATACTTCCCGTATTTATACCGTTGTTCATTTCCTCTTTCTCAGAGCTAAGGTTGACGATTTGGGCAATGTTACTTGCTCCTACTACAATGATAGGGCTATGAGTTGAAACAATAAACTGGATGTTAGGGAATGTATGGTTTAGCTGTTTTAGGATGATGCGTTGCCAGAGTGGATGTAAATGTAAATCTACTTCATCTATCAGTACAATTCCTTTCCCAATTAAAGGATTGGGCATTGACGGATTGGCTTCAGCCATGCGTGCGGCTAAATCAGCTACCATTGAAATGACGATTTTATACCCATCGCTCATCTGTTCGATGCGTAGTTCATGTATGTTTCCGTCTTTTTCGATTCTATCCATTACGAAACGGAGTGGTTTAGTTTCGATACGAGGGTTTTGAAAAGAATTTATAAAACCGGATAAAGCGTTCCGCACAGTATTTAAAACCGGTGATTTGTAGTTCCAGTCTTTTAGCTTTTCTTTCATTCTGCGTTCTTCATCTTCCATTAAATCAAACCAGCCGAAGAATCGTTTAAAATCTGTAGCGGGTATTAAAGCGTTTTTATAGCAGTCCCAGCGTTCATAGGCTTGCGCAAAACCTCTTTTGCGGGCAGGAACTTCAAATTGCCCTCTTCCGGTGCCATAATAGGCAAAGATCGGTATGTGTATATCTGTTTGACCGGCTATAATTGCTTCTTTACAATGAATTGCCGCCTTTTTTAATAGTTCATAGTTGGCTTTGGGCGGATTTGAGATACCTTTGCGATAGCGGATAGAAGCCATAGTGCCGTTTTCATCTTCTAATTCGGCATCAACAGTCAGATAATCAGCCATTTTTCCATAACGGTTGATATGTACGTCCATTTCAGACAGTTGAAAATCAGATATTCCGGGAAATTGCATGGAATAGGGAGCGATAGCAGTAGCCATTGCATCCAATACAGTTGTTTTTCCGAAACCATTATCGCCTAATAAGATTATGACATTCTTATCTTTTGGGAAAGATAATTTTTTCGTTACATTTCCTATGAGGCGCATATTGGTAATAGCAATACTATTAAAACGCATATATCAATTCTTTTTCTGTGTTTGCTTTATTTTTACTATTACAAATTTAGGGAAAAATTTGTATTGTTGCAATAAAACAAGGTAGAAATCCAAATATTTGGCATGGCTCTTTTATTTAAAATATTAAATGGATATCCGCATTTGCCAAATACCTGTAGGGGCAGATTATTTTCTTTCCAGCACCACCCGCTCTGAGCAAAGTTGGGCGGTTTTGTCTCTGTGGGTAATGAGGATAAGTGTTTTGTCTTGAACCAAACGGGAGAGGCGTTCCATCAGGATGCGTTCGGTCTCTTCATCCAGAGCGGAGGTCGGTTCGTCTAATAGCAGGATGCTTCCGGGGCGGAGCAGGCCGCGGGCAATGGCGATGCGCTGGGCTTGCCCTTCACTCAGTCCGCTTCCTAATTCTCCGCACGGGGTGTCCAGTCCTTCGGGCAGGGTATAGACAAAATCGGCGGCTGCTGTATGGAGGGCATCGCGCAATTGGCTTTCGGTCGCTTGGGGATTCCCTAACAGGAGATTGTCGCGGACATTTCCGCTGATAAGTGTATTCCCTTGGGGCACGTAAACCAAATTGCAACGCAGACGGGGCGATGCTTCGGCTTCTTTTTGGTTGTCGTAAAAGACAATGCGCCCTTGATTGGGGCTAAGCAGGGAAAGCATCAAGCGGATAAGCGTGCTTTTTCCGGCTCCGGTTTCACCGAAAACTGCCGTCAGGCTTCCGGGACGGAAGTCGTGAGAAAAGCGTTCGATGATGTTCCGGTGTCCGTCGGGATAGGAGAAAGTCACATTTTCGATGCGGATGCCTGCCTTTCCTTTCAGCCGAATCGGTTCTCCTTGTTCTTCGGCAGGCAATTGAGACAACTCTGCCAGACGTTCTACCGAAGCCGAGGCACGGACAAAGGCAGGCACTTGGCGGCCCATTTCAGCCATGGGGCGTTGCACTTGGGACACCAGTTGCAGAAATGCAGCCATCATGCCGAAAGTGACCGTTCCGGCTGCCAGTCCATGGATTCCCCATAAGAATGCGGTGAGGTATCCGGCGGCAAACCCCAGTTGTACGATTGTCCGTGAAAAGAGAGAGAACCCTGTACGGTGCATGATTTGCTGTTGCAGGTTTCCTTGCAAAGTCTGAAGTGCGCCGATGACTTGTGGGGTATATTCTAAGGTAGATATGAGTGTCCGGTGTTGCAGATTTTCTTGCACGTGCGATTGTATCCGGCTGTCTGTATTACGGATATCGCGTGTCAGGCGGTGGATTTTCCGCACGTAGGCTTTGCTGAGCAGCAGGGCTGCCGGAGTGATGAAGACCAATATTCCTGCCAGACGAAGGTCTAGCCGGGTCAGGAAGAAAAAAGCTCCGGCTAGCTGGATAGCCGTTACGAGGACGGCAGGCAATGTCCGGCAAAGGATGTCGGTGACGGTATATACATCGCTTTCCAGCCGGTTCAGGATGTCTCCTGTGTGGAAAGTTTCCCGTCCTGCCCACCGGCTTTCCATTAAATGGATGAAAAGGTTTTGCCTAAGGCTATTCCTCATGCTTGTCGCTGTATGTATGTTGAGTTTTCCCATACAGTATGAGGCGGCTATCTGCATTCCGGAGCAGCTTATCAATAGCAGGATATACAGGGTGGTATTGCCTTCTGTTTGTCCGGTAGCAATGTCAATCAGGTGTTTGCTAAGCCAGACGAAGAATAATGAGAGGCAGACATGCACAATGCCGATGAGGCTGTTCGCAAGAATCCGCAGGCGGTATCCTTTCGAAGCTTTTTGTATCCAATGTAGGTAATCGGCTGGTTTCATTTCGATGTCTTGGTTTTATTTATGATACGGCAGATTTTCAACAAATATCTGCGGATAGGCAATAACTGCTGCCAGATATAGGCTTTCCGGCGTTCGGCATCCGCATCGCAATCGGTTTGCTTTCCGTCTCTGATAAGGTATTTCACTTTTCCGATAATGTCTTTGCGCCTGCATTGTTCGGTAGCCCGAAGGTTTCCGTCTCCCATTAAAGTGACGTTTTCCCCGTCCAGACTGCGGATTCTGTGTAATACGTATGGGCCTTCAGGCAAATGTGCCAATACGATGTCTCCTTTTCGGATATGGGAGCAGTGTTCTAAAACGATACAATCCCGGTTCTCGATAATAAAAGGGTACATGCTGTTTCCTTTGGCGTGGAAGGTAACGGTTTTCCCTTCTGCTAACAAAGCCGTTATTTCAGAAAACATGACTTCGTTGGGCACTATCATCTTATGGATGTCTGAGGACTGGTTCATGATGCTTGTCGTTAAGATTGGGTACAAAAGTAATGAATTTATCCGGGTTGTGAAACTTGTAGCGAACATTTGCTGTTTCTACGTTGTTTTATTTTAACGGATAAGATGCTTGGTTTTGTTTTTTTATTTGTATCTTGCCGCATAAAAATACGGAATGTATAACTAAAAGCACAAAGACATGAAAAATTTTAGATTGGAATCTGTTATTTTAGCGATTGGCTTGTTATTATTGGGAATCTGCATCAAAGGCGGGTTCGATTCTTTTGCAGAGCGCGACCGTAGTGTGAATGTGAAAGGTCTGGCGGAAGAGGAAGTTCCTGCGGACAAGGTGACGTGGCCCTTGGTGTATAAAAGCTTGGGCAATGACTTGGGCGCATTGTACGATGAAATCAAGCGTTCGAACCAAACCATCGTGCAGTTCTTAAAAGAAAAGGGTATTTCCGAGACCGAAATCAGCATCAACGCTCCGGAGATTATCGACCTGAAAGCCGACCGGTATAGCAATCAGGAGAATACGGCGTATCGGTATAATGTGACTTCGGTGATAACCGTGACTTCGAATAAGGTGGATTTGATTCGTGACTTAGTGACCGAGCAGGGCGAATTATTGAAGCGGGGCATAGCTGTTACGGGAGGAGACTACCGGTATAACATTCAATATGAATATACGGGCTTGAACACCATCAAGCCAAAAATGATTGAGGAAGCTACCAAGAATGCGCGTGAAGCCGCCGAGAAGTTTGCGAAGGATTCGGATAGTAAGTTAGGCAAAATCCGCCATGCTTATCAGGGCCAGTTCAGCATCAGCGACCGTGACGCGAATACGCCTTATATTAAAAAGGTAAGGGTGGTCACTACGATAGATTATTCGCTGGAAGATTAAAAAAACGGTTAAAAGTTTTCACTTTCAGGAATTTATTGTACCTTTGCACCCGATTTAGATCAATATAAAGTCTAACACA
>ULTX01051622.1_pt1 | contig 10544 bp, 6 predicted proteins | sample 1958041 | NCBI WGS metagenome assembly ULTX01 (sample SAMEA4835747, study PRJEB28245) | human gut metagenome | biome: gut microbiome; material: fecal sample | place: Denmark | collected 2008
TGATTGTTTTAACCAGAGATTTGCTGGAAAACAAAAGCGTGGCCGATTGGGTGCTTTATAAGCTGGACGGCGGTATTGATCATGTGTTGATTGACGAAGCACAAGACACTTCGCCCAACCAATGGGCAATTGTCAAAGCGGTGACGGAGGAGTTTTTTAACGGATTGGGGGCAGCGGACAAAGTACGGACGGTTTTTGCCGTGGGTGACCGCAAACAGTCGATTTACAGTTTTCAGGGGGCCGATCCGCGGGAATTTGAAAATATGCGGCGGTATTTTGCGGCAAAGGCTTCAAATTTTGATGAAGTGAAACTTGAAGTTTCTTTCCGTTCAACGGCAACGGTGCTGGACAGCGTGAATACGGTTTTTGGCGATGAGTATGCCAAGCAGGGCGTGGTTCTGGAAGGTGAAGACATAACGCATATTCCGTTTCGTCTGGGAGACGGCGGACGGGTGGAACTCTGGCCGCTGGTCGAGCCTCAGGAAGGCGAAAATCCCGATATGTGGCGGCCGCCGGTAGAGCGCGTGCCGGGGGAATCGACCTCATCGCGACTGGCCAAGATGATTGCCGCCAAAATTAAAGAGCAGGTCTCGCGCGGGGATATTCTGGTTTCGCAGAACCGGCCGGTGCGCTACCGCGACTATATGATTTTGGTGCAGCGGCGCAACAGCTTTGTTGAGGAGATGGTGCGTGAATGCAAAAACGCCGGAGTTAACGTTTCGGGGGTGGATAAAATCAGGCTGCTGGAACAAATTGCGGTGCAGGATTTGGTGGCACTGGGCCAGTTTCTGCTGTTGCCGACCGATGATTTGACCTTGGCGACGGTTTTGAAATCGCCGTTGTTCGGTTTGAATGACGATGATTTGTTTGTGCTATGTTATAATCGCGGCGGGGCTTCGGTTTGGACCAGACTGTGCGATAACCCGGATTACCGCCGGACGTATCTGCAACTGCGGGAACTGTTGGACATGGCGGATTATGTACGTCCGTTTGAGCTATACGGCTATGTGCTCAACAAGCAGGGCGGCCGTAAGAAATTTGTCGAGCGTATGGGGCTGGAGGTTGAAGACGGGCTGGACGAGTTTGTTAATTTGACGCTGGCTTATGAGCAGGAACATATACCGAGTTTGCAGGGGTTTGTGCAGTGGATTGCCGGCGACGAGGTCGAAATAAAGCGCGAGCTGGAGCAAAGCGAGGCCGATGCGGTGCGGATTATGACGGTTCACGGTTCCAAAGGTTTGCAGGCACCGATAGTTATTCTGCCGGATACGGTGCGAATGGTGAATGTGCGGAAAGAAAGCGGCCTGTTGTGGGATGATTTGTTTTATTATCCGCTTTCTTCGGGGGATTATGACAAGAACTGCAACCGGATTAAAGACGAAGAAATCATCCGTGCCAATGAGGAATATAAGCGGCTGTTGTATGTGGCTTTGACCCGTGCGGAAGATCGGCTTTGTATTTGCGGTTACCGTAAAGGAACAGCGGTTAAAGACGAATCATGGTACGGTATTTGCAAACGCAGTCTGTCGGCTATCGGGCAGACGGACGAAACTGAAAAAGTTGTGTACGAAACGCCGCAGGAACTGGATGTTGCCGCGGTACAGACAGGTGTTACCAAAGAACTGACACGGCCGGATTTTCCGTGGCTGACGCAGCCGGCTGCAGAAGAAAATCCTCTGGCAAAACCTTATACGCCGTCGCGGCCGGATGAAGATGACAACGATGTGGCTCTGGTGTCTCCCATCGGCGAAGACGGTTCAAACCGTTACCGCCGCGGACGGATTATTCATAAGCTGCTTCAGTTTATGCCGGATGTTCATTCTGCCGATAAGGCGCAGATTATTGATGAGTTTTTACGGAAAAATGCGCCGGAACTGACGTCGGCGCAGGCCGGGCGAATCCGCGAAGAGGTTTTGACGCTGCTGAATAATCCGCAATTCGGTTCGTTGTTCGGTCCGGGATCGAAGGCTGAAGTTCCGGTTATCGGCGAGGCGGACGGCAAAATTATTTCCGCGCAGGTTGACCGTTTGGTGGTGACGGAAAACAAGGTTATGATTGTTGATTTTAAAACGAATCGCCCGGCCGCCAAAACGCCGGCTGACGTGCCTCCGGTTTATGTCAAACAGCTGCGGGCCTACCGGGACTTGCTGGCTCGCATTTATCCGGCAAAACAGGTGCAAAGCTATATCTTGTGGACGGATACGGCGCAGATTATGCAGATTGAGTGAGTTTTTTAGATAATAAGTCTTTAATAAATAAAAATTTCAATTATATTAGATACATCTGATGACACTTATTTATAATTAGGAAAGGAAAAGCTATGAAACAAATTTCGGACAGCCAGTTTGAAACTGAAGTACTAAAAGCCAACGGTTTGGTTCTGGTGGATTTTTGGGCGGAATGGTGCGGCCCCTGCCGTCAGCTCGGCCCGATTTTGGAAGAAGTTTCCAAAGAGATGGGAGACAAAGTCGAAATCTGCAAAATGAATGTCGATGAATCTCCGAACACGGCTGCCCAATATGGTATTCGCAGTATTCCGACTATGTTCCTGTTCAAAGACGGCAAGCAGATTGACACCAAAGTCGGTTTGAATTCTCAGGCTTCTTTGGTCAGCTGGCTGAATTCCCATCTGTAAGCCGAACGGCTTTCAAAGCGCCCGTGTCAGAACAGGGCGCTTTTTTTATGCCTGTTCCCTTTAATTGTTTCTGTCGGAGCATATATAGGCCGGGTAGGAGAATATTCAATGCTTTGGATTATCGACGGCCTGATTTACGGTTTTTTTACGGCGTTATATACGCTGGTGAACCAGCATTATAAGTTTAACGGTTATTTGCTGGGAATCTGGCGCGGGTTCGGAATATCTTTTTTCTTTCTGCCGTTTTTGTTTTTTCTGCCGGTTCCCGATGATGCTTATTATTATTTTCTGCTGATTTTTCAAGGTTTTTTAATCGGCGTATATGATTCACATCTGTTTTTTGCTTCGGCAGATTACGGAGCGGGGCCGACTTCCCGGGTTATGGCTTTGTCGGCGCTGATTACAACGATTTTCTGGTGGTTTTTGACCCCGCATTTGTTTTGGGGTTTATTGCAGAACGCAACGGTGTTTATGAGCTTAATCTTAGTTTTGTTCGGGTTTACGGTGAGCTATTGGCAAATGGTGCAGTCGCCGGTTTCCAAAGCGTTGGTTTGGTATATGTTTCCGGTTGTTTTTGCTTTTGCGGGAATGAGCATTATTACCAAAGAAATTGCCCTGCACGGTTCAAACGCCTGGCAGGGTGTGGCCTATTATCTGACCGTGGCAACGTTTGTCAGCGGCTGTTATAACAGTTATTGGTATGCCAAAACGGTTAAACCCGGTTTAAAGGGCTTTTTCAAAAACGTTTTTGAATGGAAACTGGTTAAGGCCGGTTTGTATGTCGTCAGTTTCAGTTGGGCTCTGATTACGGCCAAAACACTGGCTTTGCGGATTGCTCCCAATCCGGGATATGTGATTGCTTTGCTGCTGACGTCGCCGATTTTTGTTTTTGTGCTGAACAGGTATCGTAAAGTTCCGGACAATATTTCGGTTAAGGCCGGTTTTTCGATGATTTTTTTTCTTTTTCTGCTTTTGCTGCTGGTGAACGGTAATTACGGAGTGATTGACTAACGGCAGAGTTCTTCGATGATTTTGTTGAGAAGCAAAAAACCCCGGTTGGCGGCGCGCAGGCTGTGCTTGTCTTCAAACAGAAGTTTTTGCCGGATTAAGCTTTGTCTGGCTTTGTCATTGACAAAGCCGGTCAGTTCCAATCCGCATTGGCGGCGGAAGTTTTCTTTGTTGATTCCTTCACGGATGCGCAATCCCATAATAATCAATTCTTCCGCCCGTTCCTGCGGGGTCAGTTCTTCCAGTTGCCGATGGTGGGTCGAGGCATAAATTTTATCGGTTGTTTTGATGCGTCCGTGGGCGGCGGGGCCAATCCCGAGATAGTTTTGTCCGCGCCAATAGGCCAGATTATGGATTGATTCATAACCGGGGTGGGCAAAGTTGGAAACTTCATATTGCGGATAGCCTTTTGTTGCCAGAAATTCCTGTGTCAGCGCATAGAGTTCGGCTGCCGGTTCATCATCCATCGGTTTGATGCCTTTGCGGGCAAAAAAGGTGCCTTCTTTGATGGTCAGTTGGTAGAGCGAGAGATGTTTCAGGCCGAGTTCGCTTATCTGGTTCAGTTCTTGTTTCCAGGCTTCCGCGGTTTGTCCGGGTCGGGCGTAAATCAGGTCGGCAGAGTGGTTGTCAAACAGCCGTGTTACTTCGTCAACGGCGTGGAGTGCCCGGCTTAAATTATGGGTTCGTCCGAGGAATTTAAGGTCTTTGTCGTTCAAAGCCTGAATGCCTAAAGACAGACGGTTGATGCCGGCCAGTCGGAGGTCGGCAAAGAGGTTGGGGCGATTGGTGTTGGGGTTCGCTTCAAGTGAAATTTCCACCTGTTTTGTTGTCGGCCAGAGTTTGAAAATATGATTAATTACTTTTTCAATGTACTGCGGTTCAATCAATGAGGGCGTGCCGCCGCCGAAAAAAATACTCTGGACGGTTTGTTTGGCCGTCAGGTCGTGATACCAGTTTAAGTCGTCCAGATAACCGTCAATGATTTGTTTTTGATCAACATGCTTGTCAACTTTGCTGAAAAAATCGCAATAGGGGCATTTGCTTAAGCAGTAGGGCCAGTGAATGTAAACAGACAGGGGGACAATGATTTTATTGGTCTTCTGCAGGCGTCTTCCGGTGCTCGCGTCCTCACGTACGTCTGTGTACGCTGCGGTTCTGCGCTCCGTGGAGCCACCAGCATAAGCCTCACTAAAATCATTGTTGAAAAAAGCATTGGTCTTCTGCGGGTGTCTTCCGGTGCTCGCGTCTTCATGTAATTCCCGTGAGGCATAATCCTCTTCTAACCTCCCCTTAATATTAAGGGGAGGAACGGTAGGGATTAAGTTTGTTATTTGTGAAAGACAGCCTTCAATATTTTCCAGAATATCATTATTCCAAAAGCGAAGAATTTTACAGCCGCGTTTTTTTATATAATTATCGCGAATATCATCCTGATGATTGTCATGATGTTGTCCGCCGTCAATTTCAATTATTAATTTGAGCGAAGCACAATAAAAATCGACAATATATTTGTTATCAAAAACATATTGTCTTTGAAAACATACTCCTAATTGTCGTTTGCGCAGTTTTTGCCATAACAATTTTTCAGCATTTGTTTGGTTGCTGCGCAATTGACGGGAGTAAGTTATCAGTTGCTTTTCCATCACAGAATAAATTTGGACAAGTCGCTGGCTTCCGTGTATTTGGCAAGCTTTTCCTCAACCATGGCGGCGGTGATGACGGCCTTTTCGCCGCTGCGGTCGGAAGCGCTGAAGCTGATGTCTTCCAGCAGTATTTCCAGAACCGTGTGCAACCGGCGGGCGCCGATGTTTTCGACGTTTTCGTTGATGATGACGGCCATATCGGCAATTTTTTCAATGGCTTCGGGTTCAAATTCCAAGTCAAAATTCTCGGTCTTCATCAGGGCAACATATTGCTCAATCAGATTGGCTTCCGGTTCGGTGAGAATTTTGACGAAGTCTTCGTGAGTGAGGGCTTTTAGTTCAACCCGAATGGGCAGCCGTCCCTGCAATTCCGGCAGCAGGTCGGAAGGTTTTGACAAGTGAAAGGCGCCGGAACAAATAAACAGGATATGGTCGGTTCTGACCATACCGTATTTGGTGGCGACAGTGGTGCCCTCAATTAACGGCAACAGGTCGCGCTGAACGCCTTCGCGGGAGATGTCGCTGCCGCGGCGGTCGTCTTTGCCGGATATCTTGTCGATTTCGTCAATGAAGACGATACCGTCGTTTTCAACAGCTTTAATGGCTTCGCGGGTGATGAGGTCATTGTCGAGCAGTTTGTCGCTTTCTTCTTCCATCAGCACTTTATACGCATCGCCGACGGTCATTTTCTTGGTTTTGTATTTGTCGCCGAAAGGTTTGCCGATTAAGTCGCCCAGGCTTATCATTCCCATTTGGGCACCGGGCATGCCGGGAATGTCAATGGTCGGCATGGAGGTGTTGCCGTTGTCGAGAACGCTGATTTCAATTTCTTTGTCGTTAAGCTGGTTTTCCCGCAGCAGTTTGCGGAACTTTTGTCTGGTTTCCTCTCCGGCATTGACGCCGACCAATGCTTCCAGCACGCGTTCTTCGGCGGCAATTTCCGCTTTGGCGGCAACGCTTTTGCGCATTTCTTCCTTGGTGGTGTGCAGCGCATTTTCCAACAGATCGCGGATGATGGATTCAACGTCACGGCCAACATAGCCGATTTCAGTAAATTTGGTAGCTTCCACTTTGATAAAAGGCGCTTTGGCCAGTTTGGCCAGGCGGCGGGAAATTTCGGTTTTGCCGACCCCGGTGGGGCCGACCATTAAAATGTTTTTGGGAACGATTTCTTCCTTTAATCTGTCGGGAAGCTGCATACGGCGCCAACGGTTGCGCAGGGCAACGGCAACGGCTTTTTTGGCTTCACATTGGCCGACAATAAAGCGGTCAAGTTCGGATACGATTTCGCGGGGGCTGAATACGGCCATTTTAATCTACCTTTTCTATAATGACGTTATGGTTGGTATAGACATCAATGTCACCGGCTATTTTAAGCGCTTTGCGGGCAATTTCCTCAAGACTCAGTCCGTCGATGTCGTAGAGCGCTTTGGCTGCGGCCATGGCAAAATTTCCGCCGCTGCCGATGCCGATGATGCCGTCATCGGGTTCCATAACTTCACCGGTGCCGGAAATGACCAGCGAAACGTCTTTGTCGGCCACTATCATATAAGCCTGCAGCTGGCGGAGGTATTTGTCCATACGCCAGTCTTTGGCCAACTCGACGGCGGCACGTTTCAGCTGGTTGGCGTGTTTTTCCAATTTGCCTTCAAGGCGTTCGATGAGTGTGATGCCGTCGGCGGCGGCGCCGGCGAAACCGGCAATGATTTTGCCGTTGCCGATACGGCGGACTTTAACCGATTTTGATTTAAAAACGATTGATTCTCCCAAAGTGGCCTGACCGTCGCCGGCCATGACAACTTCATTTCCCTTGCGGACGCATAAAATGGTGGTCATGAGTTTTCCTTAACAGTGAATCATATTGCTTATAATTTAGGTAAAAGATTTGCCGATTGCAAGGCTAAAAAAGGCCCCGCCTGTTTTGGGCGGGGCTTTTTTTTACTTACGTCCTTTCTTATCCATCGGTTTGGGTTCTTTTGAACCGGTAAAACCGTCAATGGCAGTGGACACCGGTTTAATGACGGCCATCGGTACTTTCGGCGCCTTGTTTTCCTGTCCGCAGATTTCAAGACCGACGGAATTGATGGCGGTAGTGATCGGAATAAAGAGATCAGGACCGTCTTCAAACTTTTTGCCGGCGTGGGACATGCCGTTGATGGTGCCGTGTTCGTCAATCAGTGCGCCGCCGACGGTTACCGTCTGGACGAAAGTGTCAACGATAATCTCGGCGCCTTTTTCGTCGGAATAGCGGTAGCCGCTGACTTTGCCGTTGTTGTCAAGGTAGCCTTCGCCGCCTTCGCTGTCTTCCAGCAAGCCGAGAGCCATATAGCCGCCGGTACCGATTTCCGGCAGTTCAAGGTTCAGCGACAGCGGCGTGAATTGAGTCTTTTCATCCAGCAGAATCAGGGCCGTATTCTTTTTGATGTTGATACGGACGGCCCGGCCGGAGAGTTCGACGCCGTTAATGGTCTTAAGGCGGTAACGGTTGTTGTCTTTGACAATCAAATCGGCCGAAGTGAGAACAAACTGATCGGAAATTAACAATCCGGCGCCTTTCATGCCGTTAGCGTTGGTGACGCCGACAACGGAAGCGCGGACTTTGTAAATGTTTTCCGGTGTCAGTTTGTCGTAAGGTCCGCGGTTAACGACGCAAAGCTGGTTGCGTTCAATCATATCCTGGGTTTCTTCCGGCGGCATATCAAGCGCAGTCCAAGATTGTCCGTCGGTTTCGACTGCACCGCCGAAGTCAATGACGCCGCCGTCTTCTTCAACGAAATTGCCGCTTTCCTCGAAACCGCCGCTTTCTTCAATATAAAGGTCGGATTCCGGCTGGCAGTAAGGCTGTTCGATAAAGTCTTCAACCATAATCTCCTGTTCTTCTTCAAGAGCGCAGGAAGGTTTGGTTCCGAACAGGTCATCAAAGATTGACGGTTCACAGCCGCGGTTTTCTTTGTGAAGGAACGGTACCGGCGACGGGGAGCAGCTGCGGTCTTCCTCATGCAGAAATTCAAACATGGAGGGTTCGCAGAAGTTTCCGTCTTCACAGGCATATTCTTCTTCGTAATTTCCTTCTTCGACGGTAATCTGTTCGCCGCACTGCGGGTTGCCGTCGGCGTCAAGCGGGCAGAAATCGGGGGGTGTTCCGCTGTCTTCCGCTCCGCCGCTGAGTTCAATCGCGTTGCCGAATTCGTCAAACTGAACCGTACGGTTTTCGGCTTTGGCCGCCGCATCGGCAATTTCGGCTTCCCGGGCATTCAGGCTGCCGCCCATATCAATCGTATCGCCGCTTTCTTCGACGGGGGTCACTTCGGCGACGGCGACTTCGGTATCGGAATAATCCTGTGCCGGCTGGTCGAGGATTAACGTCTGATTGTCCTGGGCATATTGTCCGTTGCCGGCCGAACCGCCCAGTTCTTCAATGGAGCCGCTGCAGTCAGGATTGTCTGCCGGGCAGATTGACAGCAGTTCGGGTTCGGTTTGCGCCGTGCACATTTGCCCGTCAGCTGCCGTGCCGCCGTTTTCCTGCAGCGGGCAAAGCGTTTGGGCTTGTTTGATTTCAGGCTGATATTGGCATTTGACCGGGTCGTTCATGCGTTCCATGGCGATAAGCGCCTGTTTTTGAGCCTCTAAATCTTCCGGGGTTTGACGAACGGCCAACTGATCTTCAAAGCCGGGAAGCTGGCGCAGATTGTCAACGGCATCGGCAAAAGCCCGTTCGATTAAAATCATTTCGGCATTGTATTCTCCGTCGGGAACCTCGGAATAGCCGTTGGATTCCCCTTTCCAGAGAATGTTAGATTTACTGAGGTCCATTAAACGCCAAGTGACGGTCATCTGTGCGGATCCGGTGCGCAGATTGGCTTTTTCGGCGTCTTTCCAGTCATATTCGTCGCAGAGGTTCATAAAGTAATCGGTGATTTCGGCCGTCAGTACATATTCCGGCAGCGGTTTGTTGACGCCTGAAAGGCAAACGTCGTTGGGAATTTTGACAATATTGTAGCAGTCGCTGACCTTGTCTTCAAAAATACGGATAAATTCCATATCTTTTTGAATAATGCGTCCCTCATTTAAAACGGCATGACGCTGGTCGCGCCGGCAGCCGAAGATGCGGAAACGATAATTGCCGAGCCGGCGCGAATAAGTGCGGTCACGGCCTTTTTTGATACGGAAATCCACCCATTCCAGCTGGAGAGGGGCAAAATCGCCGCAGCGGTGGTGTATGGTTTGGAAAATGTCTTCTTCCAAGGTAACGTAGTTTTTGATATGCGGACGGGGTCTAACCGGTTTGGGCTGATCGCCGCAGTCTTCGCAGGGAAGTTTGATTCTCTTGCAGGTTTGCGGTCCGAACATGGCGCCGCCGCAAGTGCGCCGGGTGCAGTCGTTGTCGCCGAATATGGGGCCTTCGTTAAATTTGCGGTTGCTTTTGGCTTTTGTCCTGGGCTGAAAATTGTTGTTAAAAACGGCGCGAGTTCCCTGTGAGCGCGGGGTGACGCGTTCCAGGTTGCGTTCAATCTGGCGGCTGATGATTTTGACTTCTCCGGTGTCGTCCGCCGCGGCGGGCAGGCTTAAACCGGCAGCAAAGACGGCTGAGAAAAGTAAAAACGGCGCAGATTTTAAAATTTTCATCTGTAAGGGCTCCTAAATTGTTTTGGCAGGCAGCTTACGACGGTAAGACAAAGCCTCGGCGATGTGTATTTTAAGAACATTTACGCTACTTTGCAAGTCCGCAATCGTTCTTGCTAACCGTAAAGTGCGGTGATAGGCTCGGGCCGAGAGCTGATTTTTGTGGGCGAAGTTGATTAAAAGTTCTTCCGCATCTTTGTCAAGGCGGGTAACTTCTTCAAGCAGCCGGCCGCGGAGCTGTGCATTGGTGCTGAACTGCGGCTCGTCAAGTTCGATGAAACGTTGTTTTTGAATTTCGCGGGCTCGAATGACTCTCTCTCTGATTGCTGCCGAACTTTCGCCGGTTTTGACGGCGGCCATTTCCCAAGGGCTGACGGCCGGGACTTCAATGTGGATGTCTATACGATCAAGCAAAGGACCGGAAAGCCGGGACTGATATTCTTCGGCGCATTTGGGCGCCCGGCTGCATTCTAGGGCCGGATTGCCGAGGTTGCCGCAGCGGCAGGGGTTCATGGCGGCAATCAGCTGAAATTTGGCGGGATAAACTGTGTGGGCATTGACGCGCGAAATAGTTATATAGCCGTTTTCCAGCGGCTGGCGCAGGGCTTCCAACGCGGTGCGGCTGAATTCTGGCA
>ULTX01059641.1_pt1 | contig 10530 bp, 6 predicted proteins | sample 1958041 | NCBI WGS metagenome assembly ULTX01 (sample SAMEA4835747, study PRJEB28245) | human gut metagenome | biome: gut microbiome; material: fecal sample | place: Denmark | collected 2008
GGTGATCGGGGAAATCCGCAAAGATTTGATAGGTTGTCGCCTATTGATTCAATACTTGTTATTAAGTATTAAAGTTACTAAAAATCAATGATATATGCAACTCTTCGAGAGGCTTTGTACGACTTTTTTTACACACAATGCCCCACTTGTTTCCGACGGCGGTTATTATAGTAGTGAAGATGTCTTCACCGCATTGTCGTATGCAAAAGGATGGAGGTATTTTGATGCGGTTCCCCGGACATTTCACTCGGCTTGCATTTAAATTCACATTTATCGGCCTCGTTTGTCATCTATTAACAAATTACGCCCTATGCCCAAGATCTACGTCGCATCCAGCTGGAGGAATCCTTACTATGAGCAGGTAGTGAAGCGCCTGCGGGAGGGGGGGTATGAAGTATATGATTTCCGGAATTCGCCGCATGGCGGGAACGGGTTCCATTGGACTGACGTGGACGAGAACGCCCCGAATTGGACGTTTGAGGAGTATGCCGAAGGATTGAACCATCCGCTTGCCGAGCGTCAGTTCAAGGCCGATTTGGACGCGCTGGAGTGGGCCGATGCCTGCGTGCTTGTTCTTCCTTGCGGCCGCAGCGCCCATACCGAAGCCGGGTGGATGGCAGGACGGGGAAAGAAGGTAGTGGTCTATATTCCGAAGATGGAGGAGCCGGAGCTGATGTACAAGCTGTTCGACAAGGTGGTCGGGAGTATTGACAACGTAATCTTATGTGTGTCACTTATTTCCGGATGAGTACTACCCAGTAACCGTTTTTGTCGGAGCCTTCGCGGTCGAGGACTTTCCGGCTGCGGAGGCTGGCAATTTGCTTCTTGACGGTCTCGAATTTGATGTCCAGCTTGTTGGCAAGGGCTTCTCGGGTGAGTGTGGGGTCATCTACCAGGACGTCGATGATACGCTGGGCCGTCTTGCCGAGGGGGCGTGTCTTTACAGGGGAACTTTCTGCGGTTACAGGGGAAGTTTCTGCGGTTACAGGGTATTTTTCTTCATCGGCGAGGCGCCTTTGTTCAACCAGCTGCGCGAACTGTTCGTCCGTGATGCCGTAGTTGACATTGGGGACGATGGTGTGGAAGGTGGACTGGTTGGAGCGGAAGGACGGCTGCTTGTCCGGCGTGTAGGTGTGGAGCTTAGAGGTGAGCGTCAGAATTTTTCGGAGGCCGGAGCCGCGTTTTTCCATATAGTCCATCTGCGTGAGTACATCGGCAATGACCGGGTTGCGCCGCAGGGAGGATACGGAGTCAATGTCAAGATCCTGGATGAGGGTGCCGTCGACCATTCCGCCGGGTGTGGTGAATTCGATGCGGTCGTCGTAGATGTCGATGTGAAGTTCACCTCCAACTACCGTGTACTGACGATGAATGAGGTGATTGATGAGCACTTCGGTGATGGCCCGTTCGGAGTATTCGGGGAAGTTGAGCCGGTAGGTGGGGAGCTTGTACCAGCGCTTGGCCGTGTTGGCTTTGATGAAGTCCTGGCTGTTTTTCAGGAGCCGGAGGATGTTGCCCTGGAACTCGGCGTCGTTGATGGCATCGTCTTTATGCAGGCCGCTCCACCGGGTGCAGACTACGCGGGACTGATAGACGGGGCATTCATCGGCGAAGATGAGGCCGGCATTGGTGAGGAAGCCGTCTGGTGTGACGAGTCCGAATGAGGCAAGGAGTTTCTCTTCAAAGGGCTGTTCCGTCTGCTTGAGGTAGGTTTCCGCCAACTGGACGAAGGTCTTGTCCGGGCGCTTGACATCGCTGACAAGGGCATCCCAGGACTTGTTTGTACCGCGAAGGACGAGTTCCGTGAGGGCGTGTGCATCGGCCGGGACACTTTCATCGCCCATCCTGACATATGCCATACGGCTGCCGTCAAGAAAGACATAGTAGGGCGTGAGATTGCCGGCTTCGACAGAGACTTCCATGATATGCTTCCCGTCTTCCAGTTCGTAGGGTATGAGCCGGAAGCGCGGTACAGGGTCAAGATGGGCCTTGATCTTCTCGCTGATGAATTCACCGGCTGCCTGAGGGTCCTCAATCCCTACGATGCGTCCTTTCTTGTCCACACCGTAGATGAGACTGCCGCCATAGGAGTTGGCGAAAGCGCTGATGCTCTTGAGCCAGTCGCGGACCTTTTTCTTTTCAAGTTCTCCCTTGAAGTCGTAGGCCGTGCATTCTGCAATGAGTATGTTGTTTTCTATCCTCATATAAACTTACCCTGTAAATGGAAAACTTACCCTGTAAAGCGGGAAAAGTTCCCCTGTAAATTACCCTGTAAAGTTAAGGGTTTTGCTCGGAAAAGACAAATGACCCCGGTGTTTTGACCGTTCATTGGGTGGCCGGGATGATGAGAGGAATTGTCAGACTTCTGACAAATTATGGTGGCTATTCTTCTTCCTGGGCCTTCTTCGCGTAGCGGCGGAGGGATTTGGGGAGGTTCAGTTCGGCTTCGACCTAGGCGAGGATTTCACGATGCTTACGGGCCTGTTCGTGGGCGTATTGGCGGCTCTCGCGGCGGAGGTCGGTCCATTTGTCGTATTTGTCCTTGGCGGCCCGTAAATCGGCCTCTATGCGGGCGATGGCGGCGTCGCGGTTCTTCTTGGAGAGTTCGCATTCCCAGACGGTGATGACGGTCCAGTAGAGGGTGTCGAGGCGCTAGGCGTTGAGCTGGTCACGGGCAATGTTGCGGGCGATCTTCTCTTTCCAGAATGCGGCGTTGGTCTTTGGTTCCACGTACTTGGGACAGACGCGGTGGCCGTGCCAAAAGCAGCCGTTGATGAAGATGACGGCGCAGTACTTGGGAAGTACGAGGTCGGGCTTGCCGGGGAGGCGCTTGTCGTTGAGCCGGTACCGGTAACCTCTGCGCCACAGTTCGGCCCTCACAATCTTCTCCGGGGTCGTGTTCCGGGAGCGGATGCGGGACATGTTGTAGGAGCGCTGGGGAGATACTTAGCTCACGGCTTGAATGCAGTACAATTGGTTATAACAAATCCACATCCGAAATTTGGACATCGACGGAGTTGTCATCGATGCGGACTTCGTATTTGACGCCGGCTTCAGTATAAACGTTTGCCATCTGATGGCTTGTGACGAATGTCTTCTCCTCCAGATACTTCGTCCTGCCAAAAAGGATGCGCTCGATGTCATCGGATGTGAAGAACTGATACTCTCCCTGACATGTGCTGATGACGATGCGGCCGAGAGTGTTGATCTCTCTTAGGTTGGCATATCCTTCAGTATCCTTGTGCGGGATAAGCAGGAATAGATAGTCACGAGCTCGGCTGATGGCCACATTGATTATGTGTTTCTTATTCAGCATTATTCTATCGGGCTGAGAGGCCATAGCCTTCGGCGGGTTGAATACGACAAAGACCATATCACACTCATCGCCCTGGAAGCCGTGTATCGTTCCGACACTGAAATGAATATTCTCCGGAATTGAATCGAGCTGCTCAATAAGCCGCTCTATCATCTGCGATTCGGCTACGTAAGGGCATATTATGCCGATATTCAGCTGCTTGCCTTTTTCGCAATGACTGGCGACATACTTGCATATCTCGGTCATAAGCAACACCGAATAAATCTGGACATTGGAACCGGATAGCTTCTTGGAGCCGTAGATATTGTCGAACTTTTCTACCCGGAATTGAATGAAATTGATTGGCTTCAGTGGCAAGCCGGCGATGTCGACCTTGAGGTGGTCATCTTGTGTGCGATGATGCTGGAGGAGACCATTATATGAGTACTTGCTGAAGACTTCGCCAATCGCTGGTATGGAGCGATACTGAGTTGTCAGGTTGGTGATCTCGAACTGAATCGGTTCGGTCTGAGGATTATCGAACCGATCCAGATGGACCATCGTATAGATATTTTCCTCCTTCCACTCTTCCTCGCTTGCGATTGGAGGAATCTGTAACGGGTCTCCGGCAATGATTATCTTGGCGTATGGTGAGAATCTATAGATAGCATAGACAATCTGTGCCAACGGGATCATTGAGGCCTCATCGATGATGACGTAGTTCCAATCTATGTCACGCAGACGAGGTGCTCCGCCCAGACGTTGGAATCCATCGTATGGAAGTCGAGCAATGGTAGATACAAGGCAGCACTGGCCCTCTTCATCAAGTTCCGAATCTCTATTGCAGAGAAGCCCGCTACTTTCAATGAGTTCCGAACCAGTGGCCACAAATCGACCCAGCCAACCGGGATAATCGGCGAAAGTGGCAATCTTCTCCGTGATAACATCGCAGGCCTTATTGGTTGGAGCGAGGACCAAAATCTTACAGTAGTCCTCTTCCTTCATCAGGTCGCAAATCTGATGGGCGACATAGGTGGTCTTTCCTGTTCCTGGAGGGCCGAAAACAAAACTGATGTTGTCTTCCAGGTTCTCTTTGAAATCGAAGCCATCTTCCACCTCCAACTCCTTGAATGCCGTTATGAGTTTACCCATCAGTTCTGTCGGGTTATTGGCATTCACTGTCGCACGGGTACACTTTTCCCAGTTGATTTTGGATAAAGTACGTGCATCTGCTGCCTTTGCCTTCAGTCTAAGCGTAAAGTCTCTCACACTGGCCACTTCAAAGACGATGGATTTGTCTTCGTCGTTCATGAACTCGAAGTGAACCTCTATCCTTTCGATGGTTTCAATCTCAATAGGAATTGGCCTGGAAGGATTCTTTAGGATGAAGACTCGATCACTGACCGGATCAGGGACAACTTTGCCGAACGCAATTGAAATCGCCTTAGTATTGCCAGTGCTATCTTTGGGGACATCGTTATTGTATTCCAGCTCCAGGAGGGCCTCAAACCACTCTTTTGAGTATCTCGGCAAGTCTTTGACCTGACTGCGGAGCAATTCATACTCTTCGTTTCGAGCAATGTCATTCAGCGCCTTATCTTTCTGCTCTTGGAGACGCTCCTGACGCTCTGCCGCTTTCCTATCATCAGATTTTTGCGACTTGGATGGTGCGGTGGTATTCACGAAACTATCATCGCCGGTATTCTTCAGTTCAGTTCGGCTATCAGAGATGATGTCGGCCATCTTCTCCCTTTTCTCCGCTGCCTTTTGCAGGCTCTCCCGCTTTTTCTTATCGGCCGCTAATTGCAGTAAGTCTGCCTCGGTTAATCCGTTGGCAGCAGCAATTGCTCCAAGTTTCTCATTTTCAATTTGCTCCTTGCTTGCTCCTGCAGCGGCTAAGTCGATACTACGTTTCCGGATACCGACGAATTCGCATAATTCTAGGTTATATTCATATCTGGCATCAAGAAACTGCCCAAGACTAATTTCTCGTGGACGATACTTCTTCCCATCAATGATTATCCAGGGATTGTTCCTTAAGTGCTCAATAGCTGAGGAATCAAAACGGACATAGTGATCGGTACGAAAGAAATATCTATAAACACCTTGCTGAAAACTATTTATTGGTATAGAACACACCAAACGCCAAATACTGGTTGAATCCGCTTTCTCATTTACCTTCGAAACAGCGTTCTTCAACCCGTAAATAGTATAGTCGCAAATCGTAATATCTCTGGTAGAATAGTGATTACCTATCTGTTCTTTCTGATGCTTAGATAATTTATCTTCATCATAAATCACATTTTCTTCTACGGGAGGTGCTGTCAAAATACCTATGCCTTTTAAGAAGTCTTCGACAAGCCCTCTTGAATAATCCCTTAAAACGGTCTTATAAAATAAGTTGTCAAAGAAATAGACTGAATTGTTTCCGGAGAAGTATCGCTTTAAGTCCTCTGAGTCAAGATAGACTTCTTTTGGCGGTAATGCAGCCTCTTCACCCTTATTGTTTTTCGCGCCAATTACGAGCATCTGTTTCGCCTTCTCCAGAAGCGCTTCCCTAGCTTCAAGCGAAGCAGATTTGTAATATTTTATTATGAGAATGAAATCGGCCAGCATTCCTTCTTCTTCAAACTCCGCTTCTGCGTCTTGGTATTTGGGCAGGACGTGGTTGATTATATGATCGAGTAAATCCGGTTCCTTGCAGCCAATCTCGGAGAGGAATTTCATTGCCGGTTTGCTCGCTATCATATTCTGGGAAATGACATTGTATTCGTTTGGATCACCTTCCGAGAACACATTGACACGACCAGCAAAGAAGGGCAGCACCCATTCACCTTTCGAAGTTTCAATTATTGGTGCATAGAGGAAATATGGATTCTTTTCTTCTGGGTTCCATGAATTGCGAACCTCATTATTGAGGAAGGTGAAAAGGCGATTAATCCATGCAATCGGTTGCCCCTTCATAAACTCAGGAGTAATATCATTGGCAAAATCCACGGTACTATACTCCTTTACCTCAATCTCATCTTCAATGCTATAATAGTATAGATCATTGAGTTTTTCGCAGAGAATGCCGATGTTTTCTTTTGTGTTCCTGAGTTGTTTGAGCTGATCCGTACTTATCAAGGATGCCAAAGACTTCGGAGATACCTTGTAGCTTTGGGAGCCTTTGAGGTATTTCTGGTCAGCAGAGAGCAATAACTCTTCATCCTTAATCTTTTCAAGGCATGCATCTATTATAACTTGAAGCCTGATAATTGACCTATCTACATCATGACACCCATACGAATAACCGCCACCTTCATCCCATCTTACAATCTTTTCGATGTTGTGGTTTAGTATCAAGTGACCTTCCCGGAGTCCAAGGTCTCTCAATTCGCAAAGCGTGTCAGCAGCTAAGCTCCCCAGTTCCTCCACCAGTTTAGAATTGACTTTCTCATTCGGTTTTATCTGCTGCCTATTGTCAACAAGGAGAAATGGCGCATGGAAAATCATGCAGACGTTGAAAGTCTCTGAAGTGGGGAAGAAGCAGTGGACTTTCGGACGGATTGTCGTATCTATTGCACCATCTGGGTGCAGATAGTATCCAACATATATTTTATGCTTTCCATCCTCGCCCAAATCCACAACGCGAGAGAACATCAGGACATTTCTGCTCTTATCATAATCGGCAAGCGAAAGTTTCTCCAGAAGGATGCCTCTCTCTGATTCGAAGGATTCCGTAATCGTCTTTGAGAATTGTTTGGATTCTCTTGTCTCAAGGTCTTTCCAGCGAATGCGGGTCAAATTGTGCAAGAACAATGTTCCATTAGCAAGGACCTTCAATTTGGCGCTGATCTCTTTGTATGCTGCCTGGGGATTCTTGAATGGAATCAAGAAAAGGGTTTCGCCTTGGTCTCGTCTCGGATGATCATCTGCGATTCTTTCAGGGACGATATAGTTGTTAATCCGGAACCTAAAATGTTCATCATATACCTCCGGCGCGTCAGTGTATTGAAATACGGATTTGAAGCCGATGCCAAACTTGCCGATTTTGTTCGCCGAGTCATTGTCACTCTTTGTTGACGCACCAATGGCCGTAATAGAATTGATATGGCCAGGTGTTATCTTTTTGTCCTCGACATCGGTGATAGAGAAATGAACTGTTCCGTTATGCTTGAAAATCAGGGATTTCTTATCAAGCAGAATCGTAACATCGGTAGCCATCGCATCGTCAGCATTCTGCAATAGCTCATAAATAAAGTGCGCTGTGTCAGGATACTTATCGATAACACTCTGCCAAACGCCACGGAAATCTCTATCATTAAACACCTTGAAGGCTTCGACTCTGGCGTCATGGAGTTTATCAAACAGAATCTCTTTCTCCAGCCAGGCATCCTCGTCTTCAATTTGACCACCAGTTATGGAAGATAGTACGAGTCCCTTCTCAGAGACATTGTCAACTCGGCAGGTTACCTTACCGCCGAGCTTGCTTCTATCTTCAGCAGATGGCTTGAATAGGTAGAATTCAAATCCGTACTCATCTCTAACCAGCAACTTCTTAGTGAATAGTTTTTCATCCTCCTCCACCTTTATGGCTTCGAAGTCGTATTCACAGTCCTCCTCATAGATGTTGGCGTAGATCTCTTCCCAGTCAAGCTCATAATGGGGCGTACCCTTGCCGGAGATATAGCGGCAAGGAATCTTCGACCCTCTCGGATATAGCGACTCAAAGGCCGGATTATAATCAACAGTGATTATTCTTCTGGCCTCGTCAATGATTGCCCATGCAGGGAAATCACCCATCATCTTTTTACCCAGAGAAGGTAAGAGTATTTTCTTTACGTCCATTAAAGCTATATATATCGTGTTACTATGTGGCAGACATGAACTATGGTTTCAGTTCTATCGGCTCACCAAGAGAGCCGCCCTCGACGGAGGAGGAGAGGTTTTCGATGGCGTCGGCGAGGTCCTTCTTACCGACAGATCCTTCCCGTTCGTATGCAATGATCATCTTCTCGGACTTGTCGGATGGCTTGTAAATCTTGCCACGCAGGCGACTGTGATGGTAGTCAAGGAAAGGAATATCCATAATCCAATGACCGTTGGCTTCGACGGGAATCGGCTTCGGGACCATTTCGAAGAAGACGTATTTGTCGTTAAGGAAGTCGATCATATCCTTGCGGATGGTCTCGCGAAGCGGTTTTGTCCAATCCTCATAGGCTCCGTAGGCTGCAATGATGAACAGCAGGTTGACGTTGTACTCGCGGAGCAGGAGGGTGTCCCGGTCGAAAAGGCGGTCCTGGAACTGTTTGTTCGACTCAAGTTTCTTCCCTGACCATTTCAAGGAAGGTTCGTCACAACGTAGGTTCTTTGGCAGGATTCTCGGCCGGATGAAGAAGTTTGGCGTGACGTTATATCCTTCGGTCACGTCGTCGCGGTAACGGAGCTTATCGAGCGTTTTCTTTCCCTGCAGATTGATTCGCTCGATATTGAACTGAATAGCGTTCTTGGCGTATGTGAACTGCTTGTAGAAAGGCACGCCCTTCACCTCGCTGCTGTCTCCGTAGTACTTGCTGTCGCCGATGTAGTAGATTTCGGTGCCGGTGCCGATAAGGGACTTATCCTTGTAGATATGGTCAATCAGCTTGCCGTCCTTCTGATTCTTCAGCTCTGCGAGTTCCTTGGGACTGCCGATGAGCTGGTCAACCATCCGTTCGAAAACGCGCTCGAAGTTGCTGACTACAAGGGCCTCCTTGCGTGGTTTCTGGTCGTCGCTGGTGGTGTTGAACGTAAAGAACGAATCAAGCAGTTTCCACAGGTATTTGAGGTCGTCGCGGAAATATTTGCCTCGAATGTCGCGCATACGGCGCTCACCGAGGCCGGAGTCCAGGTAATGCTGGATCTCCCATACACTCATCAGATCGTAGGGGATGTCACCGAGGACGATGGGGAACTTGAACTTGTCCCTGAGGTATTTGAGGACAGAGTAGTAGATGATAATCAGCTCCTCGTCGATGTTGATTGTCTTGTCCTTGACCTGAAGTTCCAAGTAGTAGGGTTTCCCTTCGGCGAAGAACGGGTCTTTGGATACGGTCTTGTGCCAATCGATGGATGCCTTACCGGAATGGTTGATGATGCTTATCGGGTCAGTTTCCGGATGCCGTTTTACGCCCTTGTCCTTGCGATAGGTAACGTAGTTGTCCACTCCGGCCCTGTGCATCTTATGCATAGACTGCAGAAGGGGACGAGCGACGTCCAAGTCGGTTTTGACGGATGTCCGGAAATTTTTTGTGCCCGTGGAGAGGAAGTACTTGGCAACTTTCTCCGACAAGTAGTACTTGTCTTCAACATTCCGAACCCTGAATACGAACTCACTGTATGCCTCGTGGCCATTGAATCGCCTGCCGGTTGGGGAGATAAACTTCAAGCCGCGACCCTTGTCGTAATACTGCGTGTCCGTCCAATCCTCCAGGAAGTCATACATTCGGTATTGGAGAGGAATCGGGGCGGGGTAGAGGAAGTTTGTCTTCTTCCTGAAGCCGACGCAATACAGACGCTCACGATGCTGCGGGATGCCATAATTCTTGCTGTTGAGCAGCTGATAATGGACATCGTATCCGCAATAGTCTTCAAATGTCCGCTTGATTACTTCCCACGTCCTGCCGTGATCATGTTCAAACAGGCCGGCGACGTTTTCGAAGATGAAGACTTTAGGCTGGCATTCTTTGACAACACGGGCAAACTCACGGAACAAAGTGCCTCGGGTGTCGTCGAAGCCTCTCCGAGCACCCACGAAAGAAAAGGCTTGGCACGGCGCACCACCGACAAACAGGTCTACCTGGTTTCTGAACGGCTTGGCGTAGAACTGATAAATGTCATTGTGCCATCTTGTCTCTTCAATATCGTAATTTGCGAAGTAGGCCCTTTTACAGTTGGGCTCAATGTCTCCGGCGAATAATATCTCTGTCCTAAGCCCCAAACGCTGGAAGGCGTGCTCGATAGCGCCGATTCCGCTGAATGAGGTACCCAAACGAATTATCCGGTCAGGATAGGCGAACTCACGTTCAGTCCATATCTGACCTTTCAAATCCAGGTTTTCAGGTGTATTTTGCATTGTGTTTTGTCTCACTTGCTTAAAAATGGGCGTTTTACCCATTAAACTAACAAATTTACTCATTTTCTCTCAAAATTAAAATTTTAAATATCCGGTCGCAGGGCAACCGCATCAAATTCTAGCGCCCCTAAGCAGTTCC
>ULTX01002486.1_pt1 | contig 10462 bp, 1 predicted proteins | sample 1958041 | NCBI WGS metagenome assembly ULTX01 (sample SAMEA4835747, study PRJEB28245) | human gut metagenome | biome: gut microbiome; material: fecal sample | place: Denmark | collected 2008
AGTTTGTTACACCATCAGCAACAATGCCGTTTTCTCCTACGGTCCACTTGTAATCGCCTTTGTTGTTGGTCTTGCTATTATTGTCTACAAGACCACCATCATTGATTGCATCTTTGTTAAGGCTTACAGTACCTTTATCACCGTTGACAAGTGCGTCATGATCCTTGATGCCATAGCCCGTGCCATCAGTGAAGCTAGTATCGCCATAGGTACGTACTACGTCGTTCAGGCTTACGTTCAATGTTGCCTTGTCTACATACGAATTGCCATTGCCATTAACTACCAAATCATAGTTATTATTCAAGCCTGCATTTGCAACTTCTACAGTACCACTCCAGGTATAGTCGCCATGGTCATTCGTTACCCTGTCACCTGTTACGCCAGCAATTGCGCCATCACTATTAACTGTTACCTTAAAGTCACTGGCATCATAGTTATCGCCGTTTACCAGACCGGTTATGTTGCCTGCGCTGTAACTGCCACTGGTAATCTTTGCATTGCCATAGGTGCGGTATACGTCACTCAGGCCAACATTCAGCTTTGCCTTGCCTACAACAGACTTGCCATCTTCTTTCAATTCCAGCTTATAGTTATTCTTCAGTGCTGCATTGTCTGTTGTTAAAGTACCGCTCCAAGTATAATCGTCTACATCGTTCGTTACCTTGCTGCCGCTTACGCCGTCAATTGCGCCGTCACTAGTTTTGTTTACTGTTATTGCGCTTGCGTCATAGCTGTCGCCGTTTACCAGGCCTTCGATACCGCTTGCGCTGTAACCGCCACTGGTAATCGCTGTATTACCATAGGTACGTACTACGTCGTTCAATCTTACCTGCAAGGTTGCCTGTTTAACCACAGAAGCACCACCATCAACAACCAGCTTGTAGTTTTGCTTAATCTTATCGTTCGCTGCAACTACATTAGCATTCCACTTATAAGTATCACCAGCATCATTGGTTACCTTGCCAGTGCTCTCGCCAGTCAGCGCGCCATCGCCGGTAACAGTGCCCATATTTACATCACCGACACCATAATTATCGCCGTTGACATTACCAGTCAATCCGTTAACGCCGTAGCTTGTGCCATTAATCAACGCTGTATTACCATAGGTACGCTCAACATCGTTCAGCGTAACGTGCATTTCTGCCTGGCCAACTGTAATGCTACCAGTAGCATTATTTACCAGCTCATAGTTACCAAGCTCATTGCCTACCAGCTCCGCACCTGTTACAACCACGTTCTTTTTGTATTCGCCTGCGTCCGCAGTGTCGCGCCCGCCCTTGTTAGCCGCATACTCTCCGTCAGCTTTATAGCTTACGCTTGCGCCATCCTTCAGGCTTACTTGATCGCCGTAGACGATGCTGTTCTCCTTCAGGCTTACATCGCCGTCTGCTTTCAGGCCTTCCTTGCTGCCGTATTTCGTGCTGGCATTAATATCGTTCAGGGAAACCTTGCGCGCCAAAACATTAGATACGCCATGAACTGTCGTTGTTGTATTGCTTACGCCATCATTTATGAATTCATAATTGCCTGTAAGGCTGTCATCAAGCTTAACTCCTGCATGCCATTTATAAGCTCCCTTATTATTGGTACGCTTTTCATTCACAGCAGTAATAATACCTTCATCCTGGCTATTTTGGATTGTAGCCTGCGAATCAGTAATATTTACCTTACCGTTCAGCTCTTTTTGCATAGCGTCATTGAAGCTGTTAAACCCATCAATGCTCAGCGCATACTTTGTGTCTTTCTTCAAATCGCCATACGTTCTGTTAACAGTATTACCGGTAACATTCAGCACCTTTTTGGTAACTGTAATATCACCCACGGTAAAGTCATAGCCCAAATTGTTGGGACCTACGACGCCACCGCTGGCAATCTGTCCGGACCACAGCCAGCTGCTGTAATCACCGACGTTCTTCAGAGCTTCGCCCTGCAGCAGGCTGTTGTTGTTCTTATAAGCTGCAAAAGCATCGTTGACCGCATCATTTGTAGTAAGCTTGCCGTTTTCAATCCAGCCGGGGATATCAAGATGGTTTGTCGCATCATAAACCCAACCGTTTTGCAGGTCACCAGCTACCGTTACCTTGGTCAGGAAAACCCTCAGCAGCGGGTTAGTGCGTTTATCATAAAGCTTCCAGGTTGTATCCTTTTTATCAAAAGTATAGCTGTCCAGCTTCTTGGCATCCTCGCCGTTTTCTTTCAGCGTTCCGTCTTTCTTAATGATATAGCTGTTAGTGACAGTGCCGCCACCGTTTACGTTGGTGCTGCCATTTGCTTCATAGCCATAAATATTGCTTACCTGGCCTGCATTGCTGCCCACAATGTTTGCTACATTGCTATTGCCTGCTACCGCAGTAGTGCTATAAGCGTTGGTCAGTTGGCCTCCAGCCGTATTACTGCCAACGATACCGCCGACATTGCTAGCGCCGCTGATTGCACCGCCATCAGTATAGGTATACTTATAAACCTTTCTGCCATCAGCATCAGTTGCGCCTGTTTCGGTCTTGGTTACTGTTACTACGCTGTTGAACACCTGGTCCAGCTTGCCGCTATTAGTACCGGCAATGCCGCCGACGTTGCTGCTTTTTCCTGCATCGACCACACCGGTGTTATAGCCTGCCGTCAGCGTGCCGCTGTTATTACCAAGCAGACCGCCGATGTTTTCTCCTGCAAACGCTGTAATAGTACCGTTTGTTGCATTATAGGAGCCTGCCTGAATCGTACCATTATTGTAAATCTGATACTTATAATAATTGTTCTTATCATCGCGACCACCGGTGATAATACCATGGTTAATACCAATGATGCCACCGACATTTGCGACACCGCTGACATTACCATTTACTCTGTTCATCAGGGAGGAATTGCTGATATTCGCGCCAAGGGCATTTACACCGATAATACCGCCGGTGCCGTTTTCTTCCTTACTGCCTTCAATAGAATCATTACCATGCACCTCGCCCTCATTTTTCATGATGACGTGGGTAATATTTGCACTGTTTTCACCGATGATACCGCCAGCACCACCAGCCAAAGCAATAACGGTACCGGAGTTGACAATACCTACGCTATCTTTGGCAGTACCGGTAATGGCCACTTCATTTTTGCCGATAACACCACCGACATAGTTATTGCCGATAACAAAGCCTTCATTGCTGTTGCCCATGCCCAATAGCTGACCTACCTTGCCGTCTTCGCTTGTGTTTCTGCCGACAATGCCGCCTACATAGGAAGCCTGCGCAGCATCCACTCTGGCTCTGTTGGTAGCATTGGTGATGATGCCCACGTTTTCACCAGTAACGCCGCCGAAGAACTGGGCGTTAGGTGTAATTACCGTGTTGCCTTTTAAGGCAGTTCTGGTCGCTTCATCAATCACATACAAGTTGATATTGGAATTGACATTATCAATTTTGCCGCTGTTTTTGCCGGCAATGCCGCCGACGTTTTCCCAGCCGTAGATTTTACCGCTGTTCACCAAGTTCAGCTGGTTATCTGCGGAAATTTCGCCCTCGTTGACACCGGCAATACCGCCTACATAAGTAATACCGGTAATTGTAGCCTGCGGAGAATTTTCCAGGTTTTTGAGGTAGGAGTCTGCTGTATTATAGCCTACCATGCCGCCGACATTGGTGCAGCCGGTGATTGCGCCGGTATTGCGTCCCTGGTTTGTAGTAGCATGGTCCTGCATACCTACCAGACCACCGACATTTTGGCTGCCTGCGTCACCAATAATCTCTACAGCGTTGGCAACATCGTTCAGCTCCGCCAGCTTGGAATTTGACGCATGCGTTACATTGTGGCCCGCAACACCGCCGATATTTTCTGAACCATGGATAATACTTTCATTATAAGCATTACTGATTCTGCCTTCATTTGTACCAACAATACCACCGGATGTTTTTGTGTTGCCGGTTTTACCGGTAACACCATGAGCAGAAACATTGTTAATATTGTATTTATTCAACAACATCTCATTCTTGCCCACGATACCGCCCAGATTAGATGCATACTCACCTGCACCCAGAGAACCTGTAGTCACCGCACTGTTGCTTTGGACATTTTCCAATGTACCAATAAGGAAATTACCGGCATCTGTGCCATTTATGCCCGCAATACCGCCTGCTACAGTATTTGCACCGGCGATAACTGTACTTTGGTCAGCGCTGTTGCTGATGGCGCCGTAGTTTTTGCCTACAAGGCCACCGATAACGCCGCCGCTACCTTTTATGGTATTACCGTAGCTGGAAATGCCGCTGATGCTGCCGCCGTTATTTTCTGCTGCTACAGCGCCAACACTGTCACCAGTATTAATACCAGTGAATACGGAAGAAGCAATGTTGATGTTTTTAACTACCGCGCCACTGCCCAGCTTGCCAAAAATACCGCCTTTAGCCTGCAAGCCGACAATTGTGTGACCATCACCATCAAACGTGCCTGTAAAAGCTGTATTGCCACCGCCGATAGTATTATAGGTGCTCTTGCCTTTTGCATCCACCAGGCCGCTGGCATCGATATCATTTTTCAGGACGAAATTATAGCTTAAAGCATTTCTATCATTCATGTTTTCAGCCACACGCTGCAGGGAATTCAGCTCCTTGGCATTGCTTATCCAGGCATAAATAACGTTACGGATATTGTCTCCTTTATAAGTATTACCGGCTGATTCCACATACAGGCTTTTCAGCTTATCTATCAACGTGGTAGTAGTACCATCTTCGTTTTTCAGGTCATACTTTGCATAGTCCAGATTTCCTTTAACGCCGCCAATCTCGTAATCATCATTCCAAATATCGAAGGTGATTTTCATTGGTCGCTTGCCATCTGTCAGCTCACTGTTGTTGTTACCATAAATGCCAGTTTCTGCTGTACTATGTGCGCCAATAAAATCATGCACAGCCTTCACCTTTTCATTTCCCTTCAGCTCGCCACCGATATTGGAAAGATCCAAAGTAATATTGCTGCCGGAGACATTACCGCTCAGATTAATGCTGCCTGCGATTTTAAGGTCACTGTCAACCAAAATATCGCCGCTGCTGCTGACAGTCAGGTTGCCCTTGGTCTCAATCTTACCCTTTTTATAGTTACCATACAGCAGGTTGGCACTGCCGTTCATGTGCGTGCCATCAGCCAGGGTATTTTCCATGGTGCTGATGGTGATGTTACCGGTTTTGGCAGTTGCAGTCTGCAACTGATAAGCATGCGTCATGCCCTGAGAGGTCATTGCCTTAGTTTTGTCTGACACATTATCCTTATCTAGTGCCAGGGAATCACCATAGCCATAGTTAATACCGGGAACAATAACCTCGGTGCTTTCTTTCTCTTTGCCCATGGTAATCAGCTTGCCATAGACAGTTAAATCAGCGGCGTTGATGTTAATGCCATGCTGAAGCGATTTATCCGGATTATCCGGAGTAAAATGGGAAAGCGCATTATGGTTACCGGTAGATATAACGCTGCCGCTCAGCTCCAAGGAGCTGTTGGTACTTAACACAACATCACTGCCATAAAGCTTGCTGTCCATACCAAAGCGCAAGCCACCCTGCAGGTTATCCTTGGCGTTGAGCTTCAGCACGCCATCGCTGTAAATTGTGCCGCCAAAAATATGCGTGCTGTTGGTAATTTCTACATTGTTCAGCGTCAGACCAGGTGTATAGTTAAGATTTGTTCCCTTATCAAGCAAGCCAAAAACTGCCAGGGAGCCATTGTTCTTCAGGTCCATATCGCTCCAGTTGAAGCTTAAATCCTTTTTGGTGTTGATAATCGTCAGCAGCGGATCATAGGCCGTGCCATACTGCACACTGGCACCGTCATTATCCTTCATAAACGCCTGCCAGTTGTTGCCATCGCTGAAGTAATTATGCGAGCCTGACAGGAAGGCGTTCAGCATCGGCAGGCTGGCATCATTGCTCATACGCCAGTTATCATCATTTGCTCCTTCTATTTTGCCATCCGTCTGTGTGGAAAATCTAAAGTTACTTCACTTGCTCTTATCTGTTAACTTATCATAGTCAATGATCGTAGCTTTTTTTAGCAGGTGTAGACCGGAAGGAGCTGATGTTAAATCAATATAACCATTATTCTCTTGCGGACGGATGTAATAAACATTTTCAAAATCAACAAAAGAACTACTCGTGCCACGATCAAACGCACCTAATATATCACCCACAAAGTCACCTGTGGCATCGACATAAATATTGCCCATGGTGTAGGCGTTACTTATCTTCAACCTGTTGTTAGTTCCACTCCAATTAAAAGTACCACCCAAAATACCGCCAACTTCGTTGTACTTGTTACCACCCTTAAAGGAACGTAAAGAGCCAAGGTTATAAGCATTGCTAATACTTAAAGCAGCATTAGTACCGCTGCTCAGATTGCCGCCGCTCAAGTCTACGGAGCCAACAATACCACCTACCTGGCTAGGCGCAGTATTCTGGTTAAATACCGTAATATTACCGGTATTGAAAACATTTTTCAGATAACCACTGTACCAATAACCGGCAATACCGCCGACAACGTTTAAGCCATTGTAAATATCGCCATTGTTATAGCTTTTTTCAACAATGCCGCTCAAGCGTCCGACAATACCTCCCACATGGCGACCATACGTGGTGTAGCTGCTGTCGCCAATCGTACCTTTGTTATAGGTATCGTAAATGATAACGCGACCGCTGGCCTTTTCGGTACTGTCACCCAAGATACCGCCCATATTAATCGGCGTCGTACCACTTTTATCGGCACGTGTTGTATGAATATCGCCTACATTATAGGAGGCAGCAATACTGCCATTGTAAGCAAAGCCGCCAATGCCGCCGATATTGGTATAACCCGTGACATTACCTGTATTATAGCTGCTGGAAACTACTGCATGGGCATGGCTACTATTACCGGCAGCACTGGTATCACTCTTGATGATATCAAGTCGTTCTTTATCAGTCAGAACTTTACCATTGCTATCCGTTGCCTTCGGCATGTCAATTTTACCGACGATGCCGCCAACATTGGCAGCCTGTGCCGTCAGCTTCGACTTATCCGCCTCAGTATGCACATCACCGCGGTTGCCACCGGCTTCAATACGCACCGGCGCACCGTATAGATAGCCTGCTATGCCGCCAATATTACCAGTAATATATTTTTCTTTATCTTGGTAGGGGTTGTAATCACTGCGGGTGATTTCATAAGTAAAGTTGCCATCGCTTTTGATGCCGCCGGTAGCCATAATATCGCCGCCGTTGTTAATAGCGTTCAGAATGCGGTAATCCTTTTTATTTTCATTTTTTACATCTGTTGCACCAAAATAACCGGCAATACCGCCTACGTTCATAGCACCGCGGATATTGCTTTCTACGTTATTGGCATTGGTGATATTGCTGTCCTCAGCACGGCCGACAATACCGCCGACGTTGCCTGCTGCATAATGGTCGAAGCCGGTAGGATCATTTTTGCCGGTTGTTTTCTTTACCAACGCGGAGCTTACATCCGCTTTGTTGGTTACATCCTTCAGCTCGCTGCCAGCACTGCTGCCCACAATGCCGCCGACATTAGCTGCACGTACCTCGGCCTTATGAGTGCCGGGAAGGGCTACATTATTATTCTGCCAATTACTGCCAGTATAATCAGTATGATAAATATAATAGTCAGTAGTATAGCCGTTGGCTTTGACAACGGCTTCGTTGGAAGCATTAGCAACAGTGGTATTTACGGCACTGCCGACGATGCCGCCAACATTATAACCACCCTCAACAGTATTATAGTTAATCAGCGTATTCTTCGTGCCACCAACTGTCGCATTTACTGCTTTACCAATCATGCCGCCGATATTATACGAATAGTTGGAGCCTTTATCTATACCGGTAATTTTGCCAAGGTTATAGGAGCCCTTGTACTGGACACGGTTTTCCTCATCATTGGACAGCTTGCCGCCTTCCATATAGCCAACCAGGCCGCCAACGTTGCTAACACCGCTGACATTACCGGTATTAGTCAGGTTCGACAGCTCGCTGCTGCGGCTGTCCGGTTGAACGGAACCGGAAGCATCAGCAAAGCTATAGGTACGCCCTGTATCAGCCTTAGCATAACCGATGATACCACCGACATTGTTTGTACCGCTGACCTTCAGCGTACTGTTGACGCCCTTGACCGTGGTGTTCACCGCATGACCGATAAAGGCACCGGTATCAGTAGCGCCGCCTTGTATAGATACGCCGTCATTACCGGCAATCAGCGTTACATTGCCCATGATGGCGCCGTCAGTAAAGCCAAAAAGGCCTGTGGCAGCGTATTGGTTATTACTGTTATTAATGCTCAGACCAAAGATAGAATTGTCAAGACCATCAAACTTGCCCTTGAAGGCATTTTCCTTCGTGGTGCCGATAGGAGTCTGGTCACTGCCCGTCAGGTCAATAGAATAGCGCAGGGCATAATGGTCCCCCATGCCCCAATATTGCTTTTTGCCGATGTTTTCTAGTTCTTTGCCGTCCTTAATCCAACGGTAGGTAAAAAATTCCGTAACGGACTGGTTCGGTGCATCAGGATTGCCGGCTTGAACCGTGCCTTGCCATCTATCTCCGGTAGCATTATCAGCAAACTCAATATATTTGCCCCATTCTTGGGCATTTTTCGGCGTACTGCTGCCAAGTACAACATCATATTTGCGGTTATCACCAACACTCTTGCCATCATAAGGCTGAGTGACAATAGTCAAGGCATCAGCCTTAGTGGTATCAAGTCCGCTGAGGCGGTCCATATCAATAACTACACGCTCGCCCTCAAAGACCAGCTTATTGGCGTTGATATAGCCCAGGCTCATCAGCTCGGCGTTGGTCATCGCCTTGTTCTGCTTCAGCGCCTTGGCGATATCAGTATTTTCGTTCCAGGTGTTGATATTATCTATTTTTTTGTTGGCAATATGCAGGCTGCCGACATTAATTTCCGCACTGTTGCCAATCTGCACACCGTTGGGGTTCACAAGATAGATATTGCCGCCCTGTTTGTCACCGACATAGGAATTCAGCTTGCCGTAAATCTGCGAGCTTTCGCTGCCGGTAACATAGTTCAGCATATTAAAGTTATCGTGGTCACCACGGATAGTTACGGTAGCATTGGCACCGATAGAAAAGCTGTCCCAGGTGACAATTGCATTTTGCGTCGTCTGGTGCAAATTCATTTGGTTGCCCTGCGTCCACTTGCCGTTAAAACCACCTTCAATCTTACCGGCAATTACGTCACCTATTTTTCCATTACCTGGAAGCATGTTATTAGCAACAACGCTGTTGCCTGCTGCACCGGCAACCCATGGCACCGAAAGCACAGAAAGCATTACAAGGCTGGCCAGACGCGTATTTAAACGTTTATTTAGACTATCCTTTAGTTTCATTTTTTTCTCCCTTCATTTAAGCTGCATATTCAATTATCAATTTATTTTATGAGCTTGCTTGTCCGCACCTTCTCCCTTAAGACGCAGAAAAGCACCAGACAAGATCACTTAAAACATTTTATAAAGCTGGAACCACATATGGCCGCTATGGTCACGCGGTTCAACCCTGTCTTTTTGCGCATTGATTTTGCGGGCATAATCCAATTGAGCATGCCAGGAATTATCCAAATTATAGCGCAGGCCCACACCCCAGCCGGAAAGATGCTCGATAAGAGCAGCATTATGCGATTTTACTGCGCCTGTGTCAATAAAGGCTGCAGCCTCCAGGCCCTTGATGCCCGTCTGACGGCGAACCTCGGCAGTAGCAGTAAAGCCAATATCGCCGCTGCCTTCACTGGCACCATAAGCACGCACGCCGTTCATACCGCCCAGGTAGAACATTTCGCTGCCATCCAGGTTGCGGTTGGCGATTTGGCCGCTGAGCTGTACGCGGTAGTTTGTTTTACCATCATAAATAACGTGCAGCAGGTCACTTGTCAGCTTATGGTAGTCGCCATCTATAGATTTACCACCACCATTCAAATTACCATACCAGTAAATCAGGCTGTACTGGCTGAAGCGGTTCGGCAGATACTGGCTGCCGCTGATGCCTGCATGGTAAACATTGGCCATTTTCTCAGTGGTCAGCTCTATTCCTGCCAATCCTGCAGCCTTCAACCGCAGTCTGTCCTTAATTTTGCGGTGGTCATAGCCATAAATCGCCGTTACACGGTTCATGCGGTCGCGGTATACAGGCGTCAGACCGTAGAAGCTGAAGCCACGCGACTGACCGAGAGAATTATAAAAGCTGTTGGTACTGAGGTCGTAGCTGCTCTGGCTCCAGCCAATGCCCCAGCGCGTGCCGTCGCGTCCGACAGGCGCTTCATAGCGTGTACCATAGTTTTTGGTATCATGGTTGGTGAGCATGCCGTTCAAAATGATTTTGTCACCCTGATGACCGGGGTTATTGATTTCAGTATTAAAGCCGTAGCGATAACGGCCGCTGTAGTAGCCACCGGCGTTATCAGTAAAAACGTAGTTGTTCCAGACGGG
>ULTX01037676.1_pt1 | contig 10428 bp, 10 predicted proteins | sample 1958041 | NCBI WGS metagenome assembly ULTX01 (sample SAMEA4835747, study PRJEB28245) | human gut metagenome | biome: gut microbiome; material: fecal sample | place: Denmark | collected 2008
ATTATCCTGTAGTGGAAGGAGATTGGGAGGAAATGGTTTATACTCCCGAAGCGACTCAGTTTGCTCTTTGGGCTCCTACGGCAGAAGAGGTGAATTTGAAACTTTATACTAAAGGAGTAGGAGGTGAGCCTACTCAAACATTGCCGATGAAGGCTGCCGAAGACGGATTGTGGCGTACATCAGTCGATGGAGACCTCAACGGACAATTTTATACATTCGATGTAAAGGTGAAAGGAAATTGGTTGGGCGATACTCCGGGTGTATGGGCAAAAGCAGTCGGTGTCAATGGTAATCGAGGTGCAATTATTGATTTAAAAGCAACTGACCCGGAAGGGTGGGAACAAGATGTGCGTCCTGAGTTAAAGAGTTTTGCAGATATCGTGCTTTATGAAATGCATCATCGTGATTTTTCAATTGATTCGTTGTCGGGTATTACGCATCGCGGTAAGTTCTTGGCGTTGACAGAAGAAGGAACAAAGACGGTACGCGGGCAAAAGACAGGTATCGACCATTTGAAAGAATTAGGCGTGACGCATGTACATATTCTACCTTCCTTTGATTATTCATCGGTAGATGAAACCAAGTTGGATACGCCTCAATACAATTGGGGATATGACCCGAAGAACTACAATGTGCCCGATGGCTCTTATTCTACCGACCCTTATACTCCAGATGTACGTATCCGTGAATTTAAACAAATGGTCATGGCATTGCATGAGGCAGGCATCCGTGTTGTGATGGACGTGGTGTATAATCATACCGCAATAACCGATGGGGGTAATTTTGAGCGTACCGTTCCCGGTTATTTCTATCGTCAGAATCCGGAAGGAGGGTTTGCCAATGCTTCGGCTTGTGGCAATGAAACTGCTTCCGAACGGGCAATGGTACGCAAATTTATGGTAGAAAGCGTGAAATATTGGGTAGAGGAATACCATGTAGACGGTTTTCGTTTCGATTTGATGGGTATTCATGATTTGGAAACTATGCGTGCTATCCGTAAAGTGTTAGACGAGATAGACCCTACCATTTATATATATGGTGAAGGCTGGGCAGCCGGTGCACCTCAATTGCCTATGGATTCGTTGGCAATGAAGAACAACATAGACCACTTGTCGCGTATAGCTGCATTTAGTGATGAGTTCCGGGATAGTTTGCGCGGACCTTTTGCAAATGATGCCCAAGGTGCTTTCCTTGCCGGATATAAAGGACACGAGGCAGGCATCCGTTTCGGTATCGCAGGTGGTGTCGAGCATCCGCAGGTCAATGGAGAAGGTGGTCATAAAGTGCCTAAGTTTTGGGCTTTGCAGCCTACTCAGTTCATTAGTTATGTAAGTTGTCATGACGATATGTGCTTGGCAGACAGACTAAAAGCTACTATGCCGGATGCTTCGGTAAACGTGCGTAAGGATTTGCATAAATTAGCATTGACCGCTGTTTTGACTTCACAAGGCGTGCCTTTTATTTTTGCAGGCGATGAAGTGATGCGTGATAAGCAAGGAGTTCATAATTCATTCAATAGTCCGGATGAAATCAATGCCATCCGTTGGGAACTTAAAAAACAGAACCGGGATATATTCGATTATGTAAGTGGGCTGATTGCTATGCGTCGTGCTCATCCTGCTTTCCGCATGGGAGATGCGGATGCGGTGCGTAAGTATTTGGAGTTCTTGCCTGTAACCGAAGATAATGTGGTTGCTTTCCGTTTGAAAGGGCAACCTAATGGAGATGCATGGACCGATATAACGGTGATATTGAATGCACGCGATAGAGCTGTGTCTGTAGACTTGCCGGCAGGCACTTGGCAAGTGGTATGCCGTGACGGACTTATCAATCCGGATAAAGGCTTAGGTACGGTGCAAGGCGGAAAAGTAAATGTAGGTGCACGTTCGGCGTTGATTCTGCATCGCTGATAAGTGAAGAAATTGTTTAGAAATGCAGATTAACGCAGATTTTCTCAGATTAAACTAAAGATAATCTGAGGAAATCTGCGTTTCTTCTAAAACATAAAGAAATAATTCTCCGTGTTTTTGCGCCTTTGCGTTTCAGTCCGTATCTTTGCATTCTCAACTTAAACTATGATTTATGTTATCAAAAATTATTCTTCAAGCCAATATTGATAAGGTTGCCAAGTTTTTCGAGCATGCCGATAAGATAATCATCGTATCTCATGTGTCGCCCGATGGCGATGCGATAGGCTCTTCGTTGGGTTTGCTCCATTTTTTGGAGACCCAAGGCAAGGACGTGCATGTGATTGTGCCGAACGCTTTCCCTGATTTCCTGCGCTGGATGCCCGGCGCTAAAGACGTAATCCGTTACGATAAGTACGGAGAATTTGCCGATAAGCTAATTGCGGAAGCCGATGTGATTTGCTGCCTCGATTTCAATGCCTTGTCGCGCATCGATGCTGTAGCCAAGCCGGTGGCGGAAACCAAGGCAAAGAAAATCCTGATAGACCATCACCTCAATCCGGAAGATTTCTGCCAAATAGTCATTTCGCATCCGGAAATATCTTCTACCTCCGAATTGGTCTTCCGCTTGATTTGCCGCATGGGCTGTTTCGAGGACATAACCAAAGAAGGTGCTGAATGTATCTATACAGGCATGATGACCGATACAGGCGGATTTACGTACAATTCGAACAATCAGGAGATTTATTTCATCATCAGCGAACTGTTGTCGAAAGGCATTGATAAGGACGAGATTTACCGTAAAGTGTTCAACACGTATTCCGAAGACCGCCTGCGCCTGATGGGCTATGTATTGTACGACAAGATGCAGGTCTTTCCGCAATTCCGTTCCGCACTGATTACTTTGACTAAGAACGAGCAAAACAAGTTCCGTTATGTGAAGGGAGATACGGAAGGCTTTGTCAACATTCCGTTGCAGATAAAGAATATTTGTTTTTCAGCTTTCTTGCGTGAAGATACCGAGAAAGATATGATAAAGATTTCCCTTCGTTCGGTAGGGGCTTTCCCTTGCAATAAGGTTGCGTCTGAGTTCTTTAATGGCGGAGGTCACCTGAATGCTTCGGGCGGAGAGTATTATGGCACAATGGACGAGGCTATCCAGTTATTTAAGCAAGCTTTGGTGAAGTATGAAGATTTATTATTGAAAAATTGATTTTTCATGTTTTAAACGATAAAAAAAGAGTCTGCCTTCAAAGTAATATCAGATTTTATTTTGGAGGCAGACTCTTTTTTATTATTTACCATTAGGAAGTTGAATATCTATTCCTTTTCAGTTTTGGTTGCGGTATAGGTATTTCCAGTTTGGGGGCTGGAAGCAGAATTAGGTATTATTTTATCAGTTGGCTTGCTTTTACCCAACAGTTCCAGCATTTTCATGCCGTAGCGTGTGCCCAACATCCGATAACCTTGTGCTGTAAAATGCAGGCTATCTTTGGCTGCAGGACATCCTGCAGAGGAAATGACATGAGCCGTAGGGATAGTACGAGGCAATGTGTCGATAATGGCATTCATTGAGGCGCATTTTCCGTGTTGGTCGGCATTGACCGTTTCTCCAGCCAATAACGGCACGTTCTTGGCTTTTAAGTTCAGGTCGGAAAGCAGTCTTTCATAAACCAGTTTCACTTTGTTGGGCCATTCCGGGTCACCGGTATTCGATTCGCCTTGGTGTAGAAGAATGCCTTTGATAACTCCGTCTTTTTGTGCCAGTTTAGCTAGTTCTACCAGACGTGCGTATGGATTCCCGTCGTATTCTTTTACCATATTCTGCAACCAATCGGGCGATGAAGCTACATAGTCTTGGTATTTGTCTTCATCGAACAGTTCGATGCGGCATCCTCCGATAGCTACATGGATAATGCCTACACGTACTTTCTCGGGCAGGTTCTTTATTAATGTACGTCCGAAATAATCGGCTGGAGTCAGTCCCGTATAGCATCGGCATAAGGGAGGAACGGCACGATACCATTTCCCTTTTTCACGTCCTAAGTCGGGGCAATCTACGGCGGACATTACTAAAAATCGGTCGCTTACATTACATGTGTCTTGCGGTTCAAACCGGGCATTGCCTTCCATATTCGATTGACCAAAACAGAGATAAATGTAGAAATTTTTGTCGCGGGCAGATGCTGACAGAACTGTTAGCGCCAACCCTAAAAATAAAAGTATTTTTCTCATGGTACTATTAGTTTAAAATGTTTACTTATACTAACCACGAGCAAAGTTAAACGATTTTTTGTTTTTGGGTGAGATATTCATTATAAAAGTTTGTTTATGAGGGGTATTTATTTGTGTAGAATATCATTATAATTTCCCATTACAGAAATCCATATTTTCGTGATTGCACTTTGCAGCATCCCGAATTTCTCTCAGAAATAAGCGTGCGCACATTTCGGCATCGTCTCCTGCACGGTGGTGCAGTCCGTAAGGTATTTCGAATTGGTTGCAGAGATAATCCAGTTTATTGCAATCGAAGTTATAAAGCTTTCGGGCAGCACGGAGCGAGCAATAATACGTGATGTCCGGTTTCTCGATGCGATAAAACTCTAATGAATGGCGGATGCACCCGATGTCGAAAGCGGCATTATGCGCCACGAGCACAGGGCATTCTTTCAAATATTCGACTATTTTTGCCCATATTTCAGGAAACTCCGGTGCATTTGCCGTATCGCTCGGACGTATTCCATGAATCTGTATGTTCCAATAACTATAGTAATTGCCTTCCGGGCGGACCAGCCACGAACGAGTTTCTGCAATCTTCCTATCACGTACCACACAAATGCCCGCTTCGCAAATGGAAGTCCGTTTCCCCGTAGCGGTTTCAAAATCAATGGCTATAAAGTTTACTTCTTGCATGAGGTATCAGCATGTTTTTCTAATACAAGTTTTAATCATTTGGGTATTTCAAGCTCATTTTGTGAATGGTTTCGGCAATATTTTCCCGTAGCCATAGGGGAGCGAGCACTTCCATATCGGTGCCTCTGGAGAGGATTTCCTGCTCGAAATCAAGGGTAGGTTTGATGTGATATTCGAATACGGAATAGGTGTCGGTTATTTCTGCTTCTTTCTGCGAATGATGTAGCGGGAGGGCACGTACATAGAGTCGTTGTTTGCCAAATACTTTGATGCGGACAGGTTCTACATCTATCTCATCGTCCGTGATGATTCCGAAGTAATCGGCAAAATAAGTATCTGGATCAAAATTTTTTGGATATGTAAAATGATTGTCCAATGTAGTCAATTGGTGAATACGGTCTAAGGAAAAGGTACGCATGTCATTCCGTTCCTTGCAGAAGCCGATGACGTACCAACGTTGACGGAACACTTTTATGCAATAAGGCTGGACAGTGTAGACACTCGGCTTGTCATACCAATAGCTTTGGTGTACAAGTTCGAGTTCTAGCCCGTCGCGCATCGCTTCGATAACTGGGGTGAGGTATCGTTTTCCCGAAGGAATTTCCTCGAAAAGGATGCGCCGTTTCAGGTGATGGCTTTCGTTGATGAGGTTGTTTACGGCAAAAGTGTTGAGCAGCCAGTTGCGGATGCCGCCTTTTTCCATATCATCTGCATTCTCGATGTAATAATAATAGCCTGCCTTCCGGTTGCATCCGATGTTGATGTCGAACACTTGTTCGATGGCTGTACGCCAGTTGTGGAATGTCCTTAGCGGTAGGTCTGTCCCTCCGCTCAATGTAGAGCGCAACCATCGTTCGTTTATTTCTTCGAAGGTGATTTTTCCCGAGCGGTAGATGATATCTACCAGCCAGATGTATTTGTCGAATAAGTCTTTTGTCATGCGAAATCGGTTTAAATGGTTAATACTCTAAGTTGACAGTCAGATAGAACCGTGTGATTTTCAGGATGTCCTGCCAGCCTAACTTGTATGCTTTCTTCAGTTGGCTAAGCGGTTCTTCCTCTTCGTCTGTGGTGGTATCGTATCTTTTGGGATGACGGTATTCTTTCAGTTCGCCTTCGCTGATATAGACGTGGTTTGACATAAGTCCCCAATAGGGGAAATATTCTCGTTCTTCTCCGAAAAGTACGTCCCATAAGTCGCTTTCTTCGTCTGAGTAGCATATATCTTCCGTGTCTTCCAAGTTCCATACTTCCAAGTGTAGGGACAGTTCGCTGGCAGCCTTTTGTCCTTGCTCTTTTTTTTGTAATTCCGTTTTTATGAGCCGTTGGCATACATTTTCCATCCGCTCTTTTGAATCGGTGAAAAGGCGTTCCACCTTTTTCAGCTGCAATTGGTCGGCTTCGGTAGGCTGGTATATGCTGTCGAGGTAGCGCATCCGTTCTTCTTTGTATTGGTCCATCAAGTGGTCTTTGTCTCCCTCGCAAAGTGTTTTGTCCCAATACAGCGACAACATGGTGCGTTCGATGTCGTGGAGCGTGACTGCTTGTCCGTCCACTTTTATTTCTTCGGGATATCCTTTATAATATTTCATCGGTTATTTCTATTTCGGTTTTGAATTCTTTGATTTTGAATAAGTCGCTCATGGCGAAGCAACAGAAGTCGTAGATGTTATGATAGGGGCGAACGAAAAGAATGTCTTTCACCTTTTCGCGGTCGAGGCACATCACGTCTCCCCAACTGGTGAATTCTTCGTCTTTATCGCATCCGTACACACAATCGCAGATAACATCTTCGCAATTGGCATCGGGTTTGGATGTATAAAACGTTGCCGTCGAGCAAAGCATATCGAATATCCGGTAGTTTAGGTTGTATGGCGAGCAGAGTATGTCCCATAGCCGTTCTTCTTTTTCGGTGAAGATATAGTCCGACTTCTCCTTGTAGAGGTTATAGTAGATATCACTGGGCACTTTCAGCATCGGCTTGATTTCCACGTCCACATACGTGTCGGGATGAGTGGCTTTCTCTGCCAGTTCGTCTTGATAAATCCGGTAAGCCGTGCGGATGGCTTCGAGGCTTTGCCGTTCTATCAGCTCATTCATCTCCCGCAGGCGGTTGATGTTTTCGTCGGTATACAGGAAAGCCTTGTCCAGTTTGCTTTTCCGTACATCCATATAGTCTTTCAGCAAATCTAATTTCGCGTCGCGGCTTAAGTAACTGTCTTGGTAGATGCGGATGATGATGTCTTCTAATATGTCTACCGGTAGTTGCCACAAATCATCGTATTCGCATAAATATCCGTCTCTGTATTTCATGTGCATTCCAGTTCGTATTTTTTTCATATTGGTTATACATTATACATTTCTTGTAAATATTCGGCAAAGAGGTGTAAGCCCGTCTGCATCCGTTTGATGTCGTTCTTTTCATGAACTTTGGGTGGATTGGCAAGGTATTCGAAGGCAAAAATCATTTCCTGCAAAGCTGCATCCCAATGGTTGCACTGTTCTTTCATATCCATATAAATTCGGCAGAAGTAATCAGGCGGGAATTGGGTACGGCAGGCGAAATCTTTCAAAATTGGAAGTATTCGTTGCGCAATCTGTTGGCTGGTTTGTGTGTATGCGTCATCATCTACCTCTACGTATTCTTTATTCATAAAGGGCAGGCAGTCGGCGAAGTGATGCAGTCCGATAAGTGTTCGCACGCACTCTTCCAAATCGACTTGCTCTTTTTCTTTATCGTCTTTCAGCATTTGACGCAAGGCATATATCGCTTTGCCATAAACGGGTTTCAGCTTTTCGGGAATCTGTGCGTGCTGCATGAATCCTTCTACTAACGAAAGGCAGGCTCCCGCCGCATAATCACCGAAATGCCATACCCCCCGTTCCCGTTCGTCTAACTCTTCTCCAGGGAAAGCCGCAGATTGTTTTTGTCGTTCGTTTTTCATGTTTCCTCCTTTTTGCTTGCAAAGAAAAGGTTGTGTTATGCCGGATGGTTGCATAAGTTGGGGAAAAATGACTTCTTGAATTTATTTTTTTCTACGATATCAACTTAAAATGCCACTCCCTTTTTTTATGCCAGTATCAGCTTGTTCCTCCCATACCGAAATGAGCCTTAATCGGTTTTCATCGTTCGCAAACTCAGCCTTCCGTTCCCTTCCATATTCAGCGCAACTCTCTAAAAAGGGATTCCCGTATGTGTTTGTCAAAATGAACAAATCCCTTAGCCGTTCTAAACCTATAGCTGTAGGTGTCGATTCTTTCCGCGCCAGTCTGGTAAACGTTTCTTTAGGCATAATCAAAGCTTCGCAGAGCTTAACGGTATCATTGTAGGTTTCCAGCAATAATGCGTCTATCAGTTGCTTGACATCCATATCTTGTGCTTGCCGATAAGCAATACATCTCACCTTCCATTGTTCTTCCGCACTGTGTTTTTCTTTCTGACTACATCCGCTTAAAGCTAATGCAGCCACTCCCATACAAATTCCTGCTAATTTCAATTTTCTGTTCATAGTCTGATGTTATTTGATTCTGGGACAAATGTAGGGAGAGGCTGTGCCGAATGGTTGCATAAGTGGACGAGAACAGAAGTTTTTCTTCGTAATTTATATGCATAGAATGTTATCAGTTAGGTTATTCGTTCAATTGATATAATTTCCTGTATAGGTATGATACATAATTTATCATTTCGTTGAATTTTTCTTTATTTGGATAATCAAATTTTTTTGCTTCTATTCCATCATTCATTGAACTATCAATGTTTTTGTCAACATAATAATCAGGATATTCCCTGCTTTTCACATAATAATCAAGTCTATCCAGTTCAACATCTTTATCTTTCTTCACCCAAATTTCAAATCTGTTAAAGTCATGAAACCAAATCTCTATCCAAAAGCCTTGATTGTGCCCTTGATGATATGATTCTTCATGCCATAATTGCAAACATTTGTCACTATCTATTTTATAGACATCGCCTGTATTACCATAACTTTTTTCTGCTTGAAAATTAAAGGTTTTATCTTTGTTGAGATGATTTACAATTTCTATAAAAGCTTGTTTGGATATCGCATTAAATGAAGATACTATTAGGCGAACTTTTTTTATGGCATCATCATCCATGTCCCAAATAACTTTGGCAGTTTTCAATAAATCTGTTTCTTTGTCCATGTTTTTTAAAACTATTAAGTATGATTTGATTCCATATGCGGTATTAGGCAGGAGTGTTGTAAAAATGGAAGCTAATTTTTTAGGAGTGATATTGATATCTGCTCCAATATTTTTGTGATAGCATCCTTGTAAACACACTGTTTTTAACACTTCATATCCTTCTTGTTCTAATCCTTTCTTGTAATCGGATATTTGTTCTCTTTGTTCTATGGCATTATTTATTTTATTTTCTATGATTATAGCGTATTTGCCATTGTGATTCGTGAGTTCAATACAAATATCTATACTACGTTTTTTCATCTCAGAGAGGCAACTTTGTACAGACCTTTCCTTTTTAACTTCAACATCATTCCAGCATAATTCGCCATTAATCTTTAAGTGATCAATAAATGGAGATAAAAAGATGTTTCCCAATCGGTGTTTTCCTTTTGGATTAAGCAAATCCGCGATAATAATAGTGTGGCAAATTTCTTTTTCACGGGTTCTGTTAACAAATACTTCCAGTGGATTATATTCTAAAATACCTTCCATGGTATCTATATTGATAGGTATTTTATTGATAATATCTAATATCTCTTTTGTTTTCATAAATCATTAAGCGTAATCAAGAATGCGTATAAAATTAATTGACTTTCAACATAGATAAAGTCTCACTAAAGGAATACTTTTAGCATACATGATTTCGTATCTTCTCTGTGATGAAAGTCAATTAATTTTGTATTCGATCCCTATTTTTTGTCTTTTTTTAAGAGATCCTTAATAATTTTTCCAGCTGCCTTAAGTAAATCTATAACATCATTGGGATCAACGTCTTTTACGGCACCTCTTTTTACAGTTTTACTCATAATTTTTTTGTTTTAAAGTTAATATTAAATAGATATGTATTCAAATTGATAGTGGTTTTATTTGGTATGTTGGTTTTTATTGGTGCTTCCTTTCTCCATCTTCTCCCAAATCTTCCGATACCCCACTTCCGTCAACTTCCCAAACAAACCGGTAGACCGTGTCCGGATACTTCCGCACTTCAGGCATTTTTGCGGCATAGAATACACCGTAGCCATATACTCGATATCGGGAACTTTAAAAGTATAGTACATTTGAATGTTGTAACTCCTCTTAGCATGTTTTTTTACTCCTTATTATGTTAATAGGAATTATAACGCCAGAGCATGCACCTCCTTGTTTGTACCTTTGGATGGTTTACGTATTGCTTTTCAGTCATAACCGTAATGCAGGGAAACTTCTACCACAATATTCATAATTTATTTTTAATTGACTATAAAACGTTGTTCCATGGTTATACTTCTTTTAAAAAGTCCTCCAAATCTTCCGGTGAAAATTCCAATTCTCTTGCCACCTTCTTTAAATATATTTTTTCTGCAAGACTGATTTTTCCATCTAATTTAGAAACTGTTTTGAATTGATTTAAGAATAATGTTATAGG